>Ga0256868_10000825_pt1 | contig 17540 bp, 16 predicted proteins | sample RVTome_13_FD_187341 | JGI IMG/M metagenome (GOLD analysis project Ga0256868, IMG submission 187341) | Soil microbial communities from uranium-contaminated site in the Upper Colorado River Basin, Wyoming, United States - RVT92D227 HiSeq ...
ATGGCGCGATACCCACCCCCGGATAGGCATAGCGCCATTCCGGCATCTATCTTTCTTTCCAAAGGATCGGTCACGATACTTTCTACTGGGGCGTTGGACATACGCGTGAACCTCCTTCATACGGTGACTTAAAAACCATGAGATACAAGCCAAATCTATTTTCTTAACATTCACCTTTTCCACCAAATTCCATCAACATTGAAGACCTGATCCTTTCTTCGCTTCACACTTCAATAAAATCTCCTGTCAAATTTCAAAACCAGGCGCCAATTACTTATACGAGACAAATACAAGAATTGAGATCTTCCAAACTTCACCCCCAATTAATGATCAGAATTCACTTCAGAATTCTCTGAAGGAACATCGGCACTCTCGTGGGAGTTAGAGTGATATGAAGAGTCTGAGGTGGCTTACCCTCTATTAGATTTAGCTCCCTACTTTCGATCTTGTAACCATGTACCTGGAAATAAATGAGGTAATTACCCGCATCCTGATAAAAGGTAAACTGTCCTCCGTTGAACTTGGACCTCGCAACGATCGCTTTAGTCTGGGCGTTCTTTAATTCTACAACGATTTCAGTAATCGATCTGGCGTCCGATGCTTGAACAATCACATTTACTTCTACGGAATTTGGACCCGTTTTTAAAGAACCAGGCTCATTGATTGGCACCACAGTCATTGCAATCGCCAGAACACTCGCACCACGGAAAAAGGCTTTTTCCTTGCTGTTAATTGGGAAAATGAAGCACATTGACACAGCTAAAGCCAATATGATGAAAGCAGTTATTAAAATAGAATGCATTGAATCACTGGTTTTGAATATTTCTTGAAGGTTCCGTGCAATAGTCAGAGTCGCTGAAGAAGTGTTTTTAAGGCCCAGATCTGCAAAAACACACAATACCCCACCAACAAGTCCTGACAAACCTAATCCAAGGCACCCAACTATGTTTTTCGACTTTCCCATCTTGGAAACCTCCTTTTTTGAAGTTTGCGTGAACTATATCAAACCATACAAGATTTGGGGTCTAAACGCTTGACGGTTTTTTTATGTCCTTATCTTCTATAAAAAGCCTGGGGTTTTTAAATTCCAATTGCATTTGTGTTAATTCCTGCTTGGGCGATGTCTTCGGGAGTCGCGTCCGATATGTAATGCGAATCAAGTCTATTTGCTTGGCCTTCACCTTTTCCAACAAATTCCGCTAATCTTGAAGACCTGATCCTGCATTCGCTCCATACTTCATAGAATCTTCCGCCAAGCTTCATGGCAAGACATCATTTACCATTTATAAAGACATTTAATTGGGAAATGATGTTCACTTCTTTATATATTCCACAATGGACTGAACAAGCTTCTTATATCCCTCGGGAGTGGGTGAGTATTCAACTAATTGTCTGTGGCGCAAATCAAAAGGAACGTCCTGTATTGATTGAGTCAGCAGAACTGTCTTTTTGCCCAGCGCATGGGCATAACCCAGTTCATAGAATACGTTAGGGTTTCTTTTGGTTAAATCCGCGATAATCAAATCTGCCCTGAGCACTTGTTCCCAGATGATATTGATTATTTCCCTCTCCTCATGGATTTCTTCTGCCATATTACACACCCAGTCATAACGAGTGAAGATGGATTTGATGTGTTTCGTATAAATTTCCCGAAATTTCTTTTTGAAAGGCATCAAAACGAAGCAAAGTTTCCTCTGTGCAATAAAATCCAGAATCTTATAGATTGCTACCATTTGGTGAAGCGTTATATTCCCTCTTCCGATTGCACTTAGAATAAGGGACCGGCAATCAGGACAAAAGTCAGATTTCGATAGACAAGCATCCAGATTCTTTTCACTGCCCAACTCGCAATCCATCGGGCAACCTTTTGGCTCGTCGTGAGTTGGGGTTATGATATTTAGGCTTTCGAGAAGTATGTCAACTAAAGCATAGGCGATGACTTTCTCGATTGAATGCTTAGAAGCCCCCATTTCCCAGCCTTGAGTAGTAATTAATGCCTTTCTATTGTCAGAACTGGTTAGGATCTTGTCTTTCAGCAGACAGTCGCAAATCGCTACCGAATATTCGTCCTTGTATTTTGTAATCGCATACTCATGAACGAGTGACAAAAGAGTGTCGTCAGGAACAGCTTCGTTTTCATTTATATCTTTAGGATACGCAAGGACATCTTTGGGGTTAAAAGAGAAGAGAAATTCTGATTGAATTGAGTTTAAATTATAAGCCAAATTCGAAACAAGAGCACTATTTGAGGGGCCTATTTGAATCAAGTGAATCTGTTTCATATGTCTCCTCCAACCGTATAATTGACAAATCAAGGTCAGACATTAGTAGTAAAGGATTGAAGTGAGCAACTCTCCAGAGGTGCCCTTAAATGGGTGACACCTTTACGACAAAGAAACCTATTTGGCTGGCCCAAGCCTCAGACGCTCCCAATAGGTTTGGTGATCTTCAAACCCAAATCGCTGCCAAGTTCTAATATCCATTGCATCACAGTAGATGTGCTTCAGAACATCCTTTATTTGTGCATATCCGTTGACTTCAATTGGGCAAATGCCAAGCTTTTTCGCAGTCTTGACCATAGCAGACGTGACAATAGCAAAGTGACGCACCCCTTCTTGACCTCGCACCTGTTGTAGTATCTCGCAAAGGGGCGGATCAGAAAACGAAGTTCCAACAAAAATAAGATTGTATTTACGCACAGCCTCATTTAGCGTTCGCCGCGCGAATCCCATAGGGGCGTAAGCAGCATCGTAACTTGCTTGGGTGAGAACAAGATCTTTCTTTTTGCTGAATCTGTAAGGGATATATCCGTGGATATAATTGATCGTTCGTTGCCTTGCATTCGGTTCTTCCAAACTGAAGGGTGTCTGTACCTTCCATTGCCTTTTAAAACCTTGGTACCGTGTCCAACCTGCACCAAAGAAAAAGTCATAATTCGGTGTAATCACTATCCCGATCTTCGGGTTACCCTCAAAAGCCCACGAGGTTTGTGTTCGTTCTCGGATTTTGGCTGAAAAGCATATCACTGCATGAAGAGTTGGAGCCTGCTCAAGGAAGCGTTTACTAAGGCGTCCGTCTTTGTCACCGCGAGGAATGTCATTGTGGATAATTTTATCAATCTGCTCGACTAACTTTCTGGCGTTCAGCGAGCCGACAAGAACCTCGGCCATGCCCGGCCAATCATTCTTGTATTTTTTGCATAGAGCACTAAACGAGATGGTCAGGCGTTTCCGGTTTTCAAGGTAGAGGGCTTCCAGCAATTGAATCCAGGAATAGGTCTTGTAACGCGGCCTCACCTCTCCGGCAGGAAGATTTACACCGGCGCCCAGGTATAAACCGAAAGAGTTCCGCTCAGCCTCCTTGTAGGCACATTGTAGTTGAATGAAACCTTCGGAGTCATGAAACATCACAGTCTCTCCCTTAATGTATTCAATTGGAAATTAGAACCATCCCGTTTTCCAAAAAAGAAGAACGGCACCCGCCCCTCGGTAGCAATAATTCCCATTTCAAAATCTTCAGATTCCAGGCCTTCAGTAAGAATAGTAAATCTCTCGAACCTTTGATGCCCATTTGAGAAAAACCTGCTGCAAAGCCTCTTCCTTGGCCGGTTCCAGAGGAGGGACTGGCGCCGGGTGGACAAACACATCCGTAACACCTTGATCAAATACTCCACCCGTGACGTTAGGCTCGCGAAAGATTAGCAGTGGCAAGCGAAGCCCAAATAGAATTCCAGCCTCTAAATGGTTCCAGGGAGTTGGAAATGCAACCACCCCGGATTGGGCTTTTTCTTTTGGGGTACCCCTCTTCCATTTGCCGGCACGCGTCTCAAACTGGATGAATCCAAGGATGATGCCACCTGCGCAATGTCTCGCAATATTGTACACTTCTCGCAAGGGCAGCTCCGCAGGATAGTCGCCCCTTCCCAAAGCCCGGGGTTCAAGCTGTAATGCGTTTAGCTGGTTGATGATCAGCTTTCTACTTTTTTCTTGAATTGGGTTCAAATCGGTTGGGGCAGATACAAACACAGGAATCTTCATTTAACCCTCCTTGTCGCTAGCCTGCGGAGTCTGTGTCAAGTTTCAAGGTCAGGCACCTTTTGATCTTACAATCCTCTGCCATATTTTTCCTGATCCCCCCTGATTATCCTTCAGCAATCTGTTGCAACACCAGCGGAATTTCATCATAGTCATCAATAGTGATCAGATGAAGACCAAGGTTCTCGAACCCTTTTTCAAATTCACTATTCTCGTACTGATAGATTTTTCCCAACAGTTGTTGGATCTGCCGGGGTTCTTTATCGGGCATCTTCATTCTCTGCAACGGAAAACGGGTAAGATACTCTTCTGCTTTCTGGCGGATTCGGTTAAGCTCAGGGCTGGGATCATTAATCATTGCAAATTGCGGCTTTCTCGTCAGGATAAAATTTTCGCGCGGTAGAGGCTGACTGCGTATTGAGTCCAGGATGCGTCGCGTATTTCGGTCAGAAAGCGACAGACCGATCATTAAACCGGTTGTACTCGTTAGTTGATTGACCTGCACTACGTTGCCCCAAAAGAAGGGGTCCTGGAAGACGCGGTTGTACTGGTCTTCAGAGAAAATTATGTCATCATAATTGATATTTTTGCTTTCATATGGAATGTAGCCATGCACGTGATAGATCGGTACCTTGTGCGGTAACAACTGCTGATCATGCTTGTATATCACTTGGAAATTATTCTTTGCAGAGGCGTAACATTCCAATCCTAATTCAACTAGGTTGTCATAATTATAAGTGATTATCGAACGGAGACCTGAGATGCCCGGTACCGACTTCACAGAACAATCAAGTATTGCTTTTAGGGTGGCGTTCTGCTCCAGGATGTATTCGGGCAAGCCACTGATGTCCGACCCGAAACTCTCATGTGCAAGCCCAGCATAAAGCGTATTGGTCATCATGCTAATGAAATCTTTCCCCTCATACCATTGCTTTATTTTCCTGATAATGATTTCGAGTGGTTCATTTTTTTGCTTCAGCACCCATTCTGCAAGAGCAAACAAATAATTAGGGTAAGGTCTAAGTTCGTAGATAAATGATTCGTCATTCAATGTGGTGAAGTAGAGCGCCTGGACCAAGTCTTCCCAGCTTGGTAAGCCGTTGGGTTTTGAAACGCCAGCGCCGAGGTAAAAAGTGAGCCTACCAGAGCGGAAGGCTGCCTGCAGAGTAGCTAAATGTTCGCGATATTCAATCGCCATGGTATACCTCCTTAGAAATTATCGCATCAATAGGGGGGTCAGGTCTATTTTCTTAGCGTTCACCTTTTTTCAGCCAGATTCCGCCACCATCGAAGACATGATCCTTTATTAGTTCCACATTTCAAAAACATCCTCTGTCAAGTTTAAAAGTCAGGCACCAGTTACCAAAAACCTGGTCATGAATTCTCTCCCAACTCAATCTTTAAGTCTGTCCCTAGATTCTTTTATCGAGTCTCCAGAATTTCTGAATGATAAATTGACAAGTTTGATCCGCCGACACTATTAGTGGCCAGCTGAAGCCGACGTTATTGTCTCTTTCCAGTTACGCCCCAGAGCAACAGCTTAAATGGATCTGGGCGGGTCTTCCGAAGATCAACCCATGTAAATTGCCGCAGGAACAGTGGCAAGTCCGGGATGTCTTTACAGTCCGACAGTATGAGCGGAATGACAGGGCACCCACGTCTGACGAACTCGCTGATGAATGCCCTGATCTCGACGTTTTGCCAGGGTCCGATGCCTGACTTACCAACTGCGACTACAGCGGATTTAATCGACGGAATCTGTTGTTCAAGCTCATCCTCCCAGGGACGACCAGGTGGGAGCTGTTCTTCGTCAAGCCAAGTGGCAACCCCTTTATCCTTTAAGCGAGTGTTAAGCTCGCGAATTGCGTCTTTGTCTTGGCTATTGTGGCATAGAAACGTGTCGAATTGTTTGCCGGGTTGCGCGTTAACCCCCCAGTAGTCGAGGAGGCTTTGTCCGCTCCTGGAAGCGAGACAAACGTGATCTAGAACTACTTCAATTGTTTTGAAAATCTGGGTCTCTTCCTCAAGTCTTTTTTTCGAGTCAAAGTCTCGACGGCATTTAGGACAGATAAAAGCCGAGCGCATCCCGATATCGACTCCTGTCTTATCCCACAAAAAGTCGTTGAGGCAGCCGGTGTTTTCGTCGTGACTTTCGCCGACGGGGATCGATTCGCAAAGCAATTCCGCAGTAAAATACACAAGTCCGTTAATAATCGGGAGCGAGGTCAGGTGTTCCCAACCTGAAAAGGAAATAATGCCGATGCGGTTTGGAAAATCATAAAAGTAATTGTTGTCGTATGCCTTGGTTGTTGCAATAAGGGCAAGATCTAGCCCTTCTAGGGTAATGTTGTCTGGTAGTTCAAATTCATTGTAGGTATCGGGATTGCGGATTGTCTGGCCGGGGATTTGGGCAACACCAGTACCTGCTCGAAACTGAACTCCTCCAGAGATCTCGCTGAGGCCTCTAGCCAATGCGGCGAAGTCGATGTCAATCGTTCGGTCTCCGTAATACACAACTTTCATAAAGCCTCCTCTACGCAGACAGATGGCGCGGTAGCACACGTTCTGTCATCCCAAGAATTCTGCGACACCACTTCTGGGAAGTCCGGGCTCCGATCTCATGAACTGTTAGGCCATTTACGAAGAGGTCTGCAGCTCTTGGGCACATCTATTGTTAAGAACCTAAACTCCCCCAGATAGTCTTATAGTTTAGATTGTTCCTCGACAATTACGTTTGTCACCCACCCAACCACTTTTGTATTTGGCGTCCCATCTTCGGTCGCAAACACATCGGACCAAATTCTAATTTGGTCCATCAGGGATTTTGCCTCGGCAAGATTTGTTGTCTCCGGTAGAATCTTGAATCTCCCCTTGGACACCACCCCTATCTGAACCCGCCAGCAACGACACTGCCCAGCCGTTTTTGTTGAGTGGAAGGGCCGGAGCTCTGAAGTGTACCAGTGCATATGCAAAATTCAATAGGGCCACTTCGCCGCAAGGTTTCCATACATAAACATCACCGCCGTACTATCACTCTCCAGCCAATCGCTCACGACTGAGACGATTCCGTTGCTGTTTTTGTCGACGTTTTGGCAAGTAACGGACGCAGGTTGCTGAGGCTCCTCAGAATATTGAACCAGAAGGGAGCGCCCAGACTTAATAAACCAGCAGTTATCAAGATGCCCAGTATACTCTGTTTACTCTGCCCCTTAAACAACTCTTTGAGCTCTGCCCACGAAAATTGTATTTCAAACCCGGCTTTTGCCAAGGCCTGTTCTATTTTGTCTCTTTGCGCCGATAATTCAGCAAGCACAAAATCTCTATACTTCTCAACAAGTTTCTCTTTGAGGCTCTCAACCTTGACATTTTTACGAAGCCAATTTTCTGCCTCATTCAAGTTAGCGAACTCCTTTGGAGCGTCACCAAGTCCTGCTGTAGCTTCCTTTTCTATTTCTTTCAAAGCTTTCATCGCCCTCCCCAGAATCTGGGGAGGAACACCGGGGCCTGCAACCTGCGCAGTACCGCTTTGAACAGAGAGAACTACAGAAGCTTCCTTCAAAATGGTTTCTCTATCGTTAACCAAGCTGGCGCGTAGCTCGGGGGTAGTCCAAAGCTGCTTTAATATTGCGAAAGTATCCAAGTGGGCTCCAAAGGCAAATAGAACTGCGAACACTATTGTCCAAATGCGCATCTGTGAGGTGAACCTTTGGGACGTTCGTTTCATAACGGTGTCAAACCAGGCCTCGAGTTTTCCAACGGACTCTTGTACGGAGGTTCCTAATTGCTGAACGATTCTATCCGCCTGGATTGCAACGTTCGGACCTAACTGTTTAAAGACTTCTTTAAGCATCTCTGCTTTTCTATTGGCTTCCGGATCGACCTGGGCAAGCACCTTATTGATCCAGTCTGCCGTTGCTTTCCCGTCACTCGTTGTAGGCATAGTTTGAGCGAGATTAGTTAAGCTGCGTACCAACTCTTGTGGAGTCATTGCCGATGCAAGCTTCCATCGGTTCGTAAACCAGCTGAGTACCGGGACATCCTTCACAAATTTGGAAAATATGGAATCAGAGATAAAGGGCTTTTTCAGGATGTCGGTCGCCACTCCCTTAGCTTTGGTCGATAGGCCCGGCTCTATAGTGCTCAATAAGGTTTGTATCCCCCACAGTAGATTTGTGCCGCGATAACCCAACAAAGCGGATATCATTTGATTTAGTGTGGTTATCAAGAGGCTAACCCCTAGCATTATTACGGCAAATGCGATGATCGTGTCGAGATACTGTAACATCGTAGTAGCCTCCTTTCTAAAAAGTGATGGTCACTGGTTTCAAAACTTGAAACTTGAAACAAGTCTCAAGAATGTCTCACCAAAATCAATCCCCCTTGCAATCTCCCAGATTTCTTCCCCCCATCTATAGAACCTTCTGTCAAGTTTCAAGGTCATGCATTATTTGCTTCGTCGACATTTTTCTCATGCTCTGTTCGGTGTTGCACCTTTAAAAATGAAAACTTGAGATTCTTATCAATCCTTTCCCAGGAATAAAGATTGCACCGAGCTCTTTTCTCCTGCGGAATAGTATTAACAATAGCGGCGGCCCCCAGTTCAAGACTGTTGCTAGCTTCAGATTACGAAGCTTTAACGGTCCATCTCCCATCTTTCTGTTTCTGTTTGGTAGCAATTATTTTTTTGGCCCCCGAAAGTATGAACCCCTTAACGACGTTCGGTACATCTTCTCCTGGGACATCGTGAATCTCTTCAGGTTTCACCTTTTATACCTCCTTAATCACATTTGATATTCTTCGTCTTAACGAATTCGCCTCTTTTTTCGGAATAGTCTTTCCCATAAAGAAACGTTGCTATAGATATTCCTCCAGCATTTTCGGTTAACCACTTCAGAAGCATCTCGACGTTACTGGTTTTCTCGTCCAGCCAATTTTGTAAACATTTGCTATTTTCATCTTTTTCGAACGAGACTCTTAGAAGTTCTGCTTCAGCGAGTGCACGGTCTGTTCGACCGATATCTTGCACAAGATCAGCAACTCTCATATACATGTTAAGTGCTTGTTGAAAACTACCAGGATCAGGATGGTTCAATGTCAGCTCGCATGCTCTGTATAACATCTCTCTGGCAAGAAGAATAAGCTCCGTTCTCCCTGCCAATTGGACTATTTTGCTGCCAAGCTCTGTGTCAAGTTTCCCCTTAATCTCTTTACCTGCCGCAAGTGTTGCCGATATTTCTGCCGCTATTTTTTGTAATGTTTCCGAGGCTACATCCGGCACCGGCTCTGCACAGTAGCGAACCAAGTCGCCTCTCTTCATAAAATAGGCTCCTCTTAACTCAGTTGGATAGGCAACCGCATATGTTTCAGACTCGCCGATGTGAACAACATCAACTTTCTTTTGGGGTACCGCACAGCCTCCTAACAAAACCCAAATAAACACCCATAAAAGAATTAATTTACCCAACATCACAACTTTCATTTGCCGAATGTAATGTGTTTCCATGTTTTTCCTTCCTTTATTTATTATTATTAACAAATGGGACTAAGGGTTAATTGATTTCCAAATTCAATATGTTAATAATGGGTTAACCCTAATCGCCTTCTTGTTTTTGTTGGACCAAGCGAGGTCCGACTTTCCCCTCTCCTTTTTCATAGAATAGAACATAGTTCAGATTGATGGTGGAGCTAAATTTGTAATAAAAGTAAGGCTCTTGTTCATAGGATTCTGGCCCGCCTTCGTTCTGTGTAGGTACTGGTCTCATTCTGGTCGACGGACGACCTTGTCGCTCAATGAATTTCCTCCATGTGCCAGTGTTCAAATGCCTTGCGCCTTTAGGTAAGGCCTTATTCAGTGGTTCGTGGGTGTGTCCGAAGATGATATACTTTGCGGCGCCTTTCTTGGCGAGTTCTCTGGCTGCCTTCAGGAGGTCGGGCTGGTATTCCCCCCTTATAAAATCCCATACCAGGGTTGCCACTTGGCCTGCGGTTTTCACAATGAAGCTTGTTATAGTCTCATAATAGAGCTGCTTAAGCTTGCCTTGCTCGTTGATATGGTCAAGCCAGTTCACGATGGCTGACTGAGGTCTTACATTATCAAGATCGTTTATAAGGGCTGGATCGATCCCTAACTCTCCTTGCTTTTTTCTCACTTCATCGAAGAACTTATCGACGATCTCCACGACAATTTTGTCTCCAAGACTATACTCTATTGGAGTTTCATCTTCGTTGAGGGTATTATTGATGATATCGTGTTGGTGACCATGCTCAGCCCAGATCCCCAAAGATTCATCACGGTAGCGCTTTTCCGGGGTGAGGATGAGTCCGAACTTTTCCCGAACCATACCCTGGAGTCTCGGATCAAGATAAAAACCAAAATCATGGTTGCCTATCACATATCTCAATTGGTTGCCTTTTTTCCCCGTGAAATACTTGAGGGTGTCAAAGAAGGGCGCGTGTTGTTTTGCAATGTCTCCCATGACTTTTAACTTCACCTCAGTACGAGACATTCCTTCAAATTCATAGTATTTCTGCGTTCGGATCAGATCAAAGATGTCCCCCAAGAGTACCAATTCAATCTTTTTGAATTGGCCCGACAACTTCCGCACCAGTTCATCAAATTCCCGGTGAAACTGAAAATCATCCCTTTCTTTCCCATCACCCAAGTGGAGATCACTCAAAAATATTTTCATGACGTCCCTCCCCTCGGTCTTGAGTCTAATTTGTGGGTATATTTACCCCCAAGTGTGCTTTTCGATTGCTTCATCTTCACTTTAGAAAATATGTCTTGTGAGGGACTTTGGTTTGCCAGAGGTGCTCTGGGCCTGTGTTTGTCGTTGCCACATCCAGGGCAAGATCGATCCCCGCTGAAAGATACGCCTCCTGGACGAACGCTGAACAGTAAAGTGCATCCCGGGTATTCCAAAGGTTGCGCCATTTCTCGGTCCCAAAGAGATAGGCGAATAATGTGCCGAAGAGTCCGGAAATAGGGTACATGATCTTCTGTGTAACCATATCGAGCGCCTTCTGAACCACTTTATCGGCGTCTGGATCGTTCAACCCGAAATCGAGGACGGCGCAGTGTAAAGCCTTTTCCGTCCCATAGTACTTATCGATCCTGTTCTCTTGCGCGCCATTGACGATCCGCATCCGGAACAACTCCACCGTGATGTCGGATTCTGCAATCCAATCGTGGCCGTCGGGTCTCTTCCCCGTGAAGAGAAAAGCATGTGCCCACAGACTCGGCTTCTTGTTAGGCGTGACCAATGACTGCGCCTCACAGATGGCCCGGTGGATCCATGATGTTCCTCCCACCAGCCCGACTGCACCCTTTCTCGCATACCGCTTCCAGAATTCTTCCCTTGAAATCCCTTCAATCTCTTCTATTGACAACGTACACCTCTTTTTCCAACAAGTTTTTTATCTTTGACAATTAGAGTCTCTTGCTCCAAAGAAAGAGCGAAAGAAATGAAAACTAACGAATTTAGATATTTCTCAACTTAGGAAAGAGGAATTTGCGGAAGGCTCTAAGGGAAGAAGAAATCCCTTAGAGCTTTTGCCAGGGAAACTTCTGGAAGGACCTTTTCATCGTTCACTCCAGGAGGCTATTGCGTTAATGGGCGATCTCGAAGAGAGAAAAATTATTTTACTATACGCAAATCACATGCCAGTCGCTGGATGTCCAAATAAATTGTAGATAACAACCTGATGCTTAAGGTATTTTTCTCTCTCCATCCTTTCCGAAAATACACTAATACATGAGTGAAGAGTTGTTTACTTTAATAGGCAATTCATAAGAAAATGAGCAATCCTTCATGACGGGTACGTCACCCCTGCCTACCGGCAGGCAGGCGCAAACGATGAACAATGAACTATGAACAATGAATCTGTTCGCCGTTCATCGTTTAACGTTCATCTTTTCTTTATTCGTTCATCGTTTATCGTTTAGTGTTCATCGTCCCTAAGTAACACTTCCATCCTCATCATACCACAAAAGAGGTTACAGATTGGTCACAAATTCGAAAAAAAAAGAAATCTTTTTATCTTGGGTTCTATCGTCTTGAATTCGACGCCCATGTCTTTCTTAAGGTCTTGTTTATCTTAAGTTTTTAAAGACGACCTCTTGCAGGATTTGGGATTCCCCCTTTCGGGGGTCATCGTCCCCCCCCAATTTTTTCACACGTTCTGACGGGTTATATCTTGCGGTAAGGCCTCAGTTATGGTTTGTTTTAGTTAACCATAACCTGTAACTCAGCCCTTTAGGGCTGAATTTTTCAGGGCTAAAGCCCTGAGTTACATATACGACAAGTCATTTGTCCTTCATAACCGAGGGATTACATCTTGTGGTCTTTTTTGCTTGACATACAACTCCGTTTCTCTTATGTTCAACCCAACTCAAAACGAGTTCTCATCATTCATTCGATATCAGTCATTCTCCATCACTCATCACTCTTTTCAGGAGGGCTTTCATGGCAAATCAAATAGTCAAATGGGAAGTGAAAGACGGCATCGGCACGATTACCCTCAACCGGCCTGAAAAGCGCAACGCCATTAACGGAGAGGTGCTGGAAGGTATTAACAAGGCATTCACGGAACTCAGCCTGAGCGCGGAAACCAAAGTGATTCTGCTCCAGGGTGTCGGTCCGGCCTTCTCTGCGGGTATTGATTTTAAGTACCTGGCCGCTACGACACAGGATGATAGGAGGGCTCCCGGGATCGGCCTCCGAGAGGGTATTGATGCGATTCAAAGCATCCTCAACCGGATTGAACGCATTGAAAAGCCTGTCGTGGCCAAGATTCACGGCTTCTGCGGCGGGTTGGGGCTGGAGCTGGCTTTGACAGCCGATTTCCGCATCGCCTCCGAGAGCGCAACCCTGGGGGTTCCCGAGATTATCCTGGGGATCATCCCGGATTGTGGCGGAACGACCCGGTTAACGCGTATGCTCGGTCCGGCCTGGGCCAAAGAGCTGATCATGACAGGGGACATGATCTCTGCCCGAAGAGCTTATGAGATCGGTCTGATCAATCAAATCTTTCCCGATGCCAAACTGGAAGAGCAAACCAATCTCTTTTTGGCTAAACTGCTCCAGCGGCCTTCCCTGGCCTTGGGCCTCGCCAAGCGGGCTATCGATTGGGGGGTGGGCCTGGACAAGATGACCCACATGGAGATCGAAGCGCTGGTCCAGAGTCTTTTGATTACGGCGAAAGATTTCCCCGAGACGCTGCAAAAAGGTTTTGCTACATTGCTCAAAAAATAAATGGGATTTGTCCCTATTTTTAATTCACTGAAAATAGTTTTGTCAGGTGGGTTAATTGAAGGGGGTGTTTCAACAAGCCTTCGATCCTGAGGTTCCCGCCAAGAAGCTTTTTCAGGATATCCCTTCCAGTTTTATCAAGATAGTTAGGAAGGCCCATAAAGATGTTAATGAGACTGAGAGCTAAGATCGCATCGTGATCAGCGATGATCTTTAGATCAGCTTCTCCAACGACGCCACTGTATATCATCAGCTCCCCACCTCTGAAAGCAAGGGTGACTGTGATATCGATGTCTCTAGCTACAATCACAACATTCGAGTGGAGGGCCTCGAAGCTCGATCGTTTTTGAGGGTTCTGCTCCAGATTTTGACGAAGGAGGTTAAATAGCATCTCCGCAAGGCCCACATCTTTCGCTCCATCGTCAAGAGTAATCACGGGTTGCTTCATTTCCTTTTCTCACCATGCCTGCTGATAGACCTTGAGAACCTCAGCCGAATCGGAGATGAACTTGGGGTTGTAAACAATGGCTCCGTCGGAGAGGGCAATTTCTGAACATTCCATGAGTCCCTCTTGGGGAACTCCAGTTTCCCTCAGTTTTTGAGGAAGACCTAACCTCTTGGTGAAATCTGTGATCGTGTCTGCCAGGACATATCCTGCCTCATCCTGTGAAACCCTTTCGATGTTTACACCCATAGCTGAAAGTATATTCAGATAAACATCACCGCACGCATCGGCATTGTATCTCAGGCATGGAGGTAGAAGAATGCTATTTGCCAGTCCGTGGTGGACCTTGAATCTTGCCCCGACAGTATGGGCCAGGGCATGAACGATTCCCACCTGGGCATTAGAAAATGCAATTCCTGCCATGTTTGCCGCAATAAGCATCTGTCCCCTGGCCATCATGTCCTTACCATTGTCAACAGCTTTGGGGAGAAACTCTTTGACGAGTCTTATGGCATGGAGAGCAATTCCATCAGCCATGGGTTCCCTCTGCAGAGAATGGACTGCTTCAATGGCGTGGCACATGGCATCCATTCCCGTTGCCGCGGTCAGTCCTGGAGGCAACCCTTCTGTCATTTTGGGATCGAGGATGGCCACGTTGGGAAGGATATTGTAATCACCGAAGAGCAGCTTCCTCCCCTGGTCATGATCCTTGATCACCGCTATATAAGTCACTTCGCTTCCGGTCCCTGCGGTCGTCGGAATCACGATATGGGGCGTCTGCGGTCTACTGAGGACTTGAAATCCGGCATAGTCCTGAAGTTTCCCCCCTTCTTTCAAAAGGATGGCCATTCCCTTGGCTGTATCGATGGCACTCCCGCCGCCTACACTGACGAGACAATCCGCAGCCAGCTCCTTTCCGAGCTTCGCTCCCTGATTCACGATATGGAGACCGGAATCGGGTTCCACGTCTGAGAACATCCCTACACATAAGTTCCCCAGAGCCTTCTTTATCTTTTCTGGAATATCCGTATTTTTAGCAAGATCTTTATCTGTAACGATAAGAACCTTCTTGCATTTAAGGTTCTCTGCTTCGATCGCCACATCGAGAGCGGTATTTTCGCCAAAGACTATCTTGGTAGGACTCCAGAAAACGAAATTGAGGCTGGCATCGTAGGGCATGACTCGGTCCTCCTCTCGAACGGTTCGAAATTTTCTTTAGGGGCTCACGACTCATCCAGGAATTTCGTCTCAATTCTGGTGGTGCATTCGACGAGTTCCTGGGAGGCCTTCACAAAGCGAACGATGGTTGGCAAATCTCCTTTCAACTTGAGTTTTCCTTGCATCATCCCTTTTACAGGCTCCAGTTCTTTCTTTATGACCTGTTTCCATCTGGCGTAATCGCCAATGATACAGAAAGGTGCCTTCTGGGCTTCTTCAAGGCTAACTCTTTTGGCTTCCCTGCAAACCCCCTGATGGAGGTCGAGCCATATACCGTACTCTTCGTTTAGGCCGATTTCTGGCTTGGCTGAAATGACCAACGCCACCACCCCAGCGGTCCAGGTGGCAGCCGCCTTTTTATAACCCTCACTGAGGTTGATCTGTTTTTTGTATTCCTCCGTCCACTCTTCGCTTGGAAATGTTAGGGCCATGGCATACCTCCTTCGCTATGTGATTTACCTTTTACCCATGTAACTTCTTTGCCAACTCATCAAGTCCAGCCTTAATCAATACCTCTTTCTTGGGTTTCCCATCCCGATCCAGCCCTCTGATCGTATAATATTCTCTCAGTAATTTCTCGACATCTGGAACAGAACCGGCCGCACTTCCCTCTTCCAACGGAGTGAGGATTCTTTTTGGAAGCCTGTCATCCTTGGCACTCACTCCCATCATATTCCCAAGTCCCCTCTTCAAAAGCCATGTCCTCTCCCCGCAGGCAAGAAGATCTTTCAATGTAAAATCGAAACCGGTCGTCACCCGTACGATCTCTGCCAGCTCGTTCGCTGAATACGTCCATGCGACGAATTCACAGATCACAAGGGAGTTGCATGGAAGGCCAAGATCCTCGCAAAGTTTTATCATCTCTGCCTTTCCTTCGCTTGTTTGACCTATATAATTTTCCTGAAAGCCCGCTTCTGTAAACGGACTCATTCCCTGTTCAACAGGGAGGGCTAAGTGCATCAGATGACAGGCGCCCCTGACAGATGTCATATAGGCAAGGCCCATCCCATGGAAACCCCTTGGATCATGCATCGGAGCCTCCAAACCTTTCACTTCAACGGTGAACTCTTGGGCATTTTTCCCCAGCTTTTTAGCTGCCTCCCTGGTTCCCTCAGACAGAACTGCCCCGATTCCTTCTCTTTTAGCGATTTTGTGGAGCAATTTAATCGCCCCGTCCATATTCCCCCATGTGAGCTTAATTCCATCAGTATCGTTTTCAGTAATCAGACCCTTCTCATAGGCTTCCATGGCAAAGGCAATGGTCGCACCACAGCTGATGGTATCCAGGCCGTATCGATTGCACCACTCATTGGCTTTGATCACCGCAGAGAGATCATCGTTCATGATCAGTGTTCCGAAGGTGGAGCAGGTCTCGTATTCGGGGCCCGGGCCTTCTTCTGTCTTAAAAGGCTCATGATCCACCTTGACGATCCTTTTGCAAGCAATTGGACAAAACGAACAAGCATGGTTTCTTGTAAGGTACTTTTCGGCCATTGCAGGTCCGCCAAGATTTGCAGAGAGCTCAAAGGCTCCCCCGGTCATCCAGTTTTTTATGGGAACATCCCCCGTCATCATACCCAAATCCATTCCGGCATCCGTACCCATGGATCGAAAAGACTGGGCCACCATCGCATCACGTGATTTTTCGATTAGAAGCTTTCGCAGAGTGGCATATTCCTCTGGATGAGAAGTCTCCACTTTTTTTGTGCCCTTTACCACCAGAGCTTTTAGTTTCTTTGAGCCCATCACGGCTCCCATTCCTGTCCTGCCGACGAAATCCCCCTTGTCATTGCAGATCGCTGCGAACTTGACCAGATTTTCTCCAGCCGGACCGATCGATAGAACCTTTGATCTTTTCTCCTTCCCATGCCGTTCCTTGAGCAAATCGGTGAGGGTGTAGTTATCCATACCCCATAGATCACTTGCATCCCTGAGCTCAATCTTATCATCCTCGATAGCGAGATAAACGGGCTGGGGTGAAATCCCTTTAAAGATGATCCCGTCAATTCCGGCGAACTTCAGCTCCGGTCCAAAATTACCGCCACATGTTCCTTCTCCCCAGATTCCTGTCAGAGGAGACTTTCCACAAACGGCGAACCTCGATGTCCCAGGGAACTGCGTTCCTACGACAGGGCCGGTCATGACAATAAGGGGATTTTCAGACGACAATGGATCAACCCCAGGATCGAAAGAATCAAAGAAGATCTTGGCTGCCAATCCGCTCCCACCTACAAATTTCCTCTGATCATCTTCTTTGATTGACCTGGTCTCGATTTTCCCAGCGCTGAGATCGATCTCCAGTATCCTTTCCCTATATCCTCCCACAAAGCATCTCCTTTCTCGTGCAATAAAAATAGGGACACATCTTATTTTATTATTCGCCAATTTTTTATGCGGTTGCCCTTACAATCCTTGCTCTCCAACAAAAATGGCGTGTGTCCCCTTTTTTTAGCGGCCGTACTTACCGGTGATGGAGGCCGAGCCGATCACCTTGTCCTCAATCGCCTTTTTAAAGGCCGAAAGAGATGTATTGGCTCCGAGATCGAGCTTCTCCACATTGAGCGCATAAAGGGTCACCACATAGGGATGGTC
>Ga0256868_10000826_pt1 | contig 17536 bp, 12 predicted proteins | sample RVTome_13_FD_187341 | JGI IMG/M metagenome (GOLD analysis project Ga0256868, IMG submission 187341) | Soil microbial communities from uranium-contaminated site in the Upper Colorado River Basin, Wyoming, United States - RVT92D227 HiSeq ...
CCACGATGATCACCTGACCGTCCTTCACGATGTAGTCGCGGTCAACCTGGTAGAGGGCGTGGGCACGCAGCGCCTGCTGAACGGCGTGCAGGGTCTCGATGTTGGTGGGGTCGTAGAGGTTCGGGACGTTGAGAAGCTTCTCGGCCTTGGCGATGCCCTCGTCGGTCAGGGTCGCGGTGTGGGCCTTTTCGTCGAGGAGGTAGTCGCCGGTCGTGGTCTTGTTGCCGTACTTGTCCTTGGTCTCCTCGCCCTTGGTCAGCTTCGGGATGATGCGATCGACGTCGTAGTAGAGACCTACTGAGAGCTCGGAAGGTCCGGAGATGATGAGCGGGGTGCGCGCCTCGTCCACAAGGATGGAGTCGACCTCGTCGACGATGGCGTAGACGTGACCGCGCTGGACCATGCCCTCAAGCTCGAACTTCATGTTGTCGCGCAGGTAGTCGAACCCGAACTCGTTGTTGGTGCCGTAGGTAATGTCCGACTGGTAGGCGCGCTTGCGCTCGGCGTCGTCCATCTGGTTTTGGATGCAGCCCACGGAGAGCCCCAGGAACTTGTAGATCTGGCCCATCCACTCGGCGTCGCGCTTGGCCAGGTAATCGTTGACCGTCACCACGTGCACCCCACGGCCCGAGAGGGCGTTGAGGACCACCGGAAGGGTCGCCACCAGCGTCTTGCCCTCGCCTGTCTTCATCTCCGCGATCTTGCCGTCGTGGAGCACCATGCCGCCGATGAGCTGAACGTCGAAGTGTCGCATCCCGACGGTTCGCCTGGAGGCCTCCCGCACGATCGCGAACACGTCGGCCAGGTGCGAGCCCAACACCTCCTGGACCAGCTTGCGACGTTCCGCGTACTCCTCGGGGAGCTGCGCGGTGGACGCGCGCACCTGATCGCGGATCGCCGCGAGGCGCGACCGCAGCTCATCGTCGGAGAACGCCGCGAGCTCGGCTTCCTTTGCGTTGATCTCGGAAACCTGCGGGGCAAGCCGCTTCATCTCCCGCTGGTGCTTGGACCCTACGAAGACCTCGATGACCTTGTCTACGACTCCAGGCATGCTCACCTCAAACAAAATAGACTACGCCTCGCCACAGCTATGGGCAAGGCGTCGCTCCGCAACCATTTGAAGAAAGGGGCCTTGTGCGCAATGCCGACGAAGACCGGCGGGCCTACACGCCGAGAAGGTGGCACATGATAAGCACTCCGGTGGGGACGATGAGCGAGGCGGCGATGTTGAACCAGAACCCGGCCCGGACCATCTTGATGATCGGCACGCACCCGGAGCCGTAGACGATTGCATTGGGCGGGGTGGCGACGGGGAGCATAAACGCCATGCTGCAGCCGATAGCGCAGCCGATGGCTGGTTCGATTGGGGACACCCCCGCGGCCTTGGCAGCGGCAATGGCGAGTGGTACCAGCATGGTCGCGGTCGCGGTGTTGGAAGTGACTTCGGTGAAGTAGATGGCGAATACGCTGAAGAGGAAAGTCAAGGCCACGAGCGATCGCGCGCCCGTCAGCCCCGTGAGCGCGTGCCCGACAGCCTCAGCGAGCCCCGTCTTGAACATCGCACCGCCGAGGGCCAGCCCGCCGCCGAAGAGCAGCAGCGTGCCCCAGTCAATTCGCGACACGTCGGTCCAAGACGCGGTGAAGCGTCGCTCGCTCCAGCTCACTGGCAGGACAAACAACAGTGCCGCACCGAGCAGCGCCACAACGCTCTCGGGCAGGAAGTTGGTGAGCACCCTGGTCGTGGGGCTGTCTGCCCCCAACACGAGCCCGGCAACGCCAGGGAGCACCCAGAGAGAGGCCGTGATGAGGAAGGCGACCAGGACGTTGCGTTCGCCGGCTTTCCAGGCGCCCAGCTTGCCCCTCTCTTCGGCGATGAAGGCGGCGCTGCCCTCGATCTTCCCCACCTCGGGCGGAAAGGCGAATCGGAAGTAGAGCACCGCGAAAACGAGCATCACACCCACGATTGGGAGGGCGATCGCCATCCACTGGAAGAACGGGATCCTCGTGCCGGTCAGTTCCGCGAGCTGTCCAAGTGCGATGAGGTTCGGGGGCGTCCCCACCGGTGTGCCAATGCCGCCGATCGATGAGCTGTACGCGCAGACGAGCATGAGCGCCGTGCCGAAGCGCATTCGTTGGAGGTCGGCGCTCGTGCCGTCGCCGCGCTTCAGGAGGCGTGAGAGCGCGGCCAGCACGCCCATGGCAATCGGGTACATCATCGCAGTGGTGGCCGTGTTGGAAAGCCACATCGAGAGGCCGGCCGTGATGCCCACGAACGCGAGGAGGATGCGCGTCGAGGATGAGCCAACCCAGCGGCGGTTCAGGATCGCATAGGCTATGCGGCGATCGAGCCCGTGAACCGACATCGCCTCGGCGATGACGAAGCTTCCAAGGAACAGGAAGATGACCGGGTCGCCGAAGGAAGCGAACATCTCCTTGACCCCGCCCACACCGCACAGCACCGCAAGCGCGGGTCCGAGCAACGCGGTGATCGGAATCGGGACTGCCTCCGTGATCCACCAGGTGAGCACCCAGGCGAGCACGGCCGTGAGGCGTGCCGCCCCCGGCGGGAGCCCGGCAGGGGGAACGATCATCAGGACGAGGAACGCGAGCGGCCCCAGCACCAGCCCGGCGGTGCGGCGCCGCTTCTCAAAGCGCAGCTCCGCCTCGGAGAACCGCTCCCGCGCCTCGAAAAGGTCGGAAAAGCGTGCGCGCTCTACCACGGTCACCTCCGGGTCGTTGCCACCGTCGGGTGATGCCAGTGTAGCCGCCACCACAAGCGATGGTGCGCCCGCACGCCACGTCCGTCCGCGCTAGGGAGCCGCAGCGGCAGGGGCCATTCGCCAGGGGATCGCCATGAGCGCCGGAAGCGCCCGGTAGTCCGTCTGGTCGAGGGAGAGGGGCGTGACCGTCACGAAGCCGTCCGCGAGCTCCTGCACGTCGGTCCCCGAAACGTCGGTGTCCGAAGCCTCGTAGTGACTGAGGAAGAGACGCTCGCCGGCAGGTCCTGCCTTCTCCTCGTACGTGTCCTTTTTCGCGGGCACGGTGCTCATCCTGGTGATCGCCACCCCGCGAACCGCGGTTGCCGGGTGGGGGATCTCCACCTTGATGAGCTGGCCCGGAGCAGGCAACCCCGCCTCGCGTAGCCGCATCAGCACCCACCTCGCCCAGCGCGCGGCGACGCCGTAGTCCGGATCACCCACCCGGGCACGGCTTGAAGAGAACGCCACCGCCGGCAACCCTGTCGATGCTCCTTCGCGCGCGCCACCCACGGTGCCCGAGAGCCAGGCGGCGCGGCCGGCGTTATCCCCCCAGTTGATCCCGGAGAGAACCATCGTAGGCGGGTCGGCCACCAGCAGGGCCGAGAGCGCAATGCGTGTGCAGGTTGCCGGCTGTGCGTCGACGGCGTAGCGCCGGACGCCGTCGCTCCCCGGTCGCTCCTCCACCAGAACCGGAGTGTGGTGGGTGACGCCGTGGCTGACACCGCTCTGATTCCGGGCGGGTGCGGCCACGGTGATCCGGTAGTCGGCCTTGAGCGCGTCGACCAGGGCGGTGAGCCCGGGTGCGTCGATTCCATCGTCATTGGTGATCAGCACGTGGGGCCTGACGACCTCGGCCGCCGTCAGGAACGTCGCGCTGAGCAGGGCGAGGAAAGCCGCGGCGAGCATGCGTTTCATGGTTCCTCCAGGCGCGGAGCATGCCCGAACCCGCGTGCCCGCGCAACCCTGCGAACCCTTAGCTGCCCACAAATCGGATGTGGGGCCAGGCCATGCTGCTCGGTCAGATGGGGGTGACCCGGATGGCCTGCAACCCCGTTCGCGGGCGCGGCGTGCGCCCACCGGCCGAGCTCCGTGTCACAATCGTGCTCCCGGCAAGCTCCGGATTCCGGCGGGTTGGTTTGTGGCGGGAAGAACCGTGGGTAACGTCGTTTGTCGGGAGAGGGTTTCACCCGGTCGCGGGCCTGGCAGCGTCGGAACCGTTCTTCAAGCGGGCGGTGGCGGAGGTTCGATGGCAAGACGGGTTGGGCCGGAGGAAGGCGGTCTCGTTCGGTGCGAGGTCTGGCTAGTGGTTGGCCTTGCGCTGGCGGTGGCTCTGCCCGTTCGGCTTCTGCCGCTGCTCGGTGCGGACTTTCCCCTCAACGACGGGGGTCTGTTCGTTGCCATGGGCCAGGACCTGATCGCCTCGGGATTCCAACTTCCCCTGACGACTTCGTACAACGGCGGCGCGATTCCGTTCGCGTACCCGCCGTACGCCATCTACTTTGCCGCGGCGCTCTCATCGGCAACTGGGATTGGGCTTCCTGCGCTGCTTCGTTTTCTGCCGCTCCTCGTCAACCTCGCTGCCGTCGTCGCAGTCGCTATCCTTGCCCGCCGCCTGCTGCCGGTGCCAGCGTCATCGTTAGCGGCGCTGGCGTTTCCACTCTTCCCGTCGAGCTTCGAGTGGTTGGTGATGGGGGCCGGCCTCACGCGGTCGTTCGGGTTCTTCTTCGCCATCCTCGCGCTGTTCTTCGGCCACAGGCTGTTCGTGATGGGAGGGAGAGGAAACCTCGCGTTGGCCGCCATCTTTGCCTCGCTCTCCGTGGTCAGCCACCCGGCCGCCGGTGTCTTCGGGCTGGCCAGCCTGTTCATCTTCTTCCTCGTGCTCTCGCGCGACCACAGAGGCTTCGTTTCCCTCCTCGCGGTGTGCGTCGGGTGCACGGTCCTGACAGCGCCCTGGTGGGGTACCGTCCTCGTGAGGCACGGCCTCGGCCCCCTGACGGCGGCGGCGAGCGCAACGGAGCCGTCCCAAACCGTGGCCACCTTCGCAAGCCTCGTTCTGCTCGGCGGGAGCGCCTCGCCGCTGCTGTCCGTCGTCGCTCTGGTGGGAATCTTCGTGTGCGTCGCGAGGGCACGGTGGCTGCTCCCGCTGTGGCTTCTCGCCACAGCGGTCGTGGTTCGGAACCTCACCGGACCACCCCTCGCGCTGATTCTCGCGCTCCTGGTCGGCGAAGCCCTGGGCGAACTTATCCTACCCGGTCTGGGGGCTCCTGGAACCGTGGGTTCGAGGGTCCCGGGCAGCGAGCCCCAGGTGGCGGCACCCGCAACCGGTGGTGACCAGGGACGCTCGACCGGGAGGTGGGCGCGCGTCGCCCTGGTCACCTTCCTGCTTGGGCAACCGATTCTCGCGGGTTTATCCCGACAGGTCTGGGGCATTGATGCGTTGCAGTTCATCGGCGCCCAGGAGCGCACTGCCATGGACTGGGTCAGCACGCACACGCCGGAGTCCAGCAGCTTCTTGGTGCTGACGGCGGCCCGGTCGTGGGCTGAGGATCCAGCCTCCGAGTGGTTCCCCACGCTGGCGAAGCGGGCGAGCCTGGCGACGCCCCAGGGTTTCGAGTGGGTCCGGGGGCCGCAGTACCGGCGGCGAGGCCAACTCTATGACAGGTTGAAACAGTGCTTCCCGCGAGATGCGACCTGCATCGAGTCACTGGCGGCGAAGCTGGGGGCTCCCTTCACGCACGTCTACTTCTCGAAGGCGCTGAGGGGACCTTACGACCCGGCCCCCCTCGCGGTATCGCTTGCCCGGTCGTCCCGGTACCGCCTGATCTGGGACGGGTCGGAAGCCGCGGTCTTCATGAGGCTCTCGCCCTAGGCCAGCCGGGCAGGCCCGGTGCCGGGCGTGGCTCGAGTCCGTGGCCGGCGGCGCGATCCATGCGTACAATCGGGCATGCGCAGAATCCCCCGTTGGCTGATCGTTGTAATCGCAATCGTCCTCGCGGCGGTGGCTCTGCGCGTGCTGGTTTTCCGCCCGAGCCCAGTGCTGGTGGACGTGGCGCGGGTCGCACCCGGGACGGTCGAGGAAATCATCACGAACACCCGTGCCGGCACCGTGAAGGCGCGTCTGCGGGCCAAGCTCTCGCCGCAGATCGGCGGACGCGTCACCGAGCTTCCCTTCCGCAAGGGTGCCGCGGTTCAAGCGGGGGCCTTGCTGCTCAGGCTCGACGACTCGGTACAGCGGGCCCAGGTGGTCCTGACGCACGAGCAGGTGAAAGCGGCGGAGTCCCGGGCGAGAGAGGCGTGTCTCGCCGCCGAGCTCGCCCAAAAGGAGCTCCAGCGGGGGAAGGCCCTTTCGGCGGACGGAATCACCAGCCAGCAGGACCTGGACACCCTCGAGAGCAACCGCGACCGCACCGCTGCGGCCTGCCAGGCGGCCCTCGCCTCGCGCGACCAGGCGCGCGCCCAGGTCGGCCTCGCGGACGCGGAGCTCGCACTCGCCGTCGTGCGCGCGCCGTTCTCCGGCGTGATCGCGGACTGCAGCACCGAGGTCGGAGAGTGGATCACCCCCGCCCCGCCGGGCGTGCCGATTCCGGCCGTGCTCGACCTCATCGACCCCGGCTCCGTGTACGTTTCGGCTCCCATCGACGAAGTGGACTCCCGGCGCGTACGCAGGGGGCAGAAGGTGCGGGTGGCGGTCGACTCGCTCCCTGGGCAGAAGCTCGCCGGCACACTGACCCGCGTGGCACCGTACGTGCTCGACGTCCTGGAGCAGAACCGCACTGTCGAGATCGAGGTGGATTTCCAGGACGCAAAAACGGCCGGGACCCTGCTGCCCGGTACGTCGGCCGACGTGGAGGTGATCCTCGAGCGCCGCGACGAGGTTCCACGTCTCCCCACCGCGGCCATCGCCGAGGGCGGGAAGGTGCTGGTGCTCACGAACGATCGCCTCGAGGAGCGCACGATTAGCACCGGGATGCGAAACTGGCAGTTCACCGAGGTAAAGGGCGGGGTCTCGATCGGCGAGCTCGTCGTCGTTGCGCGCGATTCCCCCGACATCAAATCAAAAGCACGTGCGCGAGCGCGGGAAACACGGTGATCGAGCTCGAGGAGGTCTGGCGCATCTTCAGGGTCGGCGAGGGGGAGGTGCACGCCCTCAAACATGTGAGCCTTACGATCGAGCGCGGCGAGCACGTGGCGCTGGTGGGGCCCTCGGGGTCCGGCAAGTCCACCCTGCTTCACATCGTGGGCTGCCTCGACCGGCCGACGCGCGGGCGCTACCTATTGGAGGGGCGGGAGGTCGGCACGCTTTCGGAGGAGGAGCGGTCGCTGATCCGCCGTCACCGGATCGGCTTCGTCTTCCAGTTTTTCCACCTGCTCCCGCGTCTCTCGGCGCTAGCAAACGTGGAGCTGCCGATGCTGTTCGCGGGGACGCCCCCAGAGGAGCGCCGGGAGCGTGCGGCTCAGGCGCTGAAGGCGGTGGGGCTCTCGCATCGCGCCGAGCATCGACCCGACCAGCTCTCCGGCGGCGAGCGCCAGCGGGTGGCGATCGCGCGGGCGGTCGTGATGGACCCGGCGGTACTGCTGGCTGACGAGCCGACCGGGAACCTTGACCGGGCTTCGGCGGGCGAGGTGATGGAGCTGATCGAGCGCATGAACGCGCGCGGGCTCACGCTCGTGGTGGTGACGCATGACCCGGCGATCGCGGGAAGGGCGAAGCGAGTGATCCGCATGGACGACGGCGCGATACAGGGGTCCGGGGTCCGGGGTCCGGGCTTCGAACCGCGAGCCGCGAGCCCCGAGTCGCAGGGTGGGGGGTAGGGTGCGTTTCCTCGACCTGCTGAGCTTTGCCGCGGGGGCGCTTCGAGGGCACCGATTGCGCACCGCGCTCTCGGTGGCAGGTGTAGCCGTCGGGATCTCGGCGGTGGTGGCCCTCACCGCCCTCGGCGAGGGGGCGCGCCGCTACGTGGTGGACCAGTTTGCCGCCCTCGGCAGCAACCTCCTTGTCGTGCTCCCGGGTAAGGTCGAGACGACAGGCGGCGCCCCGTTCGGCGGCGTGACCCACGACCTCACCATCGACGACTACCGCGCGATCGCGAGACTGCAGCGGGTACGCAGGTCCGCGCCCTTGGCGGTGGCCACCGACACCGTGCACTTCAGGGACCGCGGGCGCGCGGTGCCGGTGCTTGGCACGACAGCGGACTTCGCCGCGGTACGCAGGCTCGAGATCGGCTCGGGCGAGTTCCTGCCCGTGGGCGACCCCAACCAGGGAGGCAACGAAATCGTTCTCGGCGTCACGGTTGCCCAGGAGCTCTTCCGGAGCGAGAACCCGCTTGGGCAGGTGGTGCGGGTTGGGCCCTGGCGCTTCCGGGTGGTGGGAGTGCTAGCCCCGCGCGGGCAGTCGCTGACCTTCAACATGGACGACGTGGTTTTGATCCCGGTGGGCACCGCCATGCGTGTGTTCAACCGCTCGTCGCTGTTCCGCATCCTGGTGGACGTACGGATGCGGGGTGAGATGGAGGTGACAAAGAAAGACGTGGAAAGGCTGATGGCGGAGCGCCACCGCGCCGAGGATGTCACGGTGATAACCCAGGATGCGTTGCTTACGGCTTTCTCCGCCATCCTGAACGCGCTGACCCTCGCGCTGGTGGGGATCGCTTCGGTGTCGCTTGCGGTGGCGGGGGTGGGGATCATGAACGTGATGCTGGTCTCGGTGACCGAGCGGCGGGCCGAGATCGGCCTCCTGAAAGCGCTCGGCGCCCAGGACCGGCAGGTCCTCGCGGCGTTCCTCACCGAGGCGGTGCTGCTCGCGACCGGCGGGGGCGTTGCGGGACTCGCGCTGGGCGCCGGGGCGATTCGCGCGTTCGTCGGGATATACCCGAGCTTTCCGGCCTCCCCGCCGGCGTGGGCGGTCGCGTCGGCGCTCGGGCTGTCGCTCGCGGTCGGCGTGGGCTTCGGAGTGTGGCCTGCGCGGCGGGCCACCCGTCTCGACCCGGTGGCCGCGCTGGCGAAACGGTAGCCATGGAGAACCTGGAGCTTTTCCGCTTCGCGCTGGGCGCGCTCACCGGGCACCGACTGCGCTCAACGCTCTCGGCACTGGGCGTGGCGATCGGGGTGACCGCGGTGGTGCTGCTCACCTCGCTTGGAGAGGGCACGCGTCGCTACATCGTGTCGCAATTCTCCCAGTTCGGCACCAACCTGATGGAGATCAACCCCGGGAAGGTGAAGACGTTCGGCTTTGCGGGCGCATTCGGGGGCACCACGCACCAGCTCACAATCGACGACGCCGAGGCGCTGCGGCGCATCCCGGGCGTCGAGGAGGTCGTGCCGGTCGCCATCGGGCAGGCGCGCGTGGAAGCGGCGGCCCGGGGACGCAGCGTCTACGTCTACGGCGTCACCCACGAGGTCCCGGCGGCGTGGCGGATCACGGTGTCGCAGGGGAGCTTCCTGCCTGAGATGGACCCCCACCGCCAGGGGGCGTTCGTGGTCCTGGGGCCCAAGCTCGCGCGCGAGCTGTTCGGCTCGGTCTCCCCGCTCGGGCAACGTGTGCGCATCGGGAGCTGGGGGTTCCTCGTGATCGGCGTGATGGAGTCCAAGGGTCAGTTGCTCGGCTTCGACATCGACGACTCGGCGTACATCCCGGTGGCCACCGCCATGAACATCTTCAACCAGGCGGAGGTGATGGCGATCGACGTGGTGGCACGCAGTACGGAGGCGGTCCCCGGGGTGGTCGCAGGGGTCAAGGCGGTTCTCACCGAGCGTCACCGGGGCGAGGAGGACTTTACGGTCACGACACAGACCGAGATGCTGGACACCTTCGGCCGGATCATCGGCATCATCACGGCGGCGGTCACGGCCATCGCCGGGATCTCGCTGTTCGTGGGGGCGATGGGGATCCTCACCATCATGTGGATCTCGGTGCACGAGCGCACGGGGGAGATCGGCCTGCTGCGCGCCCTCGGCGTCACCGAGCGCGGTGTACAGCGGCTCTTTCTCTTCGAAGCGACGTTGCTCGCGGTGGCCGGTGGCGTCGCCGGCGTGGGATTCGGCTTCGGCGTGCAGATCCTGGCCAAGGCGGTCGTGCCGGGATTGCCGCTCGCGACCCCGGTGGGCGCCGTCGTGGCCGCGCTTCTGATGAGCCTGGGGGTGGGGATCACCGCGGGCGTGATCCCGGCCCGCCGCGCAGCTTCCCTGGATCCGGTGGACGCGTTGCGCGCAGAGTGATGTGCCTTTCTGTTGCCTTGCGGCAGAGCTCTTTTCTTGCCCCTCGGGTTCGCGGCCTCTCGGCCCTCGCTCGCGTCGGACCGAGATTCCTCCGACCGTGACCCAGCAGCGCGTCCCGACACCGTGAGCCTCGCGGTTTGGCCTTCGGCCGCCCGCGTCTCCCGGCGCCGGGACGTGCGCTGGGGACCCCACGGCCTTCGGAACGATGGCCGCTTCACCCGTGGGGCGGATGGAATACGCCCACTTTGGCGTCATGGGGAGGCCCACTTTTTGAGGCTAATCACCTGCGGGGCGGATTGGAAACCCCGCGCACGGGCGCCCGTGGTAAGCCACGGAACAAAGCGGAGCGGCCTTCCTCGCGATAGTGGGACCACGGCGTTCGGCCCGGCCTGCACCCGGAGGTGCTAACCCTGTGCGATGCGCAGCACCCAGTCGATCAGGCGCTGCAATGGCTCCGGTGCCGAGTCCTCGGCGACCGTGATCGAGCGCTCGGCTCTCTCGTGCTCGATGGTGACCCGGTAGTAGAAGCGATCGGGCCTGCCCGGGCGGGGCGTCGGCTCCTCGGGGAAGTGGGCGAGGTCAGCGGCCTCGACGAGGTGGCGCAACTCCTCGCCCTGCACCGTGGCCAGGGTCTTCGTGTCCGCGGTGAACGTTCTGCGGATGTTGGCGAAACCCCCGGAGCGCTCGAGCCTCACGCGCATGACAGACTTAGAGTACCCCCACTTTCTTCCAGGCGGCGCGGACCGCACCGACCGGGGCGCTCCTGGTGCCGAAAAGCTCGGCGGCGACCGCCACCGTGAGGGTGGCGGCCGCCCTGAAATCGGAGTCCGGGCGCAGCCGGTCACGCAGGGTGACGTACCAGATCTTGCCCGCGGTCTCCCAGGCGTGGCCCTTGATCGCCGTGGCCGCCAGGTAGAACGCCCGGTTCGGGATCCCGGAGTTGATGTGCACGCCGCCGTTGTCGTCGGCCGTCTCGACGTAGTTCGCCATGTCGGCAGGCTGCGGGTCTTTTCCGAGCACCGGATCGTCGTAGGCGGTTCCGGGGGCCGCCATCGAGCGCAGCGCCACACCGGTGACCCCCGGCCTGAAGATGCCGGCACCTATCAGCCAGTCAGCCTTTTCGGCGGTCTGCCCGAGCGACCACTGCTTGACCAGCGACCCGAACACGTCGCAGAACGACTCGTTAAGGGCGCCCGGCTGGTCCGCGTAGTCGAGGGAGGCCTCGTACTGGATCACACCGTGGGTGAGTTCGTGGGCGATCACGTCCAGGCACTTGGTGAAGCGCTCGAAGAGCTTTCCGTCGCCGTCCCCGTAGACCATCTGGCTGCCGTCCCAGAAAGCGTTGTCGTACCCGACCCGGTAGTGCACCGTGGACACGAGGGGCATGCCGCGATCGTCGACGGAGCTGCGGCCGTAGGCGTCGTGATAGAGGTCCCAGGTGGAGCCCGAGCCGTCGTAGGCCTCGTTGGCTGCGACGTCCTTGACTGGCCGCTGCCCCTCGCTGCGCACGAGCGTGCCGGGGAGCTGCGAACCGTGCCGGGCGTCGTACACCGCGCGCTGCTTGCCTCCCGTGGGCAGGGCCGTCATAGCGGCGAGGTCGCCGAGGAGCTCGCGCCGCCCGCGGATTCGCTCGGAGACCGTGAGGGCCTGCAACGCCCACGCCCGCTGCTCGGGGGATCCGCGTTCCACGATCGCGCGGAGCATGTGGGGCGGCAGAATGCACGCGATGGAGTGAGGGCCGTGACATCTCGACGGCGCCGCGCCTCCGGGTTGAGGTTCTGTCACCATGGCCGCGCTCCTTCTCCGGCGGCGGGCCTCCGTGGTGTCAGGGAGCCGCCGCGCCGGCACCAGGGGGCTGTCCTTTGCGCGAGACTACGTTCTGGCGGCGGCCGGGTCAAGGCGTTGTCCGGGCGGTGAGCGTGGCCGCGTCGGCGGTGGCCTACACTGGCGGTGTGAGCTCCCCCGCCGGCGCACGTACCCTGCACGGCAGCTGGCTGCTTTTGACGCTGGGCATCGTTGCGGCGCTCCAGTTGGTCGTGGTGAACTTCTGGCCGCGGTTCGAAAGCCCCAACGAGCGGGCGCGGGCCTACCAGGCGCTCGCCGTCGTCACGCGGGGTAGCCTCGAGATCGGCGTCGAGGTGGAGCGCTTCGGCGGCATGGAGGACGTCGCGACAGCGGGCGGCCGCCTGTTCCCGAACAAGGCGCCCGGTACCCTTCCCCTGGTGCTGCCGGGAGCGCTGCTCGCGCACCGGCTCGCCGCCGGCGACCCGCAGGGTGAGCTGAGGCTGGCCCTCGTCCTCGGCAGGTTGCTCGCCGCCTCGCTGCCCTTCAGCGTGTGCGTGCTGCTGCTGGCCCGGCTCACGGTCGGCTTTCCGCGCGGAGGCCCACTCGCCGTCGCCGCCTACGCCTTGGGCACACCAGCGCTCGCCGCCTCGCTGCTGCTGTTCTCCCACGCGCTCACGGCGTGCATGCTGCTGGCGGGCTTCCTGCTGTTGTTCGGCTCGCCGCGGCCACGCTGGCAGGCCAGGATGTTGGCCGGCCTGCTCCTTGCGTGGGCCGCGGTTTGCGAGTACCCGGTCGCGGTACCGGCAGCGGTGGTGGCTCTCGCCGCCCTTCCGCGTCTCGGCCGGAACGGCACGGTCGCCTCCGTGGCGGGGGCAGCGGTACCGGTGGCGCTGCTCGGCGCCTACAACGCCGCCTGCTTCGGCTCGCCATTCGCGCTCTCGACCGCCCACGAGGCCTTCGGCTCGTTCGCAGCCCTGGTGCGGCACGGTGTCTTCGGGATCTCCTGGCCGACGCTCGGCGGGCTCACGGGGCTGCTGTTCTCCCCGAGCCGCGGCCTGGTGGTCTGGGCGCCGCTGGTCGCGCTCGCGGTGTGGGGCGCGTTGGTTCGGCCGCGCTGGCCCGAGACTGTCAGCGCCAAGGTCGCCCTTGCGGCGGCGCCGCTGGCTCTGGTGGTGGTCATGTCCGGCTACCCGAACTGGCACGGCGGCTGGTTCCCCGGCCCGCGCTACCTGCTCCCGGTGCTGCCGCTGCTGTTCGCGCTGGCGGCTCGGGGAGCGGAGAGCGCGCTGGAGCAGCCGTGGGGACGGGTGCTTGTCGCGCTCGGCGCGCTTTGGGGGTGGGCCATGCTCTGGCCCGTGGTGGTGAGCTTCCCGTTCCCACCCGAAGACTTTCCGCTGCCCGCGTTCACGCTCGCGCCCGGACTGCTGGCCGACGGGGTGCTGATCCCGTCGTGGCTACCGTCCGAAGCGTTCGCTGTACTTCTCGCCGTGCTGGCGCTGCTCGCCGCCCTGCAACTCCTCATCCTGGCGACACCCGGGAGCCGGCGCGGCGAACGGCTGGTCGCCGTGGCGCTCCTTCTGGGTGTGCTGCTGCTCGCAAGCAGGCTCGCGCCGCCCCGGAGCTGGCAGGCCTCCCTGGAGCGCGCCGTGATCCACGACGTCTACGCCGGTGGCCCGGAGGGGGCGCTGGAGGCGCTGCGTCCGCGCGCCGACACGCCGGCCCGCCGTGGGACCCTGGACGCTCTGATCGCGCGCCGCGACGCCCCTCGGTGAGGTTGGTGTCCCTGCGGGACGGCTCTATTTTGCCCCGCGTGTGCGCGGCTTCTCGGCCCTGGCTCGCCCCGCTTGCTACGGGCCGAGATTCCTCCGGCAGCGGCCGAGCAGGGACGCCCCACGGCGGGGCCCCTCGCTGTCCGCGTGAAGCCGCGTCAGCGTTTCCCCACCGCGGGTCGCCCGCTCGGCGCCCGCTGCCTTCGGAGCGATGGCCGCTGGCACACGCGTGGCGGATCTGTTCCCCCACCCGCTGCGCGAAAGGTTTCGACTTTCAGATCGCCGCAACGTCGCACTTGGGCTCTGGAGCGCCGGCGCAGCGCTTTCGTTGCGCCGGCGGGGGCAGGCCGCTATAGTGACGGGACGCTGCGCCGCAGTACTTCATCTTCAGGGAGGTTTCGCCCGATGAGCTCGTCGCTCCTGCGCACCAAGGCCCTGACCCTGGTCCTGAAGGAAACCGAGGACGAGAAGCACGGCCTCAGGCGGGCGCTGAAGGCCTGGGACTTAGTGGCGATCGGCATCGGGTGCATCATCGGGGTTGGGATCTTCGTGCTTCCGGGGGTGGAGGCCGCCAACCACGCGGGCCCCGGCATCATTCTCTCGTTCGCCATCGCTGCGTCCGCGTGCGCGTGTGCGGCGCTGTGCTACGCGGAGCTGGCCGCGATGATCCCGGTGGCGGGCAGCGCCTACACCTACGGCTACGCCACCCTGGGCGAGATCGTGGCCTGGATCATCGGTTGGGACCTAATCCTGGAGTACATGGTCGGCGCGAGCCTGGTGGCGATCGGGTGGTCGGCGTACCTCGTGAACCTGCTCAACCACCTGCTGCAGCCGCTGGGGGTGAGTCTGCCGCACGCCTGGTGCGCGCCACCGTGGGTACCCAAGGGTCAGGAGCCGGGCATCCTGAACCTGCCGGCGGTGCTGATCATTGCGGTGCTCACCTGGCTTCTGGTACGCGGGATCAAGGAGAGCGCCCGCGTCAACCTGACCATGGTGATCATCAAGGTCACGGTGATCCTCATCTTCATCGGGTTGACCGCCTGGTACGTCAACCCCACCAACTGGACCCCGTTCATGCCGTTCGGATTCAAGGGTGTCGTAACCGCGGCGGCGATCGTGTTCCTGGCCTACGTGGGGTTCGACGCGGTGTCCACCACGGCCGAAGAGGCCGTCAACCCGCAACGCGACATGCCGATCGGCATCATGGGCTCGCTCGCGGTGGCGACCGTCCTGTACGTCGTAGTCGCCGCGATCATGACCGGGGTGGTGCCGTACAAGCAGCTCAACGTGGCCGACCCGGTTGCGCTCGTCCTCAACGTGCTCAACATGCCCTGGGCCTCGGTGGTCGTGAGCGTCGGGGCACTGGCCGGGATCACCAGCGTCCTGCTCGTGCTCCTGCTCGGCCAGCCGCGCATCCTGTTCGCGATGTCGCGCGACGGCCTGCTGCCACCGCTAATGTCGAAGGTGCACGAGCGCTTCCGCACCCCGTACCTCACCACCATCATCACGGGGAGCATCGTGGCGGTCTCCTCGGCTCTCACCCCGATCGACGTCGTTGCCCAACTGTGCTCTATCGGGACGCTGTTCGCCTTCATGATCGTGTCCGCCGGCGTGCTTGTGCTTCGCCGAACCCGTTCCGAGGTGCACCGACCGTTCAAGGCGCCGCTGTACCCGGCGATCCCGATCCTCGGAATCGTGCTCTGCGGCTACCTCATGTTCAGCCTGCCGTTCGTGACCTGGCTACGCTTCCTGGTCTGGCTGCTCATCGGCCTGACCATCTACGCCGGCTACAGCTTCCGCCACAGCAAGCTCGCTTGAAGGCAGGCAAGGGGCGAACGGCAAGGGCGGAAAGCCCACCGCCTCGGCTCTCGCCCTTCCATCTCGTGCCCAGCGCCTCCTCCCCCCGGTGAAGGCGACGGCGGCGCTAGCGGGCAAGCCGAATCCTGGTGGCGGTCTCGTCGAGCGTGATGCTCTGCGGCAGGTGGCGCCCCGCGAACCAGACGATGCGCTGGGCCGCGAGCCGGCGCTCGAGGTTGTTGCGGGCCTTGCGGAGGCGATGCGGTGTGGAGACATTCGCGGCCGGGCCCCAGGCGGAGGGGAGCTGGCCGGAAACCTGGCCGATGAGCGACCAGACGAACAGAGGGACGTTGAGGGCTGCAAGGTATGCCTTCACGGCTGGGATGCCGAGGGTGCTCCGGTCGTGGACCCGGTTGCCCACGGTTGCCTTGAGGCCTGCCTCGGAGAGCACGAGCACCACGCCGCGACGGTGGTTCGACGCGGCGGCCTCCGCCCCTGCAACCGCGACCGCATCCGCGACCTTCTCGTCTCCGAGGGACGTCGTGGGTGCCGCCCCACTCATGAACACCACCTGGTTGCCGAGCCGGTCCAGCCGCATCGGGGTCGAGACGCCGAAGAGGTCCCGGAACCCCCCCTCTTGGTCGATCGTCTGGGTGGGAATCGAGCTTGCCACGGAGACCCGATCGAAGGCAGGATCCATGGCGTCGGTACCGCCCCGCAGCTCCTTGAAACCCTGCCGCGCCACCAGGCGTGTGCCACTGTCGAAGACGAGAACCGCCTCGGCCCTCCCCTCGTCCACGGCAACGGGCTGGATCGGGGCGGAGTTCAGCAAGAACACCCCATTCAGGCTTCGGAGATCGAGGGCCTCCTGCCTCGCCGGCAGCGTCACGGCGACTGCCGTCAACTCGCTCTCCGCGCTCTCGATCACGTCGCCGCCGAGCGCGAGGTCAGCGCGGCCCCGCAGCGTCCCGGTAAACGTCACCTCCACGCTCACCAGGTGTGCCTGGGCCAGATCCAGCTCGGGCAGGGGGATCCGGTGGGGATTCGTGACGGGAAGCGGCGCCCCGTCCAATGTCGCGACAACCCTTTGTGGCTCGGCCGCGTCGGTCACGTTCCACGCCACGCTCAAGGCTGCCGGGCGCCGCGTCTTCGGATCGCGCTCGAGGAGCGCCGACACCTTCCCCCTCTCACGGCCGAGGTTGACCCATTGCGTGACGCGTCCCACCTCGTGCCCGGCGGCGTCGAAACCGACGGCGGTGAGCTGGTGCGGCAGCAGATTTGGCCCGAAATCGCAGTTTGTCGCCCACGGCGGGCGGTGCAGGAGCACAACCGTGGCCCGGTCGAGCCGGATCTCGACGCTGGTGACCGGCGGGGCCACCATCAGTCGCACCGGGCCGCGACCAATGACGATCCCGAGCAGGAGCGTCTCGAACGCGATCATCGCCTGTGCCTGCTCACGACGGTAGCAAGACTCGCGCCAGTGCAGCGGCGGGCGGGTCACGTGGGGGAGTCGGCGACGAACCGCACGTTTCTCCAACAGGTGTGTTGCACGCGAGCGCGCCGAGGGTGTCTCCCTGCTCACGCCGTACAGGCGATGAATGTCTCGTTTTGTGGGCGTTGCGTCCGCAAAAATGGGCACCGCTGACGGCCTGTTCTCATCAACGGGCAAGGAAGCCTGGTACGGTTGATGCAGATTGTGGCGGCAGGAGATTCTTTCATGAGACCAATGTGGGTTCGCATTGGACCGATGGTCATCTCCACTGCCCTCCTCGCTGCGCTGCCGGTGGTTGGCCAGCAACCTGCGGCGGCGCCGAGGCAGGTCACCGAGGCCGTACAGGTTCACGTGGTCAACGTCGAGGTGTTCGTCACCGGCGCCGACGGTCAGGCCGTCTTCGACCTGAGGCCGGAGGAGTTCGAACTGCGCGAGGATGGCGTCGTCGTGCCGCTCACCAACTTCCTCGGGCCCGCCCAGCCGCTCGTGGCGAAGGCGGCGGAAGCACGCGTGGCGGCTTCGGCCCCGGGAGAGATCGCGCCCCCCTCGGAGGAGGAGCAACAGCGCACACTCGTGGTGTTCGTGGATGACCTCAACCTGAGCGTCAGTGCCCGCAAGCCGGTCGTCGACCGTCTGGGGCGGTTTCTCACCGAGCGTCTGCAGGAGGGATACCGCGTCATTCTGTTCAGCTTCAGCCGCTCGCTCCGGCGCCTCACGCC
>Ga0256868_10000827_pt1 | contig 17533 bp, 17 predicted proteins | sample RVTome_13_FD_187341 | JGI IMG/M metagenome (GOLD analysis project Ga0256868, IMG submission 187341) | Soil microbial communities from uranium-contaminated site in the Upper Colorado River Basin, Wyoming, United States - RVT92D227 HiSeq ...
TGCTGATATAACCCAAGGAATCAGCGCCTATAGCCTCTCTGATTTCCGGTATGGTCTTTTGGGCAGCAATGAGCTCCCATCTGGTTGCCATATCCACTCCGAAGAAGCAGGGGTGGCGGATAGGTGGAGAGCAAATACGCAGATGCACCTCTTTGGCGCCGGCTTTCTTGAGCATAGCCACTACTTTAGGAGTGGTAGTGCCGCGGACGATGCTGTCATCGACGACTATCAATCTTTTCCCAACGATAGTTTCAGCCAGCGGGTTGAACTTCAGCTTGACGCCGAGGTCTCTGAGTCTCTGGTCGGGCTCAATGAAGGTGCGACCGACGTAGCGGTTTTTGATTAGCCCTTCGCAGTATGGAATGCCTGAAGCTACGGCGTAGCCTATACCGGCAGCGGTAGCTGAGTCAGGCACGCCCATAACTAAATCAGCGTCGACCGGATATTCTCGAGCCAGTATTTTGCCCATGGCTTGCCGGGCAGGATAAAGCAGCTTGCCCTGTATTACACTGTCGGGACGGGCGAAGTAGATGTATTCAAAAATGCACAAAGCTTTTCGTGGGCTCTCCTCGGTAAAGCTCTTGACACCATTCTTATTTATGACAACTATTTCGCCGGGTTCGATTTCCCTGATGAATGTGGCTCCGACATGCCCCAGTGCACAGCTTTCCGAGGCAATCACCCAGCCGCCATCGATAGTTCCAAGGCATAGCGGCCTTACTCCCATAGGGTCCCGAACGCCAATCAGCTTATCTTTGGTCAGTATTACCAGGGAATAGGCGCCCTGCAGCCGGCGCATAGCATATCTTATCTTATCTACCGGGTTCTTTTCTGTGGAGGACATGACCAGATTGGCGATAATCTCAGAGTCCGTAGTGGTAGTAAAGGTGAATCCCTGCTGGCAAAGCTCGTCGTGAAGAAATTTGGCATTTACTATATTACCGTTGTGGGCTAAAGCTATGGTGGTCGAGTTGGCTTCAAGCAGTATGGGCTGGGCGTTACAGGCACGGCTGGAGCCAGTTGTGGAATACCTGGTGTGGCCTATAGCGACATGACCCTTCAGTTGGGACAGCTCATCCTCGGTGAAAGCCTGGGAAACGAGTCCCATCGAGGTATGGAGGTAGATTTTCTTTCCGTCGGCTGTAGCGATGCCGGCGCTTTCCTGTCCACGATGCTGAAGAGCGTATAGGCCGAAGAATGTAATCCGAGCGACATCTACGCCGGGAGCGTAGATGCCGAATACACCGCAGCTCTCATGCATAGCTATATTTACGTCCTAGTTATTATAAGCTTTTTGCTATGCAGAGGTCAATTTTTGCGGACTCTTTTCGAGCTACTTGCGTGGTCTTTGTCGGCTGGCAAATACGAGTCCAACCAGTACAGTGGTTCCTGTCTGGGAACTACGGTCTGGCTGTTGCTTTCAGCCAGTCTAAGGCTGTATTTACGGCTTTTTCTTCCAGACGCAGTCTGTGCCCGGCGCCGTGGATTATCACCAGTTCTTTTGGTTCGCCGGCCTTTTCAAAAAGCTTTTGTGCGTGGTTAACGGGCACGAGGTCGTCTTTATCGCCGTGAATGAGGAGGAGGGGACGGGGAGAGATTTTGTCAATCCATCGAAGCGGCGAGACTGTATTGAAGCCATCAAGCCACTCATCCACTGAGGTCGGGAAGCCGGCATCTCTTATTAGTCTGATACTGCGGAAGTGGTCGATGGTAGCCCTGGCTTGCCGTTTATCGGTCAGAAAGCTGAATTCGGCGGGGCAGGCGAGGGTTACCAGCGATGATACTCTGGGGTCGTTGGCGGCGACGTATACGCTAATGGCGGCGCCAGCACTGGAGCCGAGTAGGCAGAGGCGAGATTTATCGACTGTGTCAACGCTGGCCAGATAATCGACGGCGGCTTTTAAGTCCCGCGTCCAGCCCAGCATATCCAGGTTGCCCTGAGCTGTACCGGCTCCACGAAAACTGAAAATCAGGGTGATGAAACCGGCAGCGCAGAACCTTTCGGCTAGTCCGGGGTAACCTCTGTCATTGCTCGAGCCTGGCTGTCCGGAGGGGATGCCATGGCACAGGCAGAGCGCCGGGCTGGTTCCCTTTGTGTTTTCCGGGATATAGACTTCACCGGGGAGGCGAAGGTTGTCCACCGTGAGCGTGAAATTTATTTTCATATTTCCTCCTGTCATTGCAAGCCCTTCGCCTTGTGTCATTCTGAGCGGAGCGAAGAATCTCACATAGCTCAGGATAAACTCCGCGTGGCAATCTCATTTCACTTCCCACCACCAGGATTGCCACGTCGCTATCGCTCCTCGCGATGACACGTGAGTGAATGTCATTTGATTAGGCTCGGAGTCAATAGTATCAGAAATTCTTTATTGCCCTCGGCGCCGAGTATGGGCGAGGCAACCAGCCCGCGCAGTCTTAAATCGTGATCAGTGACCCAGACGATGAAGCGGCCGAGGACGAGGGCGTGGACCTGGTGGTCTTTGATTATGCCGCCTTTGCCTACCTCTTTTCTTCGTGCCTCGAACTGCGGTTTGAACAGGACGATTATATAGCCCGATTGCGTCAGGTGGCAGATGATATTGGGTATAACCTGGATCACCGAGATGAAGGACAGGTCAATGGTGGCAATATTCACTTTCTCTGGCACGGAGAAGGGGTAATGGGCGTTGACTCTTTCCATGACGACCACTTTTGGGTCTTGTCTGAGCTTGTAGTCGAGCTGGCCGTAGCCGACGTCTATAGCGTAGACACGTTTGGCACCACGCTGGAGCAGGCAGTCGGTAAAGCCGCCGGTCGAGGCGCCTACATCCATAGCTATTAGTGAAGTGACATCGAGCTTGAACTCATCCAGGGCATGAGCCAACTTGATGCCGCCGCGACTGACATAGGGTAGTTTCTCGGCTAGCTTGAGTTCAGCGTCTTCATCTACCGATGTGCCGGGTTTGGTGACTATCCTTCCGGACATGCTAACCTTGCCGGCCATAATCAGAGCCTGTGCCATTTTCTGGTTTTCAGCCAGTTCTCTGGCCACCAGCAGATTGTCCAGTCGCTTCTTTGACACGGGCTGATTATAGATAAGCGACGGCAAGGTTTCAACAGGCTATATGCTGCACAGCAAGCATAATTTACTAGTCAGATAATTTTATAGGTAACATAAACCTTTAAGACCAGTCCGTCGTTTATAAGTGAAAAAAGGGGGTATGTAAATGCAAGCATATTGTAAACATGCCGCACTAAAAGGGAGATGAGCCATCCCCAGACTATCAAAACGGAAAATGGTAAGCCGGCTATTAAAGGCAGTTGCTCCAAGTGTGGGACCAAAATGTACCGAATTGCCAGGGACTAAACATGTAAAGAACCTGGAATAACCGAAGCCGGGAACTTTTAAATAGGCAGCATCTTTTTTATTGATTAAAGCTAATTCCAGCACAACGTCTGGATTTAGACGTATACCAAAGTCCACAGATATAAAATAAACCAAAAACTGATGGTTCCGTTGTATATGTATGGCACCGATAGCTTATGAGAAAGGTGCTGTGGCTTTAATAGTGAAGGACTTTTTCAGGAGGAAAACATGAAAAAAGAAATAAGAAGAAATGCTCTAAAAATCGGTATGCCGTTTGTCGTAATTACGGCTCTGTTGATGGGTATGGCTCTGCCGGTTTTGGCGGATAATGAATCAAAACCGATTGCCGGGCTACGGGTAGTGCAGGGTGAGGTGATGAGTGTAGCCTCGGACAACTCAACCTTTGTTGTCCAGAATGGGAATCAGCAGCCGGTTACTGTAATAGTGGACGTGAATACAAAGTACTACATAATTCCTATGGGCAAGGCATCAGAGGCCATCAAAAATGGAACAGCTAAAGACAAAGTAGCGGGAAAGAAAGTAAATAAGGCAGAGGTCAAGCAATTTAAGGTGAACGGACCGAAAGAATCGGTGATCACTGCCAATTGCGGAACTGATTCGAACTGGCTGAACCACTATGGTAAAGCAGCCCAACTCTCTGACGTCCAGGTTGGTGACAGGATAATTGCCTGGATAAAAACAGCAGACAGTGTGGCTACGCAAGTGCTGATTATTAAAGCTCCGGTTGTCCAGCGAGTCAAAGGCACTATTACCGCTATATCGGATAACTCAACTACAATTACTCCAGCCAATGGCAATCCAGTGACTCTTAACTGGGGTGCGAATACTCGATTTGTTCTGAAAGGCCTTATCGCTGTGCAGAGCGGGCAATATGCTGCCGCGGTCTACAATAGAAATACCATGTTAGCTCTGACCGTGGATGTTCAGTCCACCGCACCTGCTGCCGAGACGTCTCCGGCTGATTAGCTATTCGCTACAAACGATTTTCTATCGTGCTTGCAGATAACCTGAATTAAATTGCGGGCTGACAAAGCGGCTGAAGGCACGCCGCCTCCCGGCTCCACCCACTGTCCGCACATGTAGAAGTTCTTAAGCCCAGGCAAGGTTTTGCTCATGCTCATACCAAAGGTCTTGGTGGTGATGAGCCAGCCCTCAAAACTGGCCCGCCAGTTGCCGGTGTAACGTTCCCAGGTCATCGGCGTAGCCACGTCGCGCATTTCTACCTGTCCGGCCAGACCAGGAAAACGCTGGTCAAGCAAATCAATAACCTGTTTAGCGATTTTCTTTTTCTCCGCTTTATAACGTTTGGGCTCTTGCTTCAGATTATTCCAGTACTCGTAATCAGAGAAAAACTTTACATCCAGAACCGTCTTGCCCGGAGGCGCCAGGGTGGCATCGAAGTTGTAAATCTCTACCCCCAGCAGCTTTTCTTCCTTGCCGGCAATTACAGTTGGTTGCTTAAGATTATAGAGAAGAAGGCGCGGCTGCCCCTGGAAAGAGCGCGCGACTCCTAAGGTCACTTGAATCAGGGGAGGAAAGAGAGGAAGCTGCTCGTAGTATTCCCGGACTTTTTTATCGATATACTTTCCGTCAAGCATTTGGAAAATAGTTGCGTGTCCGTCGGCGGCAGAGACAACGATATCACCAAGATGCTCGGTGCCGTCGGCCAGGCGCACGCCCACGGATTTGCCGTTTTGGACCAGGATTTTACCTACCGGAGAACGGTAGTGAATTTTACCTCCTAAATGCAGGTAGCGTCGCTCGATGGCTCGGGAAAACTCCAATGAGCCGCCTTCCGGAAAGCCGGCCGATTTCTGGTGCATCCAGGCGAGCGTCATCAGCACCGCCATCATGGGAAAATCGGGAAGATTAAAGGTAAGAGGAAAAACTTTTTGCAGGAAGGGGTCGGTAAACTTTTTAGCAAAATCCTCTATCGAAACTTTTTTCCAGGTTTCCATAATCTTCAGGAACGGCAGCATCTTTGCCAGTGCCTTGGGTCCATCGAGCGGTCCGTAAAGCTCAGGAGCCTTGTCAATCGGCAGGTCTATTTTGGCGCAGTCGCGCACAGCGTTGGTGAATTTCTCAATTACCTTCTTATCTTGTGGGGCAAGCTCCTTCATGTGCTGCTCTAGTCTGTCTACGTTAGTGTAGACGGTGAAGACCTTGCCCTCTTCTCCCTCGATACTTATAAACTCGTCATGGTCAATCATGCGCTGTCCCGGCACCGCACCCAGCTCCTGCCAGATGCGATAGAAGCTATTGACGGGACTCGAGCCTACCAGCCAGTGGAGGCAGCCATCGATAGTGTATCCTTTGCGTTTCCACGAAGTGCATAGTCCTCCAGGCTTATCGTGCAATTCGAAAATCTGAGTCCGGTAGCCATTCATCTGGCCGTAGCAACCTGCAGATAGACCTGCAATTCCAGCCCCGATTATGATTATGGATTTTTCCATGGTTCTACTCCTTGAAGGCGACCTAAACATTCCGAAGTCTTAATCAAGTTTACGCCAATGTTCTTTAGCTCCTGCAAACCTCGTTTATAGATTTGCGAAACAGCATCCGTTACGAATACGATTCTAAAGTCCCGCTCGCTAGCCTCGTAGACTGTAGTACGCGGGCAGTTAGGGAAATTGCATCCGCACAGCACGATAGTATCAATGTCCATGTCGTGAAGATGTGTCTCTAAAGGAGTCCCGAAAAATGCTCCCCATCTTGGTTTATACATTATCCATTCCTTTGGTCCGATATGTTGCAGCTCTCCCTTTAGCAGGTTCGCAGAATCTAATCTGATTCCCGATGCCGGTTTTAGTTCCTCCATGAGTTCAGCGCCGTCGCTTTCGGGAACCAGAATGTGTGTTCCAAGTTCGATTATTCTTCTGCGGCAGGCGTCGGCGTTGGAGCCGTCAGGCAGATAAAGTCTGACAACATGTATTATTGGTTTCTGAGCAGCCCTGAAGGCTCTAGCCAGGTTCTGCATATTGGACAGCATATCCATTGTGCCGGGAATCTCGAACGGGGCGCCCGGCAGGGTACAATCGCGCTGGACATCTATGGTAATTAAGGCAGCCTTCTCATAATCAGGAATTATGTAGTCGTTTATCATAGAAATTTGTTAATCTGATTCCAATGATAGATTTTATCATAGTTTCGGGATGCATAACGCTTAGACGTTAAATTAATAGTACTAATCTGGAGAAATCCGCGTATGAGTACCTGTTACAATCTTAGTTTTTTAGATTAACGAGTGGCTTCATGCGGGCCAGTTGTCTGGATAAGAAGAATGATACTATGATTGAGATGCCCAAGGTAAGGACGAAAAATTGAGCAATTGCGGCAATTGATAATACCAGAGGCGCGGTTAAAGTAGACAAGTTGTTGCCCAGGCTCTGAGATACTTGAGCTTGTACACTTATTGAACCAATGGCAACAAGTATGAGAATGCTGACAATAATACCCAGAACAAACCCAAGCATAGTCTGTACGAATATCTCTGAAACTATCTGCTTGCTTATGTTTGATTTTGTCCAGCCAACAGTCTGTAAAATACCTATGTCTTTTCTTCGTTCCATTAGAGACGTCGTATTAACCTGGAATAATATCAGGGCTAGTATGACGGCGATAATCGCCAAGGCAAGCAAACGAAACTTCCCATAAATTTTGATAACATTGCTAACCGATGCCGCAATTGAGCTCCCGGAAACAACCACAGCGTCCTTATCAATTTGACTAACTTCGGACCGGACAGTATCCTCCGAAGACAGAGCGTCGAGTTTGACATATAGCTGGCTGTACCCGTTTGTGTCCAGAAGTATTTGTGCATCCGGTAAATTTATGTAAAGGTTTGTCGCAGAAATCTGGCTCTGCTCTAGTCCAGAAAGAATGCCAACAATTTCAAATGGGGTGCTACCTAACACCAGACTGTCCCCTAAATTCAACCCATAGAATTTGGCAAAGTGCTTCTCGACTACTGCTTTATACTCATCCCCTGGCTGGAGAAAATGGCCGGATGTGACCCATGACTTATATTTTTCACCTATGAAACTATCCGGTTCCAGCCCTTCTATTGAAATGAATTTTCCTTTATCAAATTGCCACAATACCAGGGTTTTGGAGGCATTTTTTATATGATTTAAGGCAGCTATGTTATCTATTTCGCTTTGGTTAAACAACCCGCCGCCAAATGGCAGTCGTATTGAATTAGTAGGAGTATCGACAGATTGAGGACTGGACTTTTGAATTACCATGTCTATACCTACGCCCTGAAAAGGCAGGTAGATCGCTTGAGAGTAGGCATTCAACACCGAGGTTAGGACCACGAAAATAGCTACCAAAACTGCAACGGCTAATAGGTTAGTTGTAGTCCTGCCTGTCCTTCGTGTTAATTCCTTTACAAGATACAGCAATTACGTTCAAATCCTTTGATGACGACAATTCTCATATAATTCGGATGGTTTTTGACTACCTGTTAACCAGGTTCGCCAGTACTGCGTCCAGGTCTGTTTCAGTCCATTGCTGGCCTTCGAACCACTCGAAATCCACGGTTTTACCGTTAACCTGGTATCTAGACGAGCCGTTTATTATGACATTCATGTGCGCAGTAAGTCCGTGGTCCTGAAAATAGCTCTGCCCCTCCGGGGTGGCCAAGTCTATCCATATGACAGCGACCTTATCATCGTATTTAGCGAGTACTTCTTTAATGGCACGCACTGTCGGTTGCAGCGGGCCGTGATTGATGTATCCGGCAATGACAACATTAACAGGACTTGTTGGGACTGTGGGTGAACTGACTTCTTCGGGAGGCTGTGTTGTTACAGAAGGGACTGACGTGGATTCTTTATTGTCTGATGCACTTGTTTCCAATTGAGATTGAGCAGGCGTGCTAGTGGCTGAGGATTGCGAGGAACAGCTGGTCGAAACTAAAAATCCTATTATCAGGGCACCTAACAAAATCGCCGCTGTGAAACTGGCCGGTCTAATTCTCATGTACTATTCTCCCGTCCAAAAGTTTGATTATGCGGTCGGATTCTTTGGCTATCCTGTCGTCATGCGTCACCAATACCACTGTTTGTCCCCTGTCACTGTTCAGTTTGCGCAGTAGCTCAACTACCATCTGACCGGTCTTACTATCAAGATTGCCAGTGGGTTCATCGGCAAAAATAAGGTTAGGCGCATTTATCAATGACCTGGCTACCGCCACCCTTTGCTGCTCACCCCCGGAAAGCTCGTTGGGATAGTGGTCTAACCTTTGGGTTAGTCCAACAGCCTTCGCCACTTCTCCGGCCCGCTCAAACATAATTTTCCTGGATATATGCTCCGGGAATAGTGGCAGAGCGATGTTCTCAACTACGTTTAGCGTGGGTATGAGGTTGAAAGATTGAAAAACGAAACCAACGTTGTACCTGCGGAATATTGCAAGTTCATCCTCGGTCATTGAGGTCAATTCTTTATCCGCAACTACTATGTTACCGTCGTCTGCCTTTTCCAGGCCGGCTAGAAGACCGAGCAGTGTAGTTTTTCCGGAGCCGGATGGTCCCTGTATGGCGAGGAATTCACCTTTTTCTATGTTGAAGGATACGTCATCAATGATTCTTACATTGCCCAGTGTTTTGGTCAGTTGACTAACGTTAACAATATTACTCATGTCTCATCACCTCCATAGGTTTGAATTTATTTATCTGCCAAACGCTCAGAAACGAAGTGACCAGCCCGACCGCCATTATGATTGCCAATGACGCAAATACGTACAATGGCTCCAGTCCGATTGGCAGCGGGTGCATTTGAGTGACATTTGCTTCGCTGGGGTTACTGAGCAAAAAATGAGGATAGGCAGTTAATTCCCAGGGTATGGCTATGGATACCGTCGTATGGCTCAAAACAACGACAGCGATCGATGATAGAATGAGACCCGCAAAAAAACCCGCAAGAATCTGAATAAAGGTTTCTAAGTTCACTTCAATTTGTATATCTCGATTTTTAAAGCCCACAGTTTTCATGATGCCGAATTCCCTTCTTCTTTCCAGGATAATACGCAGAGAGTTTCTGGAAACTATAATCGCAGCTCCAACAAAAAGTACCAGGGAAATAACCCATGTTAATTTGTCCGATATGCGGAAAATTGTTGATATTTGATTCTCGAATGATTCCGGTGTGTAAATATTGTAACCGCCGATAGTCTGGCCTAAAGGCGTTTTCCCGGCATTCATGCCTGAGCCCGTTACGATTACTTTTATGTCCTGAGTTACGGTCTTCAGGTCGGGTTGACTGACATTAACAAATATTATATTCACATCTGTCTTATTGAAGGTCTCCACCTGCTGAAGGTTTTCTGATTGGTAAGCCATTTCTTGGGCGGCTCCTAGATTGAGATAAATATCAGATGCCATAACCTCGTTCCCGGCGGTGCCTACTATCCCGGCGACTGTAAATTGCCGGCCTGATATAGTAGTTTCCCGGCCTACTGCAAGTGAATATTTTTGGGCATAGGTCTTGTCGGCGAGTATTTGATTATCCGTGCTGGGTATGGAACCGTCAATCAATTTAGCGGCCAATGTTTTGCCAAAGTTGTCATGGAAGTCGACTCCTGAGACGCGTTTGAAATTATCCGGATCGAAAACCCATAGCGCCAGGGCGGTGGAGATGTCCTTTACTCCATCATTTTTGCTTATTTGGGATACTAAATCCTGCGGGATCGGTGCCAGCGAACATGATAATAGAACTCCTGATGTGGTCTCGGGTACATTCCCATTCCTCTGTATGATAATGTTTCCTTGGATATCTTGGAATGGTAATCTCGCTGCTTCTCGATAGGCGTTTGCCAGACTGTTCAGGGTAATGATCATCAATGCGACCAAGCCGATAGTCATGACATTGAGCAAGTATAACTTTTTCCTTTTTAACAGCTCTTTTATCGCGTAATAAAACATTTACCTGCCTCTATTTAATAATAACAGCGCATGGATTTCTGCCGTAATGTTAAGACTCTATAGTTCGTATATCAAGACTTTTTGAAGATTTGACGAAGACTGTGTGAATTTTATGTAAAAATCGTGAGTTACGTCCGATTTATGCGTTTCTCAAATCATATTCTCATTGGCATTGTCTTCCTGTGCATGTACATAGCTACCAGAAGAAAAACAGCAGTAAAACCTATCAAGGCAGCGAAGTCAATAGCAGGTGGCAGGTATCCCTGGCCTTGAATGTAACTACGTGCAATGTCAGTAAAGTAGGTTAGGGGTGATATATAGGCAATCCACTGACCCCAGACAGGCAATTCACTCAAAGGGATAAAGATGCCGCTGATAAAGACCACCGGGAATTTGACCACCGTGGCAATCATATTTATTGTGGCAGGTATGTTGGTAGGTGGAATTGAGAATATAACACCCAGAGCAGCAAAACAAATAGCCGCTAGAATAATCGCTAACGCAAGAATCAGGGGGTTTGATATCGTTATTCCCATGAATAGGCCAATAATTACAGGAACAACTGATATGGCTGCCCCGAAAGTGAAAGAGGCAATAATGTCCCCCATGACTATGGTCTCCGGTTTTACTGGACAGGAAATCAGGCGCTCCAGCGTTCTTGCCTGTGCTTCCCACGGCATGACTATCGGTGAGATTGAGGTCGCCATGAAGAACAGAATCATTCCCAAGAGTCCAGGAATTATAAAGTCAGCGGTCAAATGCCTACCAATGGTAAAAGACAGAAATAGAAAAATGGGGAAAAGAACTCCAAAGATTATTACCGGCCCCTTGGAGTAGTAGATACGGATATCCTTCCATGCTATTACCAGTGCACGGCGAAACTGTTGCCGTGCCGCAGCTAACTCAAGCATGCCTTGCCTCCACGCCGGTCAACGCCACAAATGCATCTTCTAAAGATGGGGCCAATGTATTAAGAGTCACTATCTTAAGTCCGGCGTCGCTAGAATAGTTGACCAGCGTTGTCACAAGCTTACCCGGGTTGTCTGTATAAAGACGGTATTTGTCGCCTACCTTTTCAAATTCTTTCACCCCGGGAAGCCTTGCCAGGCTCTCCGGATTTACACTTTCAGTAAAGCTAACTTCAACAGAATGCCGGCCGCTGGTAGCCATCCTCAGTTTCTCGGGGGCATCAATGGCAATTATTTTGCTCTTGTTGATAATAGCTACACGGTCGCAGAGTTGGTTGGCTTCATCCATGTCGTGGGTAGTGAGAAAGATAGTTTTTCCTCCGGCATTCAGGCTGCGTAGCAGGTCTTTGATCAGGCGAGTGCTCTGAACATCCAACCCGGAGGTGGGCTCATCCAGGAACAACACCTCGGGGTCGCTAACAAGGGCCATCCCTAGTATAAGCCGCTGCTTCATACCCTTGGAGTATGTCTTGACCAGGCTATCTTTTCGTTCAAGAAGTCCCAGAGATTCGAGCAGGGCCTGGCTTCTTTCCTTTGCCTTACTGGAGGCGACACCGTATATCTCAGCCATAAGCATGAGATTGTCCCAGGCCGAGAGATCGACATAAGCATTAGCCATCTCCGGGACGACTCCAGATATCTGTTTGGCTTTTAGACTGCCGGCTCTGTAACCTTTAAGTAATGCAACCCCATTATCTGCTTCAATGACCCCGGTGAGTATCCGCACGGTAGTTGTCTTTCCGGCACCGTTCGGACCGAGGAAGCCAAAGAACTCACCTGTCCCAACTGCAAAGCCGATATTGTCAACCGCAGTGACTGCCCCATAGCGTTTGGTAAGATTGCGTACCTCTATTGCCGCGCTGTTGACCGGTACTGCATCCGGCATGTCTAGCTACCTTCTCCCAGCTCAGCAATACGTTTCTCAACTGAATGTTTCCTCTTCCTCTCCGGACAGTATTTCTGACATGGTTCCCCCTTGTCCGGCTCCGCGTTGCTTAGAGACGCCGTCGCAAGCTTAAGACATTTTTCAAGCACATTGTGGTTTATAAAGTAGTGGATATGGTAGCCTCGCCTTTCACCATTCACCAGCCCAATGGCTTTCAACACTCGCAGGTGTTGAGACACCGCAGACTGGGTTACCCCCAGTAATGCAGCCAGGGCATTGACACAAAGTGCCTCCGGGGCACGCTGGCCGCAGAGGAGCTTCAACAGCTTGAGACGGGTGGGGTCAGCCAGTGCGCTAAAAACCGCTGCCTGCTTGACGGTGTTTTCCTGAAACCTATCTTGGCTTTCCATTGATATAAGTCATTGCTAATATACTTATATTATTCCGCGGAACCGACTATGTCAAGGATAATTCAGGCGGTATATTGTTATTTTGAGTTAAATTCCAATGTAGCTCCGCGGCTTGGTCACAAGGCAGCCGAATATTTAGTGTATCTTTATGAATGGACTGCCTCAGTGTTCGTTGGGGTGGTCAAATGGTGAATTGGGCAACCTACTTGTATTCCAGGTTGAAATCGACTGCACCCTGCCAGTCGATACTCACCAGTTTCCTATAATGAACGGAGTAGAGGTGCTTCGCTTTTTGAGGGTCGCCATGCATGGCGACAACCTCACCGCTGAAAAGGGTATGGTCGCCGCAAACCAATTCAGCTACTACTTTGCACTCATAAGCTACGGTAACCCCCTCGATAACCGGTGGTTTGACCACCTTGGCAGGAGCTGCTTTCAGCCCGGCGGCGGCGAATTTATCCATGGCTCGCCCCGACTTTGTCCCGCAAAACCAGGCAGCCTTAGCCTGCTCCTGCGACGGAAAGCAAAGCACAAACTCTTTACAGTTCTGCAGACATTCGTGAGTATAGCGGGGATGACCGATGGATATAGCTATCATCGGCGGCTGCACGGAGGTGAAGGTCCACCAGGCAGCGCCCATGACGTTTGGCTTACCCTCCTTGTCCACGGTGACGACCAGTGTGTATGGATAGGGCGAACTCAACTCTATTGCGGTGCTAAGGTCTATTTCTCCCATTGAAATCTCCTTTCTGCGGATGAGAATTATTATATATAGGAGGGCCTGTTATAGCAATAAAGTAATTTACTTAATAAATCACTAAAAGGTGTAGCAGGTAACAAAGTGAAAGTTGTACAAAAATTAACTACCTTTTGTAAACTTTTGTAAGCAGTTGGTAGCCCAAGTTGTTCAATGCATAGACCTTAGAGCAACCTTTTCTTTAGACCGTGCAGCCTCGTTAGCGGAAGATTCTTGCCATCTTTACCGGACAAGATGGTTTTATGTTAAAACCTGCCCATAGAATAGATAACGAAAACTGCGCAGAAATACAGAATGATTAGAGCGGCAGCATCTATACCAATCCAAATTCGTGGCCAAAATCGGGGCCTGTAAATCAGCCCGATAATAACAACACAGCTCATTAGTATGGCAAAGAGAGCAGTGCCTATATGATCCATTGATGTATATGAAAGAATGGGGCCAGTAGTATAAAATAGGTCGTCTACAAAGATAATAACCCCCATGTTGAACAGATTACTACCGATTACATTGCCCACTGCCATTTCCAACGCACCCAGACGCAAAGCAGAAATTGAGACCACAATTTCAGGTGCTGATGTGCAAAGAGCCAGAAATATCGTACCAACGAAACTGGTTTTAAGACCAGTGACTTCGGATAGTTCATTACCAATGAACCCTAACCATATGCCCGCTCCAATAGTTGCCAGTGCCGCTATCCCGAAAAACGTGCTTACCTTCCTTATTGAGATGCTGTCGTAGTTTGCCGGTACCGGCCCGCTATTAGAAGGTTGGCCTTGCTGACCCCGTTGGAAACGAAATAGCATATATTGAACCAACAGGTACAAACATAAGAGTAATGGTGAATAGAGGCCTATGTAGCCGAATATACTCAATGAAGCCACATTTTGGGCAACATAGATGGAGGTTGCCGCTAGTGCAATAAGCAGAGTGCTTGATATGGCGGCCAGAACCATGCCAGTGCCGAGGTAGTGAAGCACAGGACCACGGGTATATAAAACGTCGATAATGGCGATAACGACTAGGTTTATTAAGTTTGACCCAAAGAGATCGCCTAGAGTTAAATCAGGTTTTCCCACAAAAGCTACCGAGCTAATGCCGGTGGCTAGTTCCGGTAAGGAAGTTATCGCAGCCAGAAGGACCACGCCAACCCAAATCCGCCCCATCCCTGTTTTCTCGGCGATAGCATCGCCATATTTAGAAAGCTTCGTTCCAGCTACCAGTATTACTGCCAGGCAAATTGCGAACTTTACCCAAACCAAGGTAAACTCCTTTTAGCACTTGATTTCTTAAAATAATATCATACTCAAGTGCTATTGTGTCATTTTGCCCAAACCTCGGTTTATATCTGTGCTTCACCGGGGGGATTTTCTAGCAAAAACGAGGATACCTATTGCCGATATTACTACGGTGGTTACAATGACGATCATTATTATGTCAGGATAAGTCGAGGCATTTGGAATGCCCGAGGCAACTACAATCTCAGCCACTACAGCGGCTGATAATCCTCTAGGTAGCATCGTCGTTAATAAGCCTTTGTTCGCTAGCAAGACGTTGCTGTGTATAGAACTGAGAACCACTGCAATATACCTGGCTAAGAGCAGTAAAAGCGATATTGCTACACCGGCTAGAATTAGGCTGTGTTGAGTAAACGTTATCATCAATCCGAGATAAACAAAAAAGAAGGTTTTTATTAGGAAAGACATTTGAGAGTGGAACTTCTTCATCAATTCGTGTATAACAACGGTCCTCTTGATTCCCAAGAACTTGGCAACCTGCATACCATTTCCCAACATTAAGCCAAAGGTTAGGGCGAAAATTACTCCGCTACCACCCATGTTTTCTACAATAAAGTAAAGCAAAAAAGCAATAGCCAGGGTTAGTATGTCGTCGTAGGTTTCTCCCTCCATGAGAGTTAACACCCAAAGCCAGACAACTCCCGCAATAATGCCGATAAAACCTCCCAGGAAAATCTGCAAAGTTATTTGTTCCACGATAATAAGAGCTGCATTGCCAGTTTGCCCCGTAGTTATAATCTCTAAGATAATCAAAGCCACGACAATAACCAGAGCTCCGTTAAAAGCAGATTCAAGGCTCAATATTGAAGATACCTCACCTGGAACTTTTGCCCGACTAATCAAGGGCAATACTATAGAAGGGCTGGTACCGCCTACGATGGCTCCAAGCAATAGGCTGTCCATAAAGCCCCAGTGCATCAGGTAATAGACAAAGGCTGCAGTTGAAGCTACGCTTAACACTATACCTGCGAAAACAAGAAACAGCGCCCTGGGTGCGCTCGACAGAACTTTTGCAAATTCGAGGTCCAAGCCACCGTTAAAGAGAATGACGACCAAAGCCAGGCTAGCAATTATTTGGGAAGCCGGAGCTATATCAGATGGATTTATAATATGGAATACAGGCCCTATTAGGTAGCCTAGTACTACCAGTATCAATATGTCAGGAAAACTGGTTTTCCTGAAAAGGTAGTCTGCCAGGAAACCAATGATGAGCAGAATTCCAATAAATCCGAGTACTTGTATAGCTGTCATTTCAGTATCTATTGGTGACTAAGGTTGCGTTTAGATTGGGGGCTTTGAATAACTATAAATAAATTACGTCAGATTGGTGATCTAGGGCTAAGAACATAAGCAGATAATTTTTAAGATGGCCGGTTATTAAAAAGTTCTGCTTAACATGCTCTCTTCCATTTTGTCCCAAGCGGTTGGCATACTCCGGATTGCTCAGCAGTTGTTTAAGAGCATAGGCAGCTCCCTCAACTGTGTAGCACAGAAGTCCAGTAAACTTGTTTTTAACCTGTAACGGTATACCACCAACGGCCGAAGCCACCACTGGTTTAGACTTCCACAAGGCTTCACTTATAGTCAATCCAAAACCTTCCTTTAGCGATTTCTGGATAATAATAGTGGCTGCCCGCTGCAGGGCATTAATTTCTATATCGCTTTCAGGTGGCACCAGCAAAATATGAATATCGGTATTTCCTTCCGCCTGTTTTTTTACCTCACTATATACTTCGGTACATTCAGGGTCGTCAGTGGCTGTTCCGCCAGCCAGAACTAACTGGCAATCTATGCTCTTTCTTACCATCTTAAATGCCTCTATAACTCCCAATGGGTCTTTAAGACGGTCAAATCGAGAAATCTGAACAATCATAGGTTTATCTGAAATTAAACCATACTTTGCCAGCACACTATTGATTGTCCCTGAATCTAGTTCCTTGTTCTTATCGCTCAGTGGGTCTATGGATGGTGTAATTAAAAACTGACGAATAGGCAACGGATGAGCGAAGTTAGGCACTGAAAAAACAGCGGCATCATAATCTACTATAAAACTGCGTAGGAACTTCCACACTTTCTTATCTGGATTAGAGACATCAATGTGACACCGCCACAGCCATTTCTTACCTATACTCTTCTTTTGGGCTATCAAACCCACCGGCTGAGGGTCATGAACAAAAATAATGTCCCCGTAAAAGCTCATTTCCTTCAGGTTCCGCTGAGTTACTTCCGAGAACAAAGCGAAGTCTTGAGATGAGATTTTCTCACGATTACCATGCAGCGCATTGTGGAATTTCTTAGTCACCTCAAAGAATTCTTCGCTACCACTTATCACATTCCATCTGGCATCAACACCTAGTTGATTGAGCAGAGGTACCATATGCTCCAAAATTTCGGATACCCCACCACCAACAAACGTGGAGTTAATAATCTGGACAATTTTGCCCGAAAATTTCGCAGCCAGCATCTTTAGCTCTTCAAGAGAACTCCTGCCAACTACGGGCTCATAGTCTTTCAGCCGGCTTCTAGATTGCAAATGAATCTCGTTCTGCACCAATCCACCTTATTTAATACGTTTCTCAATCACTTGAATTATAGTCGACCTTAACCCCTCCAGCGTATAATTATATGGGTCTAAGTAAGCGAGTTTCTCTGCTAAATCCTTGTCATCAAGACATTCCTCAATCCAGATAGCAAAATCATTTATGCCTTTCTTTAACTTCAACCTTGCTTCAAAAATATGATAACTAAGAGAATCTATACTAACTTGTCTGAGCACTTCAACAAACTCTCTAAGATCGTGAGCAACATAGGAGGTAGGCATTATAAAGCTTACTGACTTAATGAAATGAAACTCCCTGCCCTCACGTGCAGTCCGCTCTTCCGGATTTTTCGACAAATAATCCGTAATGACGCCCTCAATTCTT
>Ga0256868_10000828_pt1 | contig 17500 bp, 16 predicted proteins | sample RVTome_13_FD_187341 | JGI IMG/M metagenome (GOLD analysis project Ga0256868, IMG submission 187341) | Soil microbial communities from uranium-contaminated site in the Upper Colorado River Basin, Wyoming, United States - RVT92D227 HiSeq ...
TGATGCAAGAGACGCTCTCGGATGTGTTAAAGAAGAGAGGATACGAGATCTTTTCGGTGGGTTCTGGGAATGGAGCCCTTTCTGTCATTAAAAAGAATATCATTGATCTCATTCTCTTGGACATGAAACTCCCTGATGTGGATGGTTTGGAGGTTTTGAAAAAGATTAAAGAATTTGATACCGAGATCTTAGTCATCATGATGACCGCTTATTCTGATGTTCAAACCGCAGTTACAGCCATGAAATCAGGGGCTTACCATTACATCAATAAGCCCTTTGAATTAGAAGAATTACAATTACTGATTGAAAAAGGTTTAGAAACGAAAAGCTTAATCAACGAAGTTAGAAGACTCCATCGGCAACATAAGGTGGAATATCAAAACAGTCATATCTATGGGATCAGCCCCCAGATTCAATATGTGAAACAACTAATTGAAATGATAAGTAAAACTCATAAAACATCCGTACTGATTCAGGGAGAGAGTGGGACCGGTAAAGAATTAGTCGCTAATGGGATTCATTTTAATAGTAAAAGAAACGGTAGACCTCTGATGAAGATTAATTGTAGTGCCATACCGGATTCATTATTAGAATCAGAGCTTTTTGGATACGAAAAAGGTGCTTTTACCGACGCAAAAAATACAAAGAAGGGATTTTTTGAATTGGCTGATGGGGGAACAGTTTTCTTAGATGAAATTGGAGATATGAAACCTTTTCTACAGTCGAAGATTTTAAGGGTCCTTGAAAACCAAACCTTTATGAGGGTAGGAGGGGAAAGGGAAATTAAGGTTGATGTTCGAATTATTGCAGCTACTAATAGAGATTTAGAAACATTGGTAAAAGAAGGACTTTTTAGAAAAGATTTATATTACAGATTAAAAGTAATGGTAGTTGAAATGCCACCTCTCCGTGAAAGAGTGGAGGATATTTTGCTCCTCGCAAACTTATTTATTGAGGAAAATAATAAAGAATATAATAAAAATATTAAAGGGTTTTCCGAAGAAGCAAAGAAAATGATGATCCAGTACACATGGCCAGGAAATGTTAGAGAATTAAAGAATGTTATTGAAAGGGCAATGATTTTGATAGATCAAGAATATATAATACCCAAACAACTTCCCTTTGAATTGAAACAAACTGAACAATATGATCGATGGAAGACGATTCCTGAAATATTTGAAATCACAGACGAGATATCTTTGGAATATATGGAAATGAATCACATCTCTAAGGTCTTGAGAAGATTAGAATGGAATAAATCAAAAGCCTCAAAAGCTTTAGGTATTTCACGGGCTACTTTAAGGGCTAAGATTAAAAAATATAATATATCAAACAATTAGTTGGAATATTAATAAGTTATTTAAAATATTTAAAATGATTTATCAGGTTTAATTTATTACCTATTGGATTTTTATAGATTAAAAAAATATTTTTCTTGACTTTTTATAAAACTTGAGAGTAATTTATGTTATCTATAATTTTAAATTAATTAAAAGAGGTAAAAAAAATGATTTTTGGAAAAAAGAAGAATGTCATTGGTCTGGATATAGGATCAAGTTCAATAAAGCTTGTGGAATTAACGGAGGGGAAAAACGGTTTTAAATTACAAAATTTGGCACTATCTTCTCTGCCCACCGAAGCCATTGTTGACGGAGCCTTGATGGATTCGGTCACCATTGTCGATACAATACGAGACCTCATCACCACTTCTAAGATAAAGACGAAGGATGTGGTGACATCCGTCTCCGGCCATTCGGTCATTGTTAAAAAAATTTCATTACCCTTCATGACAGAAGCCGAATTGGAAGAATCGATAAGATGGGAAGCTGAAAGATACATTCCATTTGATATTAATGATGTCAATATCGATTTCCAGACATTTGGTTCTAATCCAGAAAACCCAGAGGTTATGGATGTCGTTTTAGTGGCAGCCAAAAAGGATATTATTAATGATTATGTCTCAGTGATTATGGAGGCTGGATTAAATCCAGTCATTATCGATATCGATGCTTTTGCTTTAGAAAATATGTTGACAATTAATTATGAAATTGGGAAGGAGGAAGTAGTTGCTATCGTCAATGTCGGTGCCAGCATCACCAACATTGACATCCTAAAAGACAACGTCTCTGGTTTTACAAGAGACATTTTTAAGGGGGGAAATCAAATCACGGAAGACATACAAAGACAACTCCATGTGGACTACGATGAGGCGGAAAGAATTAAAGTGGGCAGTAAGGTCGATGTCACCTCCCGATCGATCATTCAAAGCTTATTAAAAACAGCCTCTGATTCGTTAGCCGTAGAAATAAGGAATTCATTAGATTTCTTTCAATCCACAACCACCTATGAAAAAATCAGCAAGTTATATTTGAGTGGAGGGGGATCAAAGATTAAAGACTTTAATATCGTCTTACAACAAGAGATAGGAATACCTGTTGAAATCGTTAACCCGTTTACAAAAATAGAGTATAGCGAAAAAAATTTTGACGTTGAGTATCTAAGAGATATTGGACCGCTCATGGCCGTTGGGGTAGGCCTTGCCTCAAGAAAGGTAGGGGATAGATGATAAAGATTAATTTGCTTCTGACAAGGAAAGAAAAAAAGAAAGTGGGAATAAGGAAGGAATTTATTGTTCTCGCTCTCTCCATAGTCCTTTTAGTCACCTTTTTCTTTGTTGTTCAATGGAGAATGAATCAGGAAATAGAGAATAAAATGGCCGAAAACGCCAAGGTCAAGCAAGACAACGACCGCTATAAATCGTTGAGCACTGAGCTTGCCAAACTTAAAAAAGAGCAGAGCTTTACGGAGAGGAGATTGAACAAGATTAACTCATTGAGGAGAGGCAAGGAAGTACCTATTAGAATTTTGGATGAGATCAGCATGGGGAAACCAGAAAGAATCCAATTGGAATCTTTGAAAAAAGAGGCATCAAAATTGGGGATTGAAGGAATCGCTTTAGATGACGAAACGGTGGCTAATTTTATGGCCAACCTCCGAAAATCTACGATGTTTAAGAGTGTGGATTTGATTGTGAGCGAACAAATTGAACAGAGCAAATTGAAGATAAAAAAATTTAGTCTTACATGTGAAATCGTTCAATAAATATAACTCAGGGGGACCCAAATGCCTCTCACAATGGATACGATTTTAAAGCTCTCGACACCTAAAAAGGTCTTAATATTGGTTGGTATTCTATGTGCCTTGGCAGCCCTATACTATAATAGTTTTTTTAAACAAAAACAAGAAGAGCTGAAGGCATTGGAGGCCGAAAATGGTAAGTTGATGAATGAATCGAATCAGTACAGAGCTGTCGAAAGGGAATACGAGAGATTTAAAGAGCAGGAGAGAAAGCAAAAAGAGGAGATGATAAAGGCTCTCACTCAAATTCCCAACGAGAAAGAAATCCCAGAGATATTGAAAAACATAACCAGCCTTGGAAAAGAATCGAATCTTGAATTCACTCTCTTCCGGCCGAAGCCGGATCAGCCTGGAGAAGACATTGTAACTGTCCCCATCGAGCTGGCTGTATTGGGGAGCTACCATAGTACAGTCATTTTCTTTGATAAAGTGAGCAAACTTCCAAGAATCATTAACGTTGTTGATTTTAATATGACGAGAGTAAAAGATATTAAAGGAAAGGGAGAGGCCGATATTTTAATAAAAACATCCTGTCTGGTCAATACGTTTCGATCTAGAGAAATGAAAAGCGAAGAGAAGAAAAGTGAGGAAAAGAAAAGTGAAAAGAAAGAGGTTCCACTGGAAACAGAGGGAAATATTCAAAAAACTCGAAAGAAATAGACGACTCTGTTGCCTGGTACTCATAGGCATAGCGTTCATATTTTTTATGGCTGGGTGTGGTGGGAGCCCCCCTCCATCCTCCCTTCCCCAAAAAGGGAAGTCTCCCGCGGTAGAGAAAAAAAAGGTGGAGTCGATGAAGGTTGCTGAGAAAAAAGAGTCAGAGAAAAAGGAAGAAGCGGAATATACCTATAACCCTTTGGGTAAACCGGATCCATTTAAACCTTTTATCCAAATAACCCCTGCCAAGGAATATTCGAGGAGCGTTCCCCAAACCCCGTTGCAGAAATACGAAATCAGTCAATTAAAACTGGTTGCGATTATCATAACCCCTGAAGGGAACATCGCCCTTGTCGAAGACTCAGCAGGGAAAGGATATTTTTTGAAGAAGGGGACAGAGATTGGTAAAAATGATGGAAAGGTAAAAAAGATTCTTAAAGATAAGGTAATTATTGAGGAAGTATATGAGGATATTTTTGGCCAGAAGAAAATTAATGAGATTTCGTTATTTCTTCATCGTGTTGAAGAAGGAGGAGAATCATGAAATCTTCTCAGACATTTAAGGTGATTGCTTTATTTGTATTTTGGCTCTTTCTAAATAGTTGTGCCACAAGCAGTACGATGATACAAACGCCACCGCCTGATATCCCATCGAAGGTCGTTAAGACCTCTATCATCCAGAATATATCTTCTATTGAAGAAGAAAATTATACAAGAATTCAAATTGAAGGTTCTGAGACCCTCGAGCCACCTTTTTATAAATTATTATCCGACCCCTTGAGGATCGCCATAGATGTTCCAGGTATTGATTTGAAACAGATCAAAGAGCCTGTGAAAATCGATAATGGAACGGTGGGTGAAGTCTTAACCACACAATTCGATGACAAAGGAAGAATTGAAATTGGTCTTGCTCAAATGACAAATTATAATATTTTAAAGGAAGATAAAAATCTGATCATTGATATCGAAAAGGTGAAGAAGATTGCCGAAGTAAAGGAAGAAGCTAAAAAAGAAGAAGAGACCATCAAAGAGAAGGAGGCTGAAATACCTCCTCCAGAATTAAAGAAAGAAGAGACTCCTCCGGTTCAGCCATTAGGGACTGCTGCTACCCCAAAGACTCTGCGTAAAGCAAAAAAGATTCTCAATTTTTTATTCGACCAGAAAAAAGATTTCATTGCGTTCAACATCATCGCTGATGGAAAACTTGGAGATTACAATGCATTTAAATTAGATTCACCTCCGAGATTGGTTTTAGATATTTGGGGGGTGGATACCCGATATCCCAAAAATTCGATCAAAATTCAAAATCCAATTATTAAAAAAGTTCGTATTGGACACTACCCAGATAAACTGAGGCTCGTTTTCGAAAGTCCCACTCCACAACTACCTTCTTATCAAATCAATCGGATCAATGACAAATTAATTGTCTCTTTTGGGAATGTCCCCCAACCCTCAGAACCTCAAATCTTATTACAGGAGAAGGCTGACGAAAGAATTTCCGCTCCAAAAGCTCAGGTAAAAGCACCCATTGATTTTAAACAGATGGATCATAAATCAAGGATCGTCGTCTCCTTAACGGAAGAACCTCAATTTGAATCTCACAAGATTTCTAAAAAGATGGTTGCAGTGGATATAAAAAATGCATTTCTTCCGAAACATCTTCAGAGAGGACTGGATACGAGTGGATTCGACAGCACTGTTAAATATATCGATTTAAAGAATGTGAAAAAAGGGAAAGCGAACGATGTCAGGATTTTGATCACCTTAAGAGAAGAAGTGCCATTTGAGACTACTAAAGAAGGGAAGACCCTTTTAATCGACATAGAGAAGCCTAAAAAGATTGAGGCTAAAATTGAGGCTGTTCCTGAAGCAAAAAAGGAGGAAGGAGTAGTAGAAACTAAGAAGGAAGAAGTAAAGAAGGAAGAGGTCAAAAGGGAAGAAATAAAGAAGGAAGAAGTAAAGAAAGAAGAAGAGAAACCCATCCCTGAATTGAAGAAACCAGAGAAAGTTTTACCTCCGGTTGAAGAGAAACCAGTTCCTCAACTGAAAGTGGCAAAAAGGGTTGAAGAAGAGAAAAAAGTTGCTGAAGAAGGGCCCCCGGAAAAGGGTTATACGGGGAGAAGATTGTCACTCGATTTCAAAGATGCGGATATTAAAAATATTCTTCGATTGATTGCAGAAGTAAGTAATCTTAATATTATCACAGGAGATGATATCACAGGAAAGATTACGATGCGATTAGTGGATATTCCTTGGGACCAGGCTTTAGATCTTATTTTACAAGCCAGGTCTCTCGGAATGACTAAGATAGGGAATGTGATACGGATTGCACCACTCGAATCTTTGAAAAAAGATATTCAAATGGAATTAGAGGCAAGAAGGGCCAAAGAAAAATTAGAGGATTTAGTGACCGAACTCATATCGGTCAACTATGCCACAGCAAAGGAAATTCTCCCACAATTAAAGGGTATTCTGAGTGATCGGGGAGATATAAAAGTAGATGATAGGACGAATACCTTAATCGTTAAGGATATCCCTCGAAATATTGTTTTAGCAAAGAACTTAGTTAAATCGTTGGATACGAAAACACCCCAAGTCTTGATTGAAGCAAGGATCGTCGAAGCCACGCTGTCGTTTCAAAGAGACCTGGGCATAGCATGGGGGTTTTTGGCTGAAGAAAAATCAGGTAATAAGAAACAATCCTCTGTAGGAGGAGGTACAGGGAGTACGAGTAGTCTAAGAGGCACTGATGTTACGACCCGAAAACTTGTCGATCTGCCTGCCGCGGGGGGCAGTATCTTTGAATTTCTTTTTACTTCCGATTATGGATTAAAAAGTTTGGATGTTGCCATCTCGGCTTCCGAAACCCAAGGAGACGCTAAAGTTATTTCCAGTCCTAAGATCGCCACACTCGATAATAAAGAGGCATCGGTTGAACAGGGGCTAAGAATTCCTTATACAAAGTTGGCAGCAGATGGAACCCCAACAGAAGAATTTCTTGAGGCCAATCTTAAGTTGACGGTCACCCCTCATGTGACGAACGACGGACACATCAAAATGAGTATTAAGGTAAAGAAAGACGAACCGAATTACGGCAAGGTGAGTATATATGGCACACCAAGCGTAGATAAGAAAGAGGCCATCACTGAGGTGCTGGTCAAAGATAATGGGGTTGTCGTGATTGCAGGGATTTATACAATTAAAAAAGACGAGTCGAGTACCGGCGTTCCTCTTTTTAGTAAGATTCCAGTATTGGGCTGGTTATTTAAAAAAGAATTAAAGACAAATGAAACAAAAGATTTGTTGATTTTTATATCGCCCAAGATCTTTAAAGATCAGATTTAGTGGGATTTAAAAACCCCTACTAATTTCTGAATACGATTTATTCTATTCTGAATGAGATATTTCTTTATCCCATGGATGACTTCTATCCCTGTCCTTGGATTAATTAAGTTTGCCGTTCCAATTTGAATGGCCGAAGCTCCGACCAGAATAAATTCGATCGCATCTTCGGCCTTCATAATTCCTCCCATCCCAATCACAGGAATTTCTACTCTCTGACTGACTTCCCAAACCATTCTCAAGGCAATGGGTTTAATGGCTGGACCCGAAAGGCCTCCGATAATATTCCCTAATTCTGGTTTTCTCGAATGGATATTGACCGCCATTGCCCTGAACGTATTAATGAGAGAGACTGCATCCGCTCCTCCTTCCTCTACACTTTTTGCTATTGATGCAATATCGGTGATATTCGGTGAGAGTTTTACGATCAGGGTTAATTTTGTCGCCTTTCTGACTTCACAGACAAGTTGGTAAGCCATTTTTGGATCAGAGCCAAAAACAATGCCACCCCGTTTGACATTGGGGCAAGAGATATTCATCTCAAGGCCTGAGATGCCTGGGACTTCATCAAAACGTTTGGCCAATTCAATATATTCCCTTTGTGTATTTCCAAAAAAGTTGATGATAAGGTGGGTCTTTATCTTTTTATAATAAGGTAATCTATTTTTGATGAAATTTTGAAAACCGGGGTTTTGGAGCCCGATGGAGTTGATGATTCCTCCCTCCGTTTCAAAAATCCGTGGCGGAGGATTTCCCATCATAGGCTTTAAGGAAATTCCTTTGGGTATGATGGCACCCAATTGATTAAGGTCGAAGAAATCTTCATATTCCTCACCAAAACCGAATGTCCCAGAGGCAACCATCACTGGATTTTTTAGTTTAATATTCCCAATCGTTACGGATAGGTCAGGATCTCGAATGGAATTCACCGTTACTCCCAGACAATATCTTTTAAATTGAAAACAGGGCCTTCTTTGCAGATCCGTTGATAGGGTGTGTTGAGATCGTTCGTTTTGACAACGCATCCCCAACAGGCTCCAAAGCCGCATCCCATTCGAGCTTCTAAGGAAGCCTGACAGTCAACCCCTTTGAATTTTACCTCCCTTGCCAGCTCTTTCAACATTTCTACCGGACCACAGGAATAAATGTATTGAGACTCCCTCTTTTTAAATATTTTTATTTGAGATAAAAAAAGATTGATCACTGTCCCTTCGTACCCCAGGCTTCCATCTTCTGTGGCGATAAAAATCTTTGAAGCATTTAGTTTCTTAAAGTCTTCTTCACATAAAATATCGTCCTTTGTCTTCCCACCAATAAAAACAAACAAATTGTGGGATCCCAATACCTCTGCCAAAGAATATAGGGAAACGATACCCACCCCTCCTCCTATTAAAATAATATGAGTAGAAGAGGGGAGGGGGGGTAAGGAGAAACCATTCCCCAAGGGGCCTATCACATTTACTTTTTGCCCTTTTTTAAATTCTGTCATCTTATGGGTTCCCTTGCCAACTTTTTTATAGAGGATGAGCAAACACCCTCTTTTCTTTTTTTCTGGATGGCTCGCTGGATAGCATTTGTAGACACTGAAGGGACGTCTCAAGAGAGGAGAAGAGTTGTCAGAAACCTTGAGCATAATAAACTGACCCGTTTTTATTTCATTGGCAATCGGAGGACAGTAAATCGTCAAGAGAAAATAGAGGGGTTTTATTCTCTCATTTTTTACCACAATTCCATCGGTCTGGAGGGCCATAAAATTTTCAGATTTTTTTAACCATGAGGAGAGCGTCGATTTTCCCTTGATAAAATTTCTTTCTCATCCCCAACGATTGGTAAGAAAACAAATGATAGAGATGAACAGCTGACCGATTTGAAGCATTGACTTCGAGATAAAATGCCTTTATCTTCATTTTTCCACAAAAACCGATATAAAATTGCATGAGCTTTTTGCCGATACCCATTTGCCTATACTGAGGATGAACACAAATATTGAGAAGTTCAGATTCATCTCCAATGTTCCGAAAACATATAAACCCCTTCACCTGATGTTTTGGAATCCCCTTCATTTTAATAATAAAACAATAAGCGAATGGATTTTTCATCTCCTCGATAAACATATTTTTTGACCAGGGATTGAGGGAGGAGGAAGCTTCCATATCAAGAACTTCATCCAAATCTTTGGTCTCCATTTTTTTGATGATTAATCTCTTTAACTCCATTCTCTATATTTTTCCCTGCCTAACGCAGGCAGGAATCTTCATTAAGTGCCTGAATTTAATAGGATTTCATATGGTCCAATAATTCCTTTGCTGCCTTCCTCATTTCCTCATCTTTCGAGTGATCGAGGACGATCCTATAGGATTTTTTCGCCTCCTCATATTTTCCCCATTTTTTTTGTAGATTCCCAATCTCTAATTGTGTTAAGAAGAACAATAAGGAATTCTCTTTTAAATACCGTATCGCTGTTTCAAAACTCGTAAGGGACTTTTCATATTTCCCTTGCTGATAGAAAATCTCACCCAAACCGAAGGAGGCTTCACCGAATAATTCCAGGATATTCCCTTTTAAAACCATTGAATAATAAGAGATGGCTTCAACAATGTTATTTTTCTTAAAAAATAAATTTCCCAATTGAAGTGCTGCATGATAGAATAGAGGATGATTTGGAAACTCATGGATGACTCTCTTGAATGCAACTTCAGCTTTGTCATTCTCGTCACGGGAAAAATAGATGCTTCCCAATTGAGTGAGAGCAAAAAGTTGCCAAGGATTGTTTCCATTTTGTCTGGCAATAAGATCGTAGGTTTCCAAGGCTTGGTCTAAATTTCCCAGTTGGAGGAGGCATTCTCCCCTAATAAATAGACATTCTTCGACATATTGAGAATTTGGAAATTCGAGCAATAAAATATCTAAGTTAGTAATGGCCTCCCTGAATTTATTTTCAAAAAAATATCCCTTCCCTATCCGGAAAAGGGCTTTTTCTCTATACCTCGTATTGAGAATATTAAAATAATAGGGCAGGGAGTCAGATATCCTCCCTTCGGAAAAGATCATTTCTGCATTTAACCATTGAATAAATGTTTTTTCTTCTTCAAAAGAGTTTAATTTTTGTAGTCTCTGAAAAATCCTATTGGCTCCTTCCATTTCAACGAGATGGACATAATTCCAGAAAAGGGTAATGGCAGAGACTCCCCACAAAATATTCTCTTTAGGCTGATTAAAAATGATATTTAATTCTTTTATCGAAGAAGAGTAATCCCCATTCGTCAAGAATATTTCTCCTAGTAAATAGTATGTATATGAGTTAAGTTGGGAATCCTTAAATTGTTTTTTAAATGACTGGAAGATTTCAATCGCATCCTTGATATTTCCTAAACGGTATTCACAAAAACCCAGCCTCCAATAAGCTTCTGAAATTAAAGGATCGTTTTTAAATCGTTCATAAAATGTTTGGTAATTTACTTTGGCATCGTTAAATTTGCCTAATTTTAACTGTGACCCTCCAAGCCAAAATAGAGCATACTTTAAATACGCTTGTGGGACAAATTTAGGCTCATCCCATATCCTTTTAAAATAATCGGCCGCAGCTTCGTAATTATCTTGTTTATAATAGAGAATGCCTAACCAAAACCAAGCAGATTGAATTAATTCATTGCTTTTAGATAGGAGCGAAACCTTTTTGAAAGATGATTCCGCATGAATGAGTTTATTTAATCCAAAATCAAGGAGCCCCAATAAATAATAGGAGTAATCGATCCATTCAAATTTTGGGAATTTCTTAATGATCGAGAGAAGAAGTTTATGGGCCTCCACTCCATTGCCCAACTTCATCTCAATCTCTGCCACCCAAAAGAGCGTATAATCCGTATATTCAAAATTTTTACTTTCGTTGATAATTTTCAAAAAAACCTTTTTGGCTTCTTTTACCTTTCCCTTATTCAATAAAGTTTTCCCTAATAGGTAACAAATATCGTATACTTTACCATGATTTGGATAATCTCTTATAAATTGCGAAAACTGCTTTTCAGCGATATCATAAAATCCATCATTATAGGCCCCGATTCCCACCAATATCAATTGATCTTCCTCGCTGATATTTTTTGAATAGAGATTCTGAATGAAAAAGATCCCCACAATCAGAATAGAAATAATGAAATAGTAAGCGATTTTCCCGTGGTCGGGTCTTTTCGACTTTTTCATCTCAGAAGGATGGTCTTCCTTTTTTTATTAAAAGTAATTCTTCGGGAGTATTCACATTAATAAACGACTCCCTCATTGGGTCCAAAGAAAAGAATTCATGCTCATCGATGATTTTAACTTTAACCATTGGATAAAAATCAACGATCTTATATTTTCCCAGGTCAATGATTTTATTTATAGGTTCTAAACAATTTTTAGAATAGATGGCGTGTAAAGGTTGAAGACCATCTTTTGTTTTTGGAACGACGACATCAGAATCCCCAATATTTTTTATTAAATATTTAATGACAGACTCTTTTAAAAAAGGCATATCACAAGCAACGCAGAAAGAGAATGCAAAGGAAGAAAAAAAAAGTCCAGTATAGAGCCCTCCCAAAACACCTCGATTTGGGATAAGGTCAGGATAAATTTTTGCATCTAAATTTGGAAAGAGTTCTTTTTGATGAGTGACGATAATGATTTCATCGAACAATCTTTCAAACAAGGTTTGAATTCTTTGGATAATAGGGGTTCCTTCAATTTTGATAAAAGCTTTATTTTCCCCCATTCGAATACTTTTACCGCCCGAAAGAATGACTCCTGTTAAATGATGATCCATGAATAACGTCTGATAAGATATATTATGTTAACCTTTATCTTTATTTTTCAATTTTAAAAAACTTTTTCCATCCTTCTCCTTCTTTCTCTTTCTTCATACTTATCTCTTCAAATTCTCGAAGGATTTCTTCTTGCCGTTTTGTCAAATTTTTTGGTGTTTTAACAATGACTTGGACCACTTGGTCTCCCCGGCCATAACCTCTCAATTTTGTGAAACCTTCTCCTTTTATTCTAAAAATTTCACCATTCTCTGTACCTTTTGGTATCGTCAAATTTCTTTTTCCATTCAAAGTCGGTATTTCTATTTCAGAACCCAATGCAGCCTGAGTAAAACTTATAGGTACTTGGCAGATAATATCATCTCCATCTCTTGAGAAAAAATCATGAGATTCTACATAAAGAAAGACAAAAAGATCGCCTGGAGCTCCCCCTCTTTCTCCCTCTTCTCCTTCACCACGGATTCTTAACTTTGATCCTGTGTCAACGCCAGGAGGTATTTTTATCTGGATCTTTTTATTCCTTCTTACCTTTCCAAATCCTCGACATTCTTTACATGGATGAGGAATAAATCTTCCCTCCCCACGACATTGGCTACAGGTGGTGCTGATAGTAAAAAATCCTTGTGAGCGAGTGACTTGACCTGTTCCTTTACAATTTGGACAATTCGCAGGATGAGTTCCAGGCTTAGCACCCGTCCCATTACAGATATCGCATGATACATTCTCTGGAATCTCAATTTCGGTTTCTTTTCCAAATGCGGCATCATAAAATGAAATTTTTAGGTCATATCTTAAGTCAGCACCTGGACGTGCCCTTGTCCTTCGCTTATAGGTTGTCCCAAACCCAAAAAAATCTTCAAATATATCTCCAAAGGCAGAAAAGATGTCCTCAAATCCTCTGAATCCAGTAAATCCAGTACCCCTCAAGCCTTCTATTCCATAATGACCATAGATCTCTCGTTTTTCTGGATCTCTGAGCACTTCATAAGCCTCTGAAGCAATCTTAAATTTTTCCTCTGCCTCCTTGTTCCCCGGATTTCTATCGGGATGGTATTGCATCGCAATCTTTCGATAACTTTTTTTTATCTCCTCCTCGGTAGCATCCCTTGAGACACCGAGAATTTTATAATAATCTTTGTTTTCCATAGTATATGTCCAACCGTACCTACAAAGGAAAAATGGTCTTTAGGTTATGGTTAGGAAGCCCGCCCTGTACCATATTAGGTTCAGGGCCCGTTTAGTTTAAGGGTAAAGGTTAAGGTAAGAAATTTTAAAGACAAACGACATAACCCATCAACAAAACTGGCATCTTTACCATAACCCTTGAACTCTAAACTATTTATTGTACTCATCAAGAATTTTCCCTGTCCTGCCTTTTTCCACGATCTCATCCATTTTTGGTCCCAAATCGACACCCAATTCCCTCATTCTTTTTTTAGCCCATAGTCCAATGTTTCGCGAATCTTTATAAAAATCTCCTCCTCTTGGTCTTGATGTGTCGAAATTTGTTAGGCGAGATTCTTCAGGCTGATGGACACAAAAAGAAGATAATAATTTCGTGAGGTTACCGCTGTTACAAAACTTACATTTGGCCTTACCTATTTCTTTGGGATTAAGAAATAACTGACTGAATTCCTTTTTACATTGATTGCATCGATATTCATAAATCGGCATCATTACTTTCCTTTTCCTTTTGACTTCTTCTTTAGCGCTTTCTTTTTGGGTTGGATTTCGCCTTCCCTTTTTGATTCGAATTCATTGGAATCAACCGAAGATCCTTCTGGATTGAATAATATGTCACTTACATCTGGCAATTTGGATAAGTAGATTTCGTAATCTTTTTGTGTAATTATTCCATTCTTGATATTCCTTTCAATATTTCTTTTATCAAATTTTTTGTTTTCATCGGTGTGCATAAAACTCTCCTTAGTTTTTTTCATTAAAAATTAGCATAATTTTATGTTTCATTCAAGTTGTTTTGTAATCCAATAAAATGGCACAGAAAATTACCCGATTATCACCCTCTCCCCTGGTGGGAGAGGGTGGGGGTGAGGGGGAACATACCATGCCCACCCCTACCTCAGTCCTCCCCCATCAAGGGGGAGGATAATACTTGGTAATTTTCATCATTCGTGGGTGACGACCCCATCATGAAGGATTAAAGAGAAATTCATTTTAATAAAAATTCATCTGTACAAAATTGTTGACATAATTAAAAAATATTTATAATAATAACACTAATCATTAGTTCTTGTTTAGATCGAAACCCATAAAAAAAATTGTAATTCCATTTATATTATCAGCCCAATATTCAGTTCACTTGAAGGAAGCAACGGAATGACGGGTAAGGAATTCATTAATTCTCTGGCAAACGGAAAATCGGACATCATCCAGATTCTTCTGAATATTCTTTCTGAAACGGGGTCGCGATATTGCCTGATCGGAGGCCTTGCCGTGAACGCTTATGTCGAACCTGTCGTGAGTCTTGATTTGGACATCGTAGCGGCAGTTGAAGATATTGGGGCTATTTGCAAAGCGGCCAGAAAGCAGGGCTTAAAGGTTGAAGAATTCGAGCGTAGCGTGAACATTAGTAGCGAGAACTCTGACCTTCGGATTCAACTTCAGACCGATCCCAGGTACCAGAAGTTTATTTCAATTGCGGAGGAAAAGGATGTGCTGGGTTACAAGATGAAGGTCGCCAGCCTTAAGGACGTGTTGCAGGGTAAAATATGGGCCTACATGGATAAGACGCGGCGAAAGAGCAAGCGGCAAAAGGATTTAGCTGATATTTTCCGTATCATAGAGGGGTATCCGCAACTTGAAGCTTTACTACCCCAAAGCCTTCGGGAAGAATTGGACAAATAATAGAAAGGGAACCAAACGTTACAGCTTTGTAACTCCTAAGCATATATTCACTTCGTTCTTCGCTTCGTTTTACACGGATCCTTGCCTGCGTCAGACAGACTTGACTCTTCGAACCCTTTAACCCTTCTATAACCACCAACTTTTTTGGAGACGCTATATTTAAAAAATTAGGATAATTTTTCACTCATTCAAGATGTTTGTAACACAATAATATTAAATAGAAATTCATTTTAATAAAAATTCATCTGTACAAAATTGTTGACATAATTTTAAAATTCCTATAATAATAACCTCAAACATTGTTTACTCGTCTAAAAAGTATAAGATCCCATGAAAAAAAAATGAGAATCCTCTTAGTTCAACCTCCACATTGTCCTAATTCCTTTGTGCAGAAGTCTGCTGTTATCGAGCCGTTGGCCTTTGAAATTCTTGCCTCTGCGATTCCTCACCATGATGTGAAAATTCTCGATATGCGTCTTGACAATATCCGTTTATACGAGGAAATAGAAAGTTTTCGACCGGATGTTGTAGGAGCCGGATGTGTTACCGCAGGTTATTATGAATGCGTCAAAGTATTGAAGGAAACCAAATCGCTAAATCCTGAGATCATCACAGTCGTCGGAGGGCATCACGCAAGCGTCATGCCACAGGATTTTGCCAAGGATTTCATTGACTTCATTGTCATAGGGGAGGGAGAAAAAACATTTCCAGAGCTAATTGACTCAATAGAGCTGAAGAAGGATATTTCTGCAGTTAAGGGGCTTGCAATCCCTAAAGACGGAGGCCTCCTGTTCACTGAAGAAAGACCTCTTATCGATATTAATGAAATGCCTTTTCCAAGGCGGGAGTTGACGTCGAAATATCGCCATCGTTATTTCCGAGGTACATGGCGTCCCATTGCCGGCATCATTGGATCTCGAGGGTGTTCGTTCCGATGTACTTTTTGTTGCCAATGGATACTAAACAAAGGCAAGTATAGGGTAAGGGTACCCGAATTACTCGTTGACGAACTTGCTAAGATAGAAGAGTCGTTCATCATCTTTATAGATGATAACTCATGGGAAGATTTTGAGTGGGTTGAACAACTCTTCTTAAAGATCAAAGATGCAAGAATTAAGAAGAATTATGAAATTTACGCAAGAACTGATTTGATAACTAGAAGGCCATTCCTAATAGAAAAGTGGCGAGAGATCGGGCTCAAGGCTGTCCTTTTAGGATTTGAATCTTTCAAAGACGAGGATTTGAAAAAGCTGAATAAAAAGAGTACAGTTAGCAAGAACACTGAGGCAGCACGGCTTCTGAAGGCAAACAATGTAGATATAATAGGATATTTTATGGTTGACCCGTCCTATTCCGAAGAAGACTTTTGTAGGCTAATCGAGTACGTCCATGAACTGGATATCGATCAGCCAATTTTTGTGATCCTGACCCCCTTTCCCGGGACCAAACTTTACGAGCAAGTAGAAGATCAACTGATCACTGATAACTATGAATATTTTGACTGTATGCATTCAGTGATACCAACTTCCATTCCAGGTCCCAAGTTCTACGAATGTTACAGAAGGTTATATTCCAAGGCTTACCCAAAAGGCAAATTGATTCGCAAGATACTACAAGGCAAGATTAGTTTTTCTCCTCGTCAGGCATTTTCTCAGATGAGATATCTAAAGCGATTGCGACCAGTTTCATAATTTTTTATTCAGTCTAATTCAGGGAGATCCACCGAGCAATGGAGGCAAGAAGAGTAGTTGTAACTGGGATGGGAGTTGTTGCTCCAAACGGTACTGGGATAGAAAAATTTTGGGATTCTTTAGTTCACGGCCGATCTGCCATTAGAAAAATTACTCGTTTCGACGCCTCCCACTACCCTTCTCAGATAGCTGCAGAAGTACCAGACTTTGACCCTACTGACCATATAGACCCCAAAACCGTTAAGAGACTGGGTAGATTCGCTCAATTCGCTGTAGCAGCATCCGAACTAGCTGTTGAAGATTCTGAGATTGATTTTACTAAAGAGGAATCCTATAGGGTTGGAGTTTATATTGGAACGGCCATGGGCGGGGCAGACGTGATCGAGATCCAGCATGCTATCTTCATGGAAAAAGGATTAAAACGGATTAGCCCCTTTACCGTCTTTTCCTGCTCCACGCATTCAGCAAGTGGGATCATTAGTTGCCGTTTCGGATTGAAGGGAACCAACACAACGGTAGCCTCCGGTTGTAATTCCGGTCTGGATGCAGCCTTCCTGGCATATAATGCAATACGTCTTGGAGATGCAGATGTAATGCTCATAGGAGCAGGTGAAGCTCCGATTACGCCCTATATCCATGCTGCTTTTTGTGCCACCGGTTTTCTCTCCAGGGAGAATTCAGAGCCTAAGAGGGCCCTAAAACCTTTTGATATTAATGCAGATGGGACGGTAGTGGGGGAAGGAGGAGCCGTAATAATAATGGAGGAACTGGGGCACGCCTTGAGAAGAAAGGCAAAAATTTACGGGGAGATGTTAGCATATTCTTCATTGAACGAAGCCTTCGATTTTGTGGAAGTTGATTCGAATTGTGAAACTATGGCGATGAACTTTAAACAGGTCTTAAATAGAGCGAAGATGGAGATCAAAGAAATAGATTACATCAATGCCCATGGCAACGGCATGCTATCTTATGACATCAATGAAACAGAGGCAATCAAAAGTGTATTTGGCGAAT
>Ga0256868_10000829_pt1 | contig 17479 bp, 15 predicted proteins | sample RVTome_13_FD_187341 | JGI IMG/M metagenome (GOLD analysis project Ga0256868, IMG submission 187341) | Soil microbial communities from uranium-contaminated site in the Upper Colorado River Basin, Wyoming, United States - RVT92D227 HiSeq ...
AGCTGATTAAAGAGGGAGTCGATATTCAACCTGAAATCATGGTTCCCCAGGTCTGCACGGCCCAAGAATTGAAATGGGTTTATCAACTCGTCAAAAAGGTCCAAAAGGAAGTGGAGAAACAATATCGGCTTCAGATCCCCTTCAAATTCGGGACGATGATCGAAGTGGTGAGAGCCTGCATGAGAGCCGGAAGATTGGCTGAGGTGGCCGACTTCTTCTCCTTCGGCACCAATGACCTCACTCAGGCCACCTTCTCTTTCTCGAGAGAGGATGCGGAGAATAAATTCCTTCCTCTGTATAATCAACGAAAGATTCTCCAGGACAATCCCTTTGAAGTATTGGATGTAAAAGGCGTGGGAAGATTAATGATGATCGCCATTGAGTGGGGGAGGAAGACGAAACCGGATCTGAAGATTGGAATATGTGGTGAACACGGCGGTCATCCGGAATCAGTTGAATTCAGCCACAGCATAGGACTTTCTTATGTCAGTTGTTCTGTCCCACGACTCCCGATTGCGCGTCTGGCAGCAGCCCATGCCAAACTGAAAGAGAAGGATAAAATACTGCCAGAAAAATATGACCCGGATACGAGTTTCAACATCTTTCTCTAAACGGCTTGGAAAATAAAAGTTACGTCCTATGGAAAGGGTAAAGATGTCCGTATTATTCAGGGACGATGAACGTTAAACGATAAACGATGAACCGTGTATTATTTCTTGTTCATTGTTCATTGTCCATTGTTCATCGTTCGTGGGTGAAGTACCGTCATGTAAGATTGTTAAGGAATCGTTTAGACCTCAAGGGGAAGGATTTTCTGGTCTCTTAATCTGACATATCCCTCATGGGTAATTTTCAGGTGAGGGATGGCAGGTGTTCCGAGAGTATCGATGGTGAGCATGGGCTTTTCCCATCTGACTCCGTTCTCTCTCAGGAATTCTTCGACTTGTCTTACCTCTTCTCGCACCACCTCCATCGATTTTAACGATACCAACCCGCAGAGAGGGGCCGGAAATTCTGCGACGACCTCCTCTCCTACCGCATAAACGCCTCCGCCGCCAATTTCCTTTAGCCTTTCAATGACCGTCTCCATCGATCGGGTATCGCATCCCACAACGATCATATCCGTTACATCCCAGCACATCGTAGACCCATAGGCCCCCTTTTGAAGGCCAAATCCTTTGAGAAGCCCCGTAAATGCCTTTCCACTGCCTACCCGATCTATGGCAAGGATCATGATGATGTCCTCCGATTCACCAGGGATCTCAAGATCAATCATTTTCTCCTGGGTCACAAGTCTTGTCACAAGCTCCATCACCCTTACCTTCCCTCGCTTCGGAAGTGGAAGGAACGTGTAGTTTGAAACCTTAACTGTATGAAACATATATTCCGGAAAAAAAACTTTCTTGGGCTCAACCATCAATTTACCGTCCTGATAAAGCACCTTTCCGTCGCACATCACAAGTCGGGGAGAAAAATCATGCGGCGAGGGAATGATCACCATATCCGCCATCTTCCCGGGAGAAAGACAGCCAATCAGGTGATCCAGGCGGAAATGTTCCGCCACATTGAGGGTAACCATTTGATAAGCCAAGCCTGGCGCAACCCCAAGCTTCAGCGCTCTCTTCACCCCAGCGTCGAGATAGCCTTCTTCAAGGAATCCTTCAGGGTCCACGCCGTCGGTGGCAAGGATCAATCTTCTAAAATCGATCCTCTTTCTGAAAATATCCTTGACGCCGTCCAATTCTTTTCTTACGGACCCTTCCCGGATCATGACCGAGTAGCCAAGTCTCAGTCTTTCCAACACCTCATCTTCGTTGATGGGCTCATGACAGGACGAGACTCCGAAGCAGGTGTATGCCTGAAGCTTTCTTTCTCTGGCGCCTGCGCTGTGCCCTTCGATGATCTTCCCGAGTCCGAGAGCCATGGAGGCAAGTTCTCTTACTCTTTCCCCCTGTCTCCCCTTCAAGAAAATGTTTCCCCAGTAAATTTCTCCGACACCGAGACATTGGGGGTCTTTCAGGAGGGGCAGGAGCGCTTCGTTTGTTGGGGCATTTATTTCCTCGGAGGGAGTGAGACCGCACAGAGAAGGGATGGTGTGATAGAACCTGATCGGCTGCTTCTCTAATCCTTTTACCACATATTCAATGCCGTCTTTGCCAACGATCGGCGCGAACTCCATCGTCTCCGTGACCACCGTCGTGGCGCCACCCGGGATGACATGCTTAATAAATTCTTCGACCCCAGTCCTGTTACTAATGGCGTGCGTGTGGCCATCGATCAGCCCGGGAAGGAGAACCATCCCGTCTGCGTCGATGACCCGGGTCTTCTCTCCTTTGCATGGATCATGGTCAGGGCCAACATAGGCGATCATCCCATCCTTGATCCAGACGGACTGTTTCCTAATAAACTCTCTTGTGAAAACATTGAAGAGGACCGCACGGGTGATGATCGTATCAGGAGGAACATTTCCTAAAGCCACTTCACTTAGCGTTCTTCTCTTTTCGATATCATTCATGAAAGGTTTCATAACAAACATGGAGAGGTCCTGTCAAATAACCTCTCTCTCCTTCGATGGGCGGGGGGTACGTATCGAAATGATGGGGATTCCGGCGGGCATCGGGTCTTGTGTCCAGATTTAGCCTCTCCAGTGGGGCAAGGCGGCGCCCACAACAGGCGATCGAAAAGATACCAGATGAGGCATCACCAAAGAGCCTAAGTAAACCGTCTTTAAATCCGGTCCGCCAAATGCAACACTCGTAGGAAATTGAAGGCTGGCTCCCATGCAAGCCAAACTGTCTTGCGGAGTTGCGGTACCATCCCGGAATCGGGCCATATAGTTGTCCAGCGCCTCGGGCTTCGGGTCTTCAAACACTGTGTGTGCCTTGCCATCGGGTGTGATCACGACCAGTCCATTTCGCGTAACCGTAGTAACCCAAACATTGCCCTCGCTATCGAGCGCAAATCCGTCCACAAAGGCCGCATACCCTAAGCCATCCGGTCCGAAGACTTCTCGGTCGCTGAGCGTGCCATCAGGCTGAACTCTGAAGCGCAGCATGCGCGCTGCCATGGACTCGGCGGCATATAGATATTCTTCGCTTGGATCCAGGCGGATTTCGTTCGTGAACAGTATCCCATCCGCCACCACGCGCGGTCCCTTTTCATCCATCAGAATAATATAACCATCAGGGCGTGGGCTGGCGGTGGCAACAAACCAATTGCTTCGTGTGGATATGGAAATCCAAAATCGCCCTTTGCCATCCACAAACACGCTGTTTGCCGCACCAAGCGGATGTCCGTCTATTTCGCTCAAAACAACTTCGTGCGTGCCATCGGGGCGTATCTTTTGGATAAGACCTTCCCGGATATTGGCGATGAAAATGTTCCCGTGTCTGTCTATCGAGATACCGTTTGGCACTCCGGTGACCGCACCCAACAGGTGTTGTTTTCCCTCCGGGGTAATGCGTGTAACGCCGCCGCGTTTATCGGAACAAAATAGCGTACCGTCTCGACAGGCAATCACGCTCTCCGGGCGACTCAAGTTATTGCCGACGAACTCGAGTTCAGATAAAGCAAGAGTGAAATCTTTTGCCAGACTCATGATGTCTATGCCTCCTATGAGATATATGCTAACTGTGCTGTGCCGCCTGCCGCATGCGACCTCCTTTTGACGGCGTGGCTAAATCCGAGGACCCAGATGTGCTTCTAACCACACTCTGACATCGCCCAACACCTGGTCATGTTCGGGTTCGTTAAATACTTCGTGGTAAAAGCCATCGTAGATTTTGATGGTTTTATCGACAGAGCTAACTGTATCGTATACCATCTGGGCGCCGTTCGGATCGACCAGCTTGTCTGCACTGCCTTGCACAATCAAAATCGGAAGCGTTATCTTAGCTGCTTCAGCAGTGACACGCTGCATCGTCTTGACGAGTTCCGCTGACAGCCGTGAAGTCACTTTCCCACGGCATACCAGAGGATCATTGACATAGGCTTGCACTACCGCAGGATCTCGAGACACCCCCTCTGCCTCCAACCTAATCAGTCCGAGCTTGGGCACCAAGGTTGAAATCACCTTGCCTACAAAAATGACAGCCGGCGAGACGGTGTCGTGCACTTTGACAGCCGGTCCTGAAAGGACCGCACCTGTTAGTTCAGCCTGGTGGTCGAGTAGATATACGGGAACAATCAGCCCGCCCATGCTGTGCCCCACCAGGAATATCGGCTGATCAAACTGCCAATGGCGGACCATGTCAAAGTAAGTCTTCAGCGTATCCGTATAATCTTCAAATCGCTCCACGTACACCCGCGTGCCGCTCGATTTGCCGTGTCCGACGTGATCAAGGGCGTAGACGGCATAACCCAGCGGAACGAAGTGGTTGACAACGTTCATGTACCGTCCACTGTGTTCAGCCAGCCCGTGGACAATCAGCAGGACAGCTTTTGACTTGCCTTCTGGCAACCAGCATTGGTAATAGATGCTGGCATCCCGAATGCCCTTGAACGTCCCCTCCTGATGTTTCATTTTCTCATCTCCTCCTCTTAAATGCCTTATGGAATCATGCCTGGGCTAAGTAGAGCGCTAAGTTTGACCATGTAGAATGTTAGCCGATGGGCCTCCGGTTGATAAGGATGTTTATGCATGTTCACTGTTTTGATAGGAAATTACTAAAATATGGAAAGGAAGTCAATATCAAGAACCGAAATTCCCCTCACCCTCGCCCTCTCCCCTGCCTTCGCCGACCTGCTCGCCGAACAAGTTCTTTGGCAGGCGAGACCGGCTTCGCGCAGGCCCTGAACCGTGATGGTACAGGGCAGGCAGGCACCAGGGGAGAGGGGATTCTTTTCTTCAATTGGTTTGGATATAGTGGGGTAAATTTATGTGAGTTTGGAGAAGTCGGCGATTCGGAGGAAGACTTTTCCGATCTCATCGAGGAGGGCAAGACGATTATTTCGGATGGCTTCATTTTCAATCATCACCATGACCCCATCAAAGAATTCATCAATCGGTTTCTTCATCTGAGTCATCTCCATAAGTGCGGCATGATAGTCTCTTTTGTTGAGATGAAGACCGATTTTTTCTTTCGCCTTGAGAAACGATTGATAGAGGCTCTGTTCAGCAGATTCAGCAAAGAGGGATGAGTTGATCTCTTTTTTTGGAGGAGATCCTTTCAAGATATTCATCGCCCGTTTAAAAGCAATCACGATGGACTCAAAATCCTTCCACTCCCTTGCCTTCCTCAAAGCATCGATTCTGCCCTGAACATCAAGCAACTCATCGAATGAAATAGAGAGTACAGCGTCAGTCACATCAAAGGGGTACTCCTTATCCAATAAGAAGTTTTGATAACGGACCCTAAAGAAATCCAGAACCTCTTCTTTTACCTCCTCAACAGGACGCTCCATCTTCTCTTTCAACTGCTTTTCGCTCTCTTCAACCAATCCCCTCAAGGAAATGGAATATTTTTTTTCAAGGACGATCCGGATGATCCCCAGAGCTTGTCGCCTCAACCCAAAAGGATCCGCTGTTCCGGTGGGAACGAGGCCCACTCCGAAGCAACCCACAATGGTATCCATCTTGTCAGCAATGCTGACGATATCCCCGATGGGGCTGGAAGGCAGTCGGTCTCCTGCAAAACCAGGTAGATAGTGCTCATAAATCGCCTCTGCAACCTCCGGCTTTTCCTTGGACAAGCGGGCATACTCTTTTCCAACAATCCCCTGTAGTTTTGGAAACTCGCCTACCATTCCGGTCACCAAATCGGCTTTGCATAAGTGAGAGGTTCTTTCAACCGCTTCTCGCAGCTTGGGATCGATTCGTTCTGTAATCCATAGGGCCAACTGTTTAAAACGCATCACCTTTTCATAAGAGGTCCCTAACTTTGCCTGAAAAACCACCTTTTTTAGCTGCTCTACTCTTTTGTCCAGAGAAATTTTCAGGTCATCTTCAAAGAAGAAAACCGCATCAGAAAGCCTTGCTTTGAGGACCTTTTCGTTTCCCTTCACCACCACTTCCCGGTTCTTTGGATGAATATTGCTGATGCAGATAAAGTGAGGAAGCAATTTCCCATGGTCATCCACCACAGGGAAATATCTCTGATGCTCCTTCATCGAATGGATGAGAATCTCCCGAGGGAGGGAAAGAAATTTAGTGTCGAAGGTTCCACACAAGGCAACGGGATATTCCAACAAAAAATTGACCTCATTGAGGAGCTCTTCATCTTTCAGAATCCTTCCCGAAACCCTGGCTCCTTCTCGAATCATCTCGTCCTCAATCTTTTTCTTCCGCTCCCCAGGGTCAACGATCACAGAAGCTTCTCTTGTCTTTTGAAGATAGGATTGAAAATCCTTAACGGGAACAGGGCCCGAATGCATGAAGCGATGGCCATAGGTAATCTTCCCGCTTCGGATATTACCCACTTCGAAAGAAACCACTTCTCCCCCAAAAAGAGCCAATATCCAGTGAATAGGCCTGGCAAAACGAATCGGCACATCTGCCCATTTCATCGACTTCTGAAATGGAATGGAAAGGATCCATTTTGGAAGGAGCGAGACAAGGAGCTCAGAGGTTGGCCTTCCCGATTCCTTTTTCACAGCGCAGACATACTCCCCTTTCTCTGTTTGAATCATGGTCAGGGATTCAACAGGAACGGATTGACTCTTTGCAAAACCAATGGCTGCTTTGGTGGGATTGCCTTTCGCATCAAAGGCAGCTTGTTTCGAAGGACCTATCTTTTTCGTCTCCCCGTCTCTCTGTTTTTCTGAAACGGACTCAATCAATAGGACAAGACGTCTTGGAGTTCCGAGAGTTCTTATCCCGTTGAAGTCGATTCGGCTTGCCTCCAGTTCTTTTTTTACGAGGGCCTCAAGATCCACCAAGGCTTGCGGAATAAACCCTGCCGGAATCTCCTCCGTCCCAATCTCTAAAAGAAGTTCTTTCATGAATTAGTCCTTAGTCTGTTGTCATTCGCTATTAATTAGTGTCTGTCCATAAACTACAGTTTTCACAAAAGTCGTCATTCCGGCGAAAGCCGGAATCCAGTACCTTCGAGACCTTCTGGATGCCGGATCAAGTCCGGCATGACTGAAAAGGCGTATTTATAAACAGACACTAATTAGAATATAACTTTCCAAATCCCCCCTTTGCTAAAGGGGGGAGAGAGGGGGGATTACAAATTCTAATCGTTCGAGGGTGTCATGCTGTCATAAAAAAAAAGTTAATAGTCGGTTCTCAGGTCATTATTGACAGTTCATCGTTCATTGTTCAACGTTCATCGTTCCCATTTCCTATTTAACAGCGGAAATCCCATTTCTTCTCTCTGTTTGAGGTAACCTTCTGCGCAGAGCTTTGCCAACGTTCTCACCCTCATGATGTACCCTACCCGCTCGGTCACACTAATGGCACCCCGCGCATCGAGAAGGTTGAAGACATGGGAAGTCTTCAAGCAGTAATCGTAAGCTGGAAGAACCAAACCTTTTTCGACCATCCTCTTCGATTCTTCTTCAAACATCTCAAAAAGGCGGAAAAGCATCCCGACATTGGCCTCTTCGAAATTATATCGTGAAAATTCGACCTCCCCTCGATGATGGACATCGCCATATTTCACCCCTCTTGTCCATTCCAGATCATAAACATTATCCACCCCCTGAAGATACATGGCGATTCTTTCAATGCCGTAGGTGATTTCCGCCGGTATGGGACTCAGTTCAATGCCACCTGCCTGCTGGAAATAAGTGAACTGGGTGATCTCCATCCCATCCAGCCAAACCTCCCAACCCAGCCCCCATGCACCCAGCGTGGGCGATTCCCAATCATCTTCGACGAATCGAATATCATGGTCAAGGGGATCGATCCCGAAGGACTTTAAACTGTTGAGATAGATCTCCTGAATGTCAAGAGGGGAAGGTTTGATGATGACCTGGTACTGATAATAGTGCTGAAGCCGATTGGGATTCTCACCGTACCGACCATCGGTGGGACGGCGGGAAGGTTCGACGTAGGCCACTCTCCACGGCTCAGGACCCAGAGACCTGAGAAAGGTAGCAGGATGAAAAGTCCCAGCCCCCACCTCTGTATCGTAGGGTTGCTGAATCACACATCCCTGATCCGCCCAAAATCGCTCCAAGGCAAAAACCAATTCTTGAAAATTCATCCTTCCTCCATACCCCTACAAAGTTGAGCGGTTCTCTATAATGAAGAACGGTTTAGCACTTTTGACTCTCGGATGTCAACCCATTCTCTAATTCAATGACAAATGTGAAGCTCCCCGCCCACAGGCCGGGGCTTCCCGGAAAGGAAGTATCGTTTTGATTGTGCCCCTTAACCCCGCCTACAAGGCGGGGCTTGCGGGGCACTTGCCGGCCAAAGCTCAATCCCGCCAAGGCGGGATCAAATCAAATCCAAATGTGTAGCGTCGGCATTCCTGCCTCCGGCAGGTGCCGACGCCCTTCCCTATCGTCCCCGGTAAATGGGCCCGCTACCACCACTCTATTCTCTTCCCTGATGGAAAGTCGTGAGAAATTTCTCTCAATGCCTTGAGCGACTTCAACTCCTTCCCCAATTGATAGCTAATAAATTTGGGAAGAAGCTCTCGACTCTCGAACAAGGCCTGAAGGGTGAATCTTAATCTTTCAACCTTGGATAATTCCGTCTGGGAGATTTTCTCGATCAATCTGGCCGTCCCCAAGGAGAGTGGGATGAGATGATTCCACGTCTTCGAGCACCTTTCGCATATCAAAGCTCCTCTCTCAAGCGAGAAAAAGACGACAGGAATCTCTTTGAGATCCTCCCAATCTTTCTTACAGAGATTACATCTCTTCATGTTTGGCCGGTAACCAAAAAGGGAGAGCATCCGGATTTCAAATATTCTCAATTGTTCCTCTTGGAGGCCCATGTCTTCAAGGTTCGATAAAAAGGAGAGAAGGAGCTCAAAGGCTTCTCGATTCGCTTCCCGTTCTCCGGCCATCTCGTTCACCAATTCCAAATAATAGTTCCCATAAAGAATCTTCTTAAGGTCCTCCTTGATCTTCGGAAAAGAGTGGAGGATATCACAGCTCTCCGCCCTCACCAACCCCAGTCCCTCCTTATCGAAAAAGATAAGTCGAAGGTGAGAAAAGAGGCCAAGGGCGTTTTGAAATCGCTTCCTGCTCCTCCTCGCCCCCTTTGCTATTCCTTTCAGCTTTCCAAATTCCTTGGTGAAGAAAGTGACGATTTTATCGGACTCACCGTAGTTGAGAGAACGAATCACAATGGCATTGGTTGTGAAGAGAGGCATAAATTAAGAAATTAAAATCCCAAATCCCAATATTCAAATTCCAAACAAATCCCAAATTCTAATGTTCGAAATGATAGCCTTGTTGATGCGGGGAATTTGTATTTTAGACATTGGTGCTTGTTTAGGATTTGGTGCTTGGAATTTAGTTTTTCTACACGTTTCTCACAATTCCACCAAACATTTATTTTGACGGAGTTCCCTTTCCTCCCTGAGAAGGACCTGACGGTCCCTGCATCTTGATGACTTCTGTTCCGGGCGGGCTGGTAAATTGGAAGAGGGAGCCGGAGATCCCCACATTGGTTTTGATATTGATGAAACGGGTTCGAGTCACATTTCCCAAGGCATCGAGTACATCGACTTGAAGAACAATATAGGCCTTTTTATCGACCGTCAAAATCAATTTCGACAAAGTGGCAAGGGGTTCCTTGGGAGCTAACTCGACGACGTAGTTGTCCTCTTTTTGAGAGACGGATTCTTTCAGATTGAGGAGCTTGAAGTCCCGGCTCAGATTTCCCTCTCCAGCCAGAAAAGCCAGCGGCGTTTTCTCATTGAGAACACTTGAGACATCGGAAATGAGAACCTGCTTTTCATCAGGTTGATAGTACCAGAGGGTATGACCATCCGAAATAAGCTTCTGGTTTGGAGCAGTATAGTCCCACCGCATCATCCCCTTCTTCTTAAAGTAGACTTTCCCTTCTCCCTGGTTGGGCTGTTTCATCCCCTTGCCGAAATACTCCTGAATAAAATTAGCTTCAATATCGTTTGTCTTTTCATATCGGTTCTGGATTTCGTTCAATACCTCTTGCCCGGTTACGCAAAAAACCGCTGGAATCAAGAACAAGTGGAATAGCATCAACGCGTAAAAGATCCGTAGAGATATTTTTCTCATTCTCGTCAACCTCTTGCTTTCCACCTTATGACGATGAACGATGAACCATGAACAATGAACTTTCTCATAGTGCATCCATCGTTGTCCATCGTCTATCGTCCATCGTTCACGGTTCAATTTTTTTTACCAGAACCTCTCTGGGCTTGACCCCATCGGAAGGTCCCACCACGCCTTCTTCTTCCATCTTTTCGACGATGCGGGCCGCCCGGTTATAACCGATTCGAAATCGCCTTTGGATGAGGGAGATGGAGGCCTGTCCGATCTGGGCAACAAAGGCGACTGCCTCATCATATTTCTCGTCGTATTCGTCCTCTTCTCCTCCGGCCGCCTCTTTTTCTTTCTTTACCTCGGCGAGAACCGAAGGGTCCAAATAAGAAGGCTTCCCTTGTTTTTTCAAGAATTCAACAATCCGCTTGATCTCGGCACTGGAGACGAAAGCGCCATGAAGACGTGTCAGTTTCGAACTGCCGGGTGGGAGAAAGAGCATGTCTCCGGCTCCCAGAAGGTGCTCCGCACCAATGGTGTCCAGGATGGTTCGGGAATCTACTTTGGAGGTAACCTGAAAGGAAATCCGCGCAGGAAAGTTTGCTTTAATGATTCCGGTGAGCACATCGACGGAAGGCCGTTGGGTCGCTAACAAAAGATGGATGCCCACCGCCCGTGCCATCTGGGCGAGTCGCGTAATCGATTCCTCCACATCCTTCGATGAGATCATCATCAAATCCGCCAACTCATCGATCACCACCACAATATAAGGGATCCTTTCCATAGGCTCCAACGCTTTTTCTTCATCTCCCTCTAAGACGTCTCCCTTCCGCTTGTAGACCTTTCCTTTCTCTTTCAGTTCCTTCTCCATCCGCTGATGGTAATGCTCAATATTTCTTACCCCCTTTTCGGCCAAAACCGTATACCGCCGTTCCATCTCTTCGACCAGCCATCTAAGGGCCGCCGCTGCTTTTTTCGGATTGGTCACGACAGGTAGAAGCAGATGCGGAATGCCTTCATAATCGGAGAGCTCCAGCATCTTCGGGTCAATCATGAGGAACCGGACCTCTTCTGCAGTGGCCTTGAAGAGGATGCTGCAGATCATGGCATTGATGGAAACGCTTTTCCCGGAGCCTGTTGATCCGGCCACCAGGAGATGGGGCATTCTTGCAAGATCCACCACAAAGGGCTCTCCGGAGATATCCTTTCCAAGCCCAAAAGAGAGTTTTGATTTGAAAGTTCGAAAGGGATCGGAATCGATGATCTCTTTGAGATAGACGGTCTCCCTGTTTGTGTTTGGAACTTCAATGCCCACGACCGATTTGCCGGGGATGGGCGCGACGATACGAATGGACAGAGCGCTTAATGCCAGGGCCAGGTCATCTGCCAAGTTGACAATCCGGCTGACTTTCACTCCGGGAGCCGGCTCGAATTCATAGACCGTGATCACGGGACCGGGCCTCACCTCGACCACTTTTCCCTCGACGCCATAATCCAGAAGTTTTTTCTCCAAAATACGGGAGTTCATGATCAGGCTCTCCCGGTCAATCTTCTGTCTTTTCTCCAATTCGGCTTCAAGCAAAGAGATGGGAGGAAGTTGGAAGGCTTTTGAGGATTCCAAGAATTCGAACGCCTCCTGTTTCACTATCTCCTCTTTTTTCGGGGGAGGGGAAGGCTTTTCTACGACGACGGTCGGGAGGGCCTCCTTCGCTTCTCTTTTCTCCTGCTTCTGTTTCACCAATTTCCTTTCCCTCTCCGCACCCTCTTCTCTAACCATTCTGAACGTACCGATCTTTTCGATAAGTTTTTGAACAGCCGCTCCTAAACGCTTCACGAGGGAGATGAAGGAAATCCCTGTCCCCAGAACGAATGAAAGAATTAAAATCACCAATAAAAGGACGGTTGCCCCCGGACGATTGAAATACCGGACAAGATTTCTCGAAAAAATTTCTCCAATAAACCCTCCCATTAAGAGGTCCTGATGATAAATACGGATGGGATTCAACCATAAACCAAAAAAGGCAGAGGTGCTGACGAGGATCACCGCCCAACCGGCTATTTTCAAAGACAGGTATTTCCACTCCCACCTGAAAATGAAACTGAAGGCAAAGACAATCAGGACGAAGCAAATCAGAAAAGAGGGAAAACCGAATCCCTGGAAGAGAAGACCGGAGAGATAGGCTCCAACAATCCCCATCCAATTATGAACCGCCTTGACCTTTGAGGAGGTGTAGGAAAAGAAAGAGGGATCCACGGGGTGATAAGAGACCAACCCTAAGAAGAGGAAAACCGCCACAGCGATCAGCAAAATCCCTATGATTTCATGCTTTAACTTCTCTTTGATAGAATCCTCTACCACGGTTTCTCCTCACCCTGTTTCTGAGAGATCATCTCAAAATTCTTGGTGATGATTTCTTTCACTTTCTTCATCAAGGACTCCCTATCCTTTGAAGAAAAACCCTCTGTTTCGATGGGACGATCCACTAACATTCGAATCTCCCCGGGGGCAGCGGTCAATCTGTCCTTCGGCATGATGTCCCGGCTTCCACTGATCGCAATGGGAACAATAGGAACCTTTGACTTAATCGCCAGGGTGAATCCTCCCTTTTTAAAGGGTTGGATCAAACCGTCCGGACTTCTTGAGCCCTCAGGAAAGATGACCACTGACATCCCATCTCGAATCTTCTGGGCCGCCTCGTTCATGGCCTCCACGGTATCCCGGCTGCCTCCCCGATCGATGCTAATATAGCCTACAGCGGTCATCGTCCATCCGAAAAAGGGAATGGAAAAAAGTTCCTTTTTGGCTAACCATTTAAACTGATAGGGGAGATGGCCTAACAAGGCAAAGATATCATAACTTCCCTGGTGGTTGGACATGAAGACATAGGGACCTTTTCCATTCAGATCTCCCATCCCTTCTATCCTGACCTTTACGCGGTTGGCCAGAAGAGCCACTTTTCCCCAGAGTTTTGCATAATAATGCCCCGCCCTCCCCTTTCGGTCAAATGGATAGATGATGAGAACAAACACCCCCAGAACCAACGTGGCGATGACAATACAAGACCAAACAAAAATTGTCCGGATCATAGACTGAACCTTGGAATAATGGAATATTGGAATGCTGGAATATTGGGTTAATCCTTTATGTATCTATCATCATTCCATTACTCCATCATTCCATCATTCCTGCTGTTAGATTCTCTTTTCCAATTCCTTGAGGATGGTCTCCACTTCCTCTTTGATTTTTTCGTCGATGTCATAGGGAGATTTCCCCTCCCTGTCCGCTTGAAGGACTTTAGGATTAAAACTCATGTGGCCTAAGACGGGGAAATCGGAAAGTTGTTCTTCAATGAGTCGTTTATCCTCATCAGAGTTGACCTTATTTCCGACAATCATCGTGTTTTTGATCTTTAAATCCTCACCCAATTTCTTGATCTGTCTTGCCGTATTCATGGCCCTCTGCCCTGGTTCCACGACAATGATGAGGGCATCCACATATCCGGTGCTCCCTCTCCCAAGGTGTTCCAAACCTGCCTCCATATCAATGATCAGGGCTTCTTCCCGCTGGACCAGAAGATGACGAACCAAATTCTTCAGAAGAACATTTTCAGGACAAAAGCAGCCTCCCCCTCCCTGAGGGATACAGCCTAATAAAAGAAGTTTGACTCCTTGGTAACTCACTCCCATGTCGTCAGGAAGGTCATCCACTTTGGGATTAAGTTTGAACATCGTCCCATAACTCCCCTTTTTGGCACCGGTCCTCTCCTCAATCATAGAAGTCATGGAGGCAATCGGTGAGAGTTTGGCGAGAGCTTCTTTAGGAAGGCCAATGGCAGAAGCTAAGTTGGAATCGGGGTCGGCATCAATGGCAAGAACCTTTCTGCCTCGACTTGCCAAAATTCTTGCCATGACTCCTGCAAGCGTCGTTTTCCCAACCCCGCCTTTTCCTGAAATAGCAATTTTCATTCTCTGCTCCGGTACTTATCATAATCAAAAAATGATTAAATGTCTATTGTGGTGAATATCTTACTCTTTTTTTTACACCGATTCGTCTACCCAAAGACAAATTGACAAAGGGTTGCTTATCATCAATAATACTAATTCTTAAATAGGAAAGGACAATGAAGCTAAATAAAAAGGCACTGGCGATTCTCAGCGCCGGCCATCTTGTCACCGATGTCAATCAAGGGGCCTTGCCTGCCCTTCTTCCTTTTTTTAAAGAGGCCTTGAACCTTTCCTACACAATGTCAGGCGTCATCGTTCTGTCTTCCAATCTGACCTCTTCGATTATCCAGCCTGCATTCGGACATCTTTCCGACAGACGCCCCATAGGATGGTTTCTTCCCCTGGCACCTTTCATTGCCTGTTTGGGATTATCGGTCACCGGATTCGTCTCCCATTATTCCCTTCTTCTCCTGTGTGTCATTCTGACTGGCGTTGGAATTGCAATTTTCCATCCGGAAGGATTCAAGACGGCCTACTATTTCACCGGCGATAAGAAGGTCACAGGCATGTCAATTTTTGCGGTCGGCGGAAACCTGGGGATTGCCCTTGGCCCAATGGTGGCTATTACACTCGTTACCTTCTTCGGCCTCAAGGGAACGATGGGCTTGATCGTACCCGGAATTTTCATTGCCGTCATCCTGCTTCTCAACATGTCCATGCTTTCCTCTACGGTTGAGTCCGCTCACAAAGAGGCGACGAAGGAGCTGAGAAGACCTCTTACAAGAAACCAAAAGATGTCGTTCTCTCTTCTCATCAGTATCGCTACTTTAAGAGCCTGGACCCACTTTGGAATGGCGACTTACATCCCTTTCTATTACATCAATTATTTGAAGGGAAATCCCCTGTATGCGGGGAAACTGGTTTCAACCTTCCTGCTCGCAGGAGCTTTGGGGACACTCCTGGGCGCTCCAATCGCGGATCGGTGGGGCCATAAAAAATTCCTGCTCACCACGTTGGCCCTGTCGTCTCCTCTTCTTCTTCTTTTTTACTATAGCAGCGGTTTCATGACTTTCGTCATTTTGGGAGTTTCAGGAATGGTCTTGATCTCCACGTTCGCCCTCACCACCGTGATGGGCCAAACCCTCCTCCCGCAACATCTGGGAATGGCATCAGGGATGATGGTTGGATTTACCATGAGTGCAGGTGGACTCGGAGTGACCCTGCTGGGAGTGATTGCAGATACATGGGGAGTCCCAATAGCAATCCAATCCATCTTTGCGTTGCCATTCATTGCATTTTTTCTTAGTTTGTTGATAAAGTATCCTCTTGAAGAAAATACGACGGGTGAGCGATGAGCACAATTCTTGTTACGGGTGGCGCAGGGTTTATTGGTTCACACCTTTGTGAACGCCTTTTGAGCGATGGGGTCAAAGTGATTTGTCTCGACAACTTTGACACTTTTTATGATCCCAATATAAAAATCAAGAATACTAAGGCGATCACAAAGAAATCTCCAGACCTGTTTGAGCTCGTCACAGGGGATATTCGAAACCCCGAACAGCTTAAAGAAGTGTTCCAAAAAAATAGGGTTGATTTCGTTGTTCACCTGGCTGCCAGGGCCGGAGTGAGACCTTCTCTTGCCGACCCCCTCCTCTACCAGGATGTGAACCTACGTGGGACGATCGTCCTTCTGGAAGCTTGTAGAGAGCATGGGATACAAAACTTTATTTTTGCCTCCTCTTCTTCAGTCTACGGAGAAAACCAAAGGGTCCCTTTCACGGAAAAGGACCTTGATATCCAACCCATCTCACCTTACGGAGCCACCAAACGGGCGGGTGAACTTCTCTGTTATTCTTATCATCACCTTTATGGAATGAAAATCGCCTGTCTTCGAATCTTCACGGCCTATGGGCCAAGGCAGAGGCCGGAGATGGCGATCCATAAATTCACTCGCTTCATTGACCAGGGGGAAGAAATCCCAATTTATGGGGATGGCTCTTCCCGGAGGGATTACACCTACATCGATGATTTGATCAATGGGATTCTCGGTGTCATCCAGTACCATAAAGGCTTTGAGATCTATAATCTCGGAGAATCCCAGACCACTTCTTTAAAAGAATTGATCCGATTGATTGAGGAAGCCTTCGGCAAGAAAGCGAATATCCAAATGCTGGAGTTTCAGCCTGGCGATGTTTCTATGACCTATGCCGATATCACCAAGGCAAAACGAATGCTGAAATATCACCCCAAGGTGAAGATGGAAGAAGGCATTAAGCGATTCGTGGAATGGTATAAAAAGGGAAAATGACCAACAGCAAATGGGAAGCTCGCCGGCCACAGGCCGGGGCTTCCCGGAAAGGAAATATCGTTTTGATTGTGCCCCTTGACCCCGCCTACAAGGCGGGGCTTGCGGGGCACTTGCCGGTCAAAGCTCAAATGAGAGAAGGAAAAATGGAATCATGGAACATTGGAATAATGGGTTCATGAAAAAAAAGACCTTTGTTTTTTTACCACTATTCCACCATTCCATTATTCCAAAATGACTCTTGGATTTTGGACTTTGACATTCATTTGTCATTTGGAATTTGTCATTTGAACTTTCTTTTTTTCTTCTGGTTTCTCTCGTAGATGATCCTCAACCCTTCGAGGGTCAGGAATTCATTGACCTCTTCGATGGTTTCTGACTCATTAGCGATCAGTTCCGCCAAACCTCCTGTTGCAACCACTTTGGGATTCGATCTCACCTCTTTCTTCATTCTTCTAACAATCTCGTCAACCAATCCGACATATCCGAAAAAAATTCCAGACTGCATACTGTGAACGGTATTCTTTCCGATGACCTGTTTCGGTTTTATGATTTCTACTCGGGGCAGTTTGGAAGTCCTCTGGAATAATGCCTCTGCCGAAATCCCAATCCCTGGTGCGATGGCGCCCCCTATATATTCCCCTCTGGAGGAGACATAATCGAAGGTGGTCGCTGTTCCAAAGTCCACGATGATCAGACTCTTCTTGTGTCGTTCGTAGGCGGCAACCGCATTGACGATCCGGTCTGCACCCACCTCCAGGGGATTCTCATAGGCGATGACCATTCCCGTATCGACATCCGGTCCGACGATGAGCGGCTTGACATGAAAATATTTTTCAGCCATTCCCTGCAACATTTCCAAAACCGGAGGAACCACCGAGGAAATGATCAACCCTTCGAAATCTCCGATATGGAGCTGATCGAATTGGAACAGGTCCCGAAACATGATTCCCCATTCATCAGCCGTCTTTCCCTTTTCTGTCCAAATCCGCCAATGATCGACCAGGACCTCCCCATCATAAACTCCCAAGACCGTATTCGTGTTCCCCACATCAATGACAAGCAGCATAAAACCTCCTTTTT
>Ga0256868_10000831_pt1 | contig 17452 bp, 15 predicted proteins | sample RVTome_13_FD_187341 | JGI IMG/M metagenome (GOLD analysis project Ga0256868, IMG submission 187341) | Soil microbial communities from uranium-contaminated site in the Upper Colorado River Basin, Wyoming, United States - RVT92D227 HiSeq ...
AGCATAATCAGTACTATCGCTGGCTTTTTAGACGTTTTTTCTCCCCCTTTCTATAAGTCAAAACCTTTTCCAAGCAGGTTATATTTAACACTTTAAGTCGTTATCCCGTGGTTTTGATGAGGAAGCTGGCTTTATTTCCCCAAGTTTCTGCGTTATTGTTATATGCAGCCAGTGTAAAACACAAGTAGAGAATAGCTATGTCTGATATTGGAGTAACAGTCAAGAAAAACGAGGACTTCTCAGAGTGGTACACCGAAGTTATCCTAAAGTCTGGATTAGCAGATTACGCGCCAATCAAAGGGTGCATGATTATCCGCGAAGACGCCTACGCAATGTGGGAGAAAATCCAAGAAGTTCTCAACAAGAAAATACGGGTAACAGGCCACAGAAACGTCTATTTCCCAATGTTCATACCAGAAGGTTTCCTTAAGAAGGAATCAGAACATTTTGCAGGATTCGTGCCTGAAGTGGCTTGGATAACTCAAGGCGGGGACACACAATTAGAAGAGAAACTAGCTGTTAGACCCACCTCTGAAACGATTATGTACGCCACATTTGCCAAGTGGATTAGAAGCTGGCGAGACCTGCCAGTCAAGATAAACCAGTGGTGCAACATTGTCCGCTGGGAAACAAAAGCCACCAAACTTTTTCTCAGAACCCGAGAGTTCCTCTGGCAAGAAGGGCACACTGCGCACGCAACCAGTGAAGAAGCAGAGAAAGAAGTTATGGACATCCTGCAAGAGTACAAGGACTTGATGGAGAATTACTTGGCAATTCCAGTGCTTATCGGCGTCAAAAGCGACAGCGAAAAGTTCGCTGGAGCTCTCTACACAACCGCGTTGGAGGCAGTGATGCCCGACGGGAAAGCGCTTCAGATGGGCACCAGCCACAACCTCGGACAGAACTTCGCGCATGTTTTTGACATAAAATTCATCGGAGAAGACGAGAAAGAACATTACGTGTGGCAAACCTCATGGGGAATTACTACACGGGTGATAGGCGCTGTTGTCATGGTTCACGGAGACGACAAAGGCCTAGTGCTGCCGCCTAAAGTTGCTCCAGTACAAGTGGTCATAGTCACGATACCTTACAAGGGCGCCGACGCAAGCGCTATAGCCGCTAAAGCTAAAGAAGTTGCTGATAAACTCAAAGCGAAAAACCTCTCCGTTCTGGTGGATGACAGGGAAGAGTACACGCCAGGTTGGAAATTCAACCAGTGGGAACTGAAAGGTGTGCCTGTTAGGGTGGAGATAGGACCCCGCGACCTTAAGCAGCAACAAGTAACCGTGGTGAGACGAGACATCCATCAGAAGACCGCGGTTAAAGAGGAAGAAGCCGCATACGCTATAGAAAGACTTCTTGAAGAAATCCAAAACGACCTCTACGCCAAAGCCAAAAAATCCTTAGAAGAAAAAATCACGGTTGTGCAGAACTACGGTGAATTCGCGAAAGTACTCAAGGAGAAAGGCGGCTTCATCAAGGCAGCATGGTGCGGCAACCCCGAATGCGAAACCAAAATCAAAGATGAAACAGGCGCTACAATCAGAGTGTTACCCTTCGAGCAGAAAGAACCCGCTGGCAACTGCGTCTACTGTGGACAGAAAGCAAAGAAAACAGCTTACTTCGCCAGATCCTACTAAACTGTTTTAGGAGAACAAAAACCTTCCTGAACACGCTTATTTTTTTAGTAATGTTTATTTCGGCAGGTGCATAAATGTGGCTTCTAAGGTCCACAAATTGACGCACGTCAAAGTCACCGCCAGAGCCATGAACGTGGAGTACGCCATACGGGACGTCATAGCCTACACTGACCAACTCGTCAAAGAGGGCAAAAAAATCTACTACCTCAACATCGGCGACCCCCCAGCCTTTGACTTCCACACTCCACTACACATCAAACAGGCGTTCTGCAAAGCCATTGCGGAAGACAATAATCACTATTCGCCTTCTGAAGGCATCCCTGAGCTGAGGCAAGCCATAGTCGACAAGGAGAAACGCGTCAACCAACTGAACCTCGACCCCGGCAACGTGCTGATCACCGACGGTGTATCAGAAGGCATCCAGATGGTGCTAGCCACGCTCGTAGAACGCGGCGACGAAATTCTCTTTCCCGGACCCACGTATCCCCCTTACATCTCATACACGAAGTTCTTTAAGGGTACACCCGTGTCTTACCGAACCATCGAGGAAGAGCGGTGGCAACCCGATGTTGACGACTTGAGAAGTAAAATAACAAAGAAAACCCGCGCCATAGTCATAACCAACCCGAACAACCCGACAGGCGCGGTTTATGGAAAGAAAGTTGTTAAACAGATGCTGGACCTTGCAGCGGAGCACAATCTGCCCGTGGTTTCTGATGAGATTTACGACCAGTTGTCTTACGCTAACGGCGACTTCGCCAGCACAGCCTACTTGGCAAGTGACGACATACCAGTGATTGGGCTGAACGGCTTCTCCAAGGTATACCAGATGACTGGATGGCGACTGGGCTACATCTACTTCAAAGCCAAAGACGACGACCTGAGCGACGTGAAGCACGGCATCCTGCAAGAGTGTCGCATCCGCTTGTGCGCCAACACTCCCGTGCAGAAAGCTGGAGTAGCTGCACTGAACGGTCCGCAAGACCACATAAAAACCGTGGTTGAGAAGCTGAAGCAGCGCCGGGACTACGCGTGGAAACGCCTCAATGAAACCGAAGGCATCTCCTGCACTAAGCCTGAAGGCGCGTTCTACATCTTCCCCAAAATCCACGATGTGGGCACACGGTGGAAGACCGACTTGGACTTTGTCGTGGGACTCCTCAGGCAAACAGGCGTGCTAGTAGTGCACGGCTCAGGCTTCGACCCAGTCTACGGCGCAGGCCACTTCAGAGCAGTTTACCTGCCACCGATAAAGATGCTGGAAGAAGCCCTGAACGCTTTAGAAAGCTTCATGAAAAAGAAAAAATAAAAGGCGTTTAGAAGGGTACGCCCTCTTTCGGGTCGAGCACCACTTTCTTGAACGCCTTCATCAACCGCTGCGTCACTGGACCCGCTGTTCCTTCGCCGATTTTGCGCCAGTTCACTTCGCGGATTGGCACAATTTCTGCAGCGGTGCCCGTGAAGAACAGTTCGTCGGCGTTGAATAGCATGAAAGGTGTGACGTTGGCTTCGCTGACGTCGTAGCCCAGTTTCTTTGCGAGTGCAAACACCGTTTTGGCGGTTATGCCTTCCAGGGCTCCTGCTGCTGTTGGCGGCGTGACAATTTTGCCGTTCTTCACGACGAAGACGTTTTCGCCTACGCCTTCGGCTAGGCATCCTTCCTTGTTGAGGCATATGGCTTCGTCAGCGCCGCTCATGTTGGCTTCTATCTTTGCCATGACGCTGTTGAGGTAATTAAGTGACTTGACCTCGTGTGAGGTGCAGTCCACGGGGTTTCGGCGCACCCAAGAAACCAACGCGGTTATGCCTTTAACTTTGGCTTCCCCCTCGTGCAGCACGATGGTATCCGCTATCACAATGACCGTTGCCACGCGGCATTTGCGCGGGTCTAAGCCCAAGTCACCCACACCTCGGGTAACCACGAGGCGGATGTAGGCATCTTTCAACTTGTTCTTGCGGCAGGTCTCCACCACGGCTTGCACCATCTGCTCCTGCGTCAACGGAATCTCCAGCATCATCGCGTGAGCTGAAGCGTAGAGTCTCGCGACATGTTCGCGGAGCTTGAAAACGACGCCGTTGTAGGCGCGGATTCCCTCGAAAACGCCGTCTCCGTACAGGAAACCGTGGTCGTAGACGCTGATTTTCGCCTGAGATTTCGGATAATACTCGCCATCTATGTAGATGAGTAGCTCTTGTTTTTTGCTCATAGATCTCACTCTGATCGTAGTTCGTTAATATTGCACGTTGGTTTGATATAGATTGCGTAAATGAAATATGTGATTCGCTGTCACCCGTGGAACTGCGGGCGCTTGCTGAGGCTCCGCGGCAACGGCAGCGCCTTGAAGGGCTTTCCATCAATCTTGGCATGGACCTTTGCAAGAAGCTCATCCACGGCAAGGTTCTGTTGTCCGCGAGATTCACGGTCTCGCACTGCAAGCATGCCTGACTCGATTTCTTTTTCGCCGATAACGACGACGTAGGGAACCCATTCTTGTTCAGCTTCGCGGATTTTCTTCTGCAGCGTCGCTGAGGTGTCATCTATGTCCACTCGGATGCAAGCCGCCTCGATTTTCTTGGCGATTTCTTCAACTTTGCCCATGTACTTGTCGCTTATCGGTATCAGCCTGACCTGCGTTGGCGAGAGCCACAGCGGAAACATCGGCGCTTTGCCTTTCATCTGCTCGCGGTAAGCCTTCTCCAGCAGCGCGTAGATGTCGCGTTCGATGGCGCCGCTTGGTGAGCAGTGGAGAATCAGCGGGTACTGTTTTTCGCCTTTCTCGTCCACATAAGTTATCTCGTACCGCTTCGCGTTCTCCACGTCAATCTGGTCTGTGCTGAGCGCCGCTGCCTTGTCTTGGTTGTCCACGAAGTTCAGGTCCCACTTCAGGATGAAGTAGAAGAATCGCTCGTTCCAAACCTCCGCCAGAATGGGTTTTCCGAATGTCTTTGCCAACTCTGCGAGGAAGGCTTTGTTTTCGTCGTAGAAGCCTCGTGTGAAGCGCATGGCGATTTCGTAGTCGTCTTTCGTTAAGCCGATGTTGGCGAGGACGTCTATGCACATGTTGAACCGTGTCATGAACTCCTTCTTCGCCTGCTCCAAATCCATGCAGAAGGCGTGGCAGTCAGGCATCGTGAACGCTCGGAGCCGCTTCAAACCGACGACTTCGCCGCTTTTCTCGCGCCTGAAACTGTAGCGTGTCAACTCGTAGAGTTTGATGGGCATCTGCTTGTAGCTGAATTGGGCGTCGTGCGCCATGAGAAACTGTCCGAAGCACGCAGCGAACCTGAGGAACAGCTCTTTGTCTTCTGACTTGAGGACGTATTGGCGGGCGGGAAAACGGTTGAGGTAACTAGATAGGCTGGGGTGGTTGAAGTCGTACATTATAGGCGTTTCGACTTCCATGGCGCCGTAGGCGTTCATCCTCGCCGTGACGTACTGTTCCAACAATGATTTTATCATTCGCCCCTTCGGGTACCAGCGGAGGTTACCTGGGTCGCTGCCTGCCTCGTAATCCGCAATTTCTAACCGCTTCATCAACGGCACATGAGGAGGCATCGCGGTGACGGCGCGTGCCTTCTTAATTTCGTACTGCGAGAACTTTTGCAGATTCGCGTGCCCTTTAAACTTGAACTCTTCAATCGGCACAAGTGAGCCATCAGGCATGAAGACATGCCAGAACGATTGCAACTTATCCTCAGCTTTCAGCGCAGCAGAGACAGGTTCCTCTTCCTTCTTCGCTCCACCTTCAGCTTTCACCTCGGCTTGTGCAGCGGCGTAGGAGCGTGCTTGCTCCGCCAGAGGGTGCCCCTTGATGCTGAGGGTGAACTGTTTGTTCCAGCCGAAAGGTGCACGGTAGGTTTCTATGCCTGCTTGCTTCGCGTAGGCGTCCATGGTTTTCAGTATTTTTAACGCTTCAGCAGGCTTTGCCAAGTTGCTGCTTAAATGAGCGTAGGGATAAAGCAAGATGCGGTTAACCTTTAACTTTTGTAGAAAAGCGTGCGCCTCATTGATTGCTTTTTGTGCTACGGCTGCGTCGTCGCCTTGTTCAACGGCGATGAAGAGAACCACGGCTTCTTCAACGCGGTTTTCTTTTTTCTCTGCTTCTTCAGCTATGGCTATTTCTTTCGCCACAGGCGTGAAAGCTATAAAGTTAGAATGTAACTGCAATATTCGCATAGTTGCTTCTTCCTTTAGGCGCTGTAACGCCACTTATCTAGCGTCTTGTCTTTTTTGGTTTTCTTCTTAAATTCCTTGTAATGTTCCTTGCAGAGGTAAGCGCGTTTTGCGTCGCTGGCGACTTTTAACCCTGCAGATTTGACTTTGTCGGTTGAAATTGAACGGGCTGCTTCCCTGCCGCAGCTAGATACGCTGCATTTGATTCCTTTATCGATGCGTCCCAACGAAACACCTTCACATGGTTTTCTACGCTGTACAATACGCGTTATTGCTTAATTCCTTTTTCATAGATAGAAGTGGCTCTGCGATAAATTTCTTCTTTTTCTCCGAAAAATGTTGGGCCTATGCCTTCAACAACCAATGAAGCAGCAGCAGAGCCAACACAGGCGCACCACAAGGAATCTTTTTGGTGAATGTACTCGGTTAGGAAACCGCTCATGAAAACGTCTCCTGCGCCTGTTGGGTCAACCACTGCGGCAGATTTGCAGGGGGGAATGTTGTAGCGTGTTCCGCCAATGGAAAGCACAGCGCCCTTAGCGCCTAGAGTGATGATAACGGTTTCAACTCCGAAATCATGGATGGCCTTTATTGCTGAACGTGTATCTTTGAATCCTGTTGCGGCGTTAAGTTCATCCACAGAAGACTTGTAGACGGTGATGAGGCTTAGCAAGCGTTTGCTGATTGAAGAGCGGCAGGTAACGTTTCCAGCGGTGCCGAAGCTTCGCAGTAGACCTTGCGGGTCAAGGGATAAGATTTCGGTGCATTTTTTTAATTTTGCAATTGTGTCGTATGCGATTTCGCCTGCAATGGGCGCAATGTGGATGGCTTTGGCGTGTAGAGATTTTGGCAAATCGCCGACTGTGATGGGTGAGGCTTTGCTTTTCAATTTCAGAGTTCGATTTGTCAAGTCTTTGTTGTATTTGAGTTCAAAACGTGTGGTTTGTTCATCTTCAACTCTGACAACGTTGGAGAGGTCGATGCCTTCTTGTTGAAGCCACCACATGTAAGCTTGTGGGAAATCTCCGCCGACTTTGGAGATTACCGAGGCGGTTGCGTCTAAACGTCTTGTTGCCAGAGAGATGTAAGCGGCAGAACCGCCTAAGACGCTGACGGGGTGTGGTCGGCTGGGTAAAGAGATGGAGTCTATTGTGAAATGACCGACCACGGTGATGTCAAAATCTTGAGCCGCCATTAAATCCACGTGACATAAGTAATATGGCAACTAATATATAGAAATACTCATCTGCAAAATTATGACTGGAGTAGTAGTATGGCTTTTGCTAAGTCGCCTTCGCATTCTTCTAGGGCTTTTCGGGCTTCTTCTACGCTTTTGCCTGTCTGATCCGCAACAAGCTGCACATCCTCTTCAGCCACAACAAGTTTGGGAGCTGCGTGTTCAGGAGTTTTCTCCGTGATTGTTCCGCCTACAACTTGGAAGATTTTTTGTCCTTGCATGTGCAGGATTGCGACTTCGGGTTGTTCTATGATGATGTCTTTGCTGTTGGTTTTGATGATGACTTGTGTAACGTCTTGAACATTGTCCATGCTCATGCCCATGCGCTGCATCATGCGTTTTGCTTCACGGGGGTTCACGCGTCTTTGCATAGGAAACGACTTCCACAAAGTAGGTTATTGGGGGTTCTCTTATTACTTTCGCTTGAGTGCGCTAGTGTTCGGAAAAAACTGTAGCCTCCTTATTTAGTTCCTTTCTATAGTTCTGAAGGAAACGTTGCGGGTAGACCCCCTCTGTAGGTTTCTGCATTCTATTTCTACTAGGCTCCAAATAGGAAGAACCCTCTGTTGTTGCACTCGGACGCCAAGTAAACTTCCACGCAGAACTTGTTTGGCAGGCACAACATGGTATCAAATTGTGTTTGCGCAAAAGGAGGGGTTGCTTAATTGACGGGCCGGGCCGGACTTGAACCGGCGACCTTTGTCCCCTATCGTGTTTCGTGGGACAATTCCACGAAGTTAGTTGGAATTGGCTCGTAAAACCCCAGAAATAGCCTCTATTAGCGAAGAAGCAATGCTTGAATGGTTTTATGATTTCCAAATTGTTGATTTACGAAGAAGCAAAAGAACAAAGAGAGTTGAAAGATAGCTGAGGCGCACAAAGCACGCATTAGTCAAGAAAGGTTGAGCAGAAAGAAAAAGGTGGAGATTGAGTGTTAAATCTCGCATGCCTTTGTGTTTTCTCTCGTCACCATCTTTCAAATTTCGTTCGCTTACGGAAATAGCGTGATCCGACTATGACTGCGGCAGTTGATATGAGCAGCATGATTTCGATGGCTAAGCCCTCTGGAATTGGAGGCCCAGCACTGAAAGCGTAGAGTTGGCGGTCAGAGGCGCCCACGTAGACAACGCCGTTGGCAACTGCAGGAGAAGAGTAGAACAGCGAAAGCGAACCACCAGTTACGAAGCTCCAGGTGAAAGCGCCTGTTGCAGCGTTCAAGCAGTAAAAGATTTTATCAAATGAACCACCATATACTTTACCGTCCGCGACAGCGAGAGAAGAAAACACGTCGCCACCTGTAGTGTAGTTCCATACAAATGCTCCTGAAAGAGCATCGAGGCAGTAAACCATATTGTCATATGAACCAATGTACACCTTGCCATCACCAATTGCAGGAGCCGTAAGTACGTCACCGCCACTTGTGTAGTTCCAGATTAGCGTTCCAGTTGAAGCACTCAGGCAATACAAATTATCGTCGCTTGAGCCCACGTAAACCTTGCCGTCTGCAATTGTTGGATTATGCGCTTGGTCGCCTGTGGTGTAGTTCCAGATTTTTGCGCCTGTGGTAGCATCCAAACAGTAAACGCTTTTGTCAGTTGAGCCTATGTAAACTCTGCCGTTGGCGACAGCAGCAGTAGCCTGCACACCCCATCCGGTTGTGTAGTTCCATACTAATGCTCCGCTAGCAGCTTCCAAACAGTAAATGGCGCTGTCAGTTGAACCCACATAAACTCTGTCATTGGAAAACACGGGATTAGAATACACCGCACTTCCAGTTGTGTAGCTCCAAAGAAACGCGCCGGTAGCAGCATCCAAACAGTACACTTTCTTGTCAAATGAACCCACGCACACTCTACCATCAGCAACAGCAGGAGAAGAAAACACATCGCTACCTGTAGTGTAGTTCCAAATTTTTGCGCCTGTAGCAGCGTCGAAACAGTAAATGTTGTTGTCATATGAGCCCACGTAAACTTTACCGTCGACAACAGCAGGAGAAGAAAGCACGCTGCCGCCTGTCATGTATGTCCAAAGGGTTTGGTTTGTGCTGGGAGCAGGAGACTCTGAGTACCCAGTGTGCTCCAAATCATGATGGAACATCGGCCAGTCATAGAGTCCCTCAGCAGTAACTTTGCCAACAAATGGTACTCCAGCCAGACCAGACAACAGAACTGCTGAAACAAGCAGAACCGTTAAAGAAATTGTTTTGGCTCCTGTGCCATCATGCATTTTCTTCATTTCTCATCCTCCTTTTCGTTAAGAACTTGCTCCGTTGTCGATTGACTATATATATAAGGTCTAGTTAGTCAAAAAATAAACTACCTGTTTTCAAAGAATGTTCCATAAACCTCGATTCCAAGTGCCCCCTCGATTTTGAACGAGCCATGTTTATTTAAGGGTGTTTCAGGCGGCGTTTAAGACATACATACCCTCAAAAACCAACCATAAGTCTTGCTGAAAAACGCGGTTTTTCCTCACCTCTTATGCAGAGGAAGCATATCTTGAAGGTGGAATGTAAGTAATTATGGAATCTCTGAAAAAGAGTCCGTCTGTTCCTGGTCCTGAATACCCAAATGACGGATGGTAAATAGTTGTGAACGCTTCCAGACTGTTACCTTCAGATAAGATTTGCCAACCATTGGCAATTGCCAGTTTTGCGACATTTGTTCTCACTTCTCCATACCCTTCAAAAAGAATACCTGCAGGAGGAATTGCATCCTTTCCGGGTAGCTGTATTGGCTTTGCCCAACCTACAAAAAGGCTATTGCTTTGCTCTCTGACTTCTATCTCGCCTTTCTTAAACAAGTAGTTGTATGTCTCAATCATTGTTCCCGAGTTTACGACGCCGTTAAATTTGGCTAGACCTTGATCGGTTTGAACCATTACTGCTGGAATATATGAAAAACCTTGATTTGTCTCGGTTTTCAAATAAATACATAACAAAACAGCTGCTCCGAAAGAAGACTGCGGTCTGTTGTTGAAGACCTGAATCATCATATCAGGCAAGATAATATCAGATGGAGGATGAATAAACGCCTGGGCAAGGCTACCATAGAGTGTTATCCCCTCTTTTTGGCAATTTCTTGCAGATCTTCTTCTGGCATTGAGAATCTTGCTCAATATTTCTTTCTCTGATGTATTGCTAGGAATATTTGGTCTTTCAAGAAAATTGAATACTTTTGCATATGTTTTGCTACGTTTTTCCTCTACTATGGGCGCAGCTGTAGATTTAGCGGAAGTGCGAGGCTTTTCTGGTTGTACAAATAATGGGGCATACGCTTTCTGCCAAATATCATGGATCATTGCAGCTGTTTTTTCTATGTATTTTGGATCGTTAACATACAGGGTATTTTGAAAATATTCTATTTTCTTATTGTCTTGCTCCGAAAAAGGAGACTTGAATTGGAAAAGGTGCTTGCCGTCAACTAAGGTGGTGTCAACGTGGCTGGGAGTTACATGCCTGATTTCGCAGAAGTCTGAGAGCGCACCAGCTACCTTGAAATTCTTGCCCGTGATTGGAACCATTATTCTTACAGAGACGCCATCACGCGTTTTCTTCTCTAGGACTCCTTTGTGCAGCTCATAATCAAGTCGCCCAGAAGAAGTTATCATGACAATTTCCTCTTCAGACAGGTCGATTGCCTCATGATATTTGGCTTCAGCCTCCTGTGAACTAGCAATCAAGCAGGTTTGAAGTGGATTCCCACCATTACTTGCCTGCACTATTTTTTCTTCAATATCTGTTGATGTTTTCCATAGGTTCTCGAACATTCCCACAAAAGAATTGACAAGCGCTTCACAATCCGTCCAAAGACAAACATCAGATTTCTGATCATGAATTCGTTCATCATTTGACAGGAAGAACACTGCCTCTTCGCAGTCTCGAATTACGATTTTGCCAAATAACCTCAAACCTAATTCCGGCACCCTTCCCTCAATAGCTCGACGTTTCTGCCTCAGAAAGCTCTTCAATGCGTCCAGATCTTTTTCTGACAATTCAGTCAGAAATCGCAACTTGGTATTTGGTGTGAGTGAGTCTAGAAGACCCGACTGTTCTGCATGCACCAAACCTGGAATTGAAGAAATCACCAAAATCTCTCGTCTAGCTTCTTGAATCATACGTCTGAGTCTAGAAAAGATACAACTCCTGCCTCCTAGCACAGTGAATTTGGGAAATCTTTCGGGGTTGATTCCAACTGCAATCGATTGCCAGTCTAACAGGATTTCGGCTTTTGTGCTTTCTATTTTTTCAACTTCTTCGAGCTTGGTTCTTACGAATATGTCAAGAACTTTCTCAAATGGTTCAGCTGAGAATCTAGCAGGCCGTTCAAGACTGACATTTACGATTCCTTTCGTTTGAAGATTCTTGAGAGATAGGTAAAGTAGGTTTTTTGGCATTTTCAAGGCGGCTGCTATATCTCTGGCTTTTTGCGGACCTCTCTTACCAAGGAAAATGTACAATTGGGCATCAGATGAACTAAGCCCAACACTCTCGAGGGTTCTAAGCACCTTTTCTTGGCTCATTATTTCTCCAACCTGAGAATACAGCATGTTCCCAATCGATCTGCTATGAGTTAAACAAAATGTCTTATGTCATAGATAACATTTTATTGAGAGAGTTAGTAGGAGAATAGGAATTGGCTAGAAGTAGTTTTGCGCACATAGAAACGCTAGAACTGAGAGAGCGCTCACATAATGACCAGACTTATAACAGAGAATATCCCCTCGCTTGCCCTTGGGTGGGGATGCAATGTCAAACAAGCACAATCTATTTCTCTATATCGATAGAGAATTGGCTGAAAAGTCGAAGGAATTAGGCTTCAACCTCTCAAAAACATTTGAAAATCACTTAATTCTCAACAAGCAATCCAATGAATAACGTTGAATCAACCGAGAATGATGCTGATTGGTGGGCCGGGCCGGACTTGAACCGGCGACCTTTGGCTCGTAAAGCCAATGTCCTAACCAAGCTAGACGACCGGCCCTCATTACAGTAAGACCGTTAGATCATTTCCAGTTCTTTTCTATGGGGTACCGCAGTCAATCTTGCTCAAACGTTCTGCTGGCGACAATATCTTCAATGATGTCAAGTGGATTTTGCAGCTCTGCAAGTTTCATTTTGACATCGACACGTTTTCCGAGATATTTCTTCGCGTAAATATAAACGTTTGATGCTTCTGCAAAAAAGATTGGAAATCCCTTCTTTGCCAAATACTTATTCACATAGGTGCGACCGAGCTTGGAAAGGACAATACTGGGAATACCGTGCAAAGCGGCTTCTCGCGACATGGTTCCACCTGCACCTATTACAAGATCTGCGCTAGAAAGGAAGCTCGCAGAATCTACAAAACCTCTAGCAACCTTCAATCCAGGGATTTCTTCTTTAGTGTATCTTGAGAGGAAGAGGACGGTTCCAAGAGTGGAAAGTTTACGGGCGACTTCTAATGTAGAGTCCTTCTCATCCAGAGCGTATGAGGCGCTCGTTTCTATCTGGCGGACAATTATCAGAGGCCTTTTGAAATCTGATATCTCCGAAGGCGCGGAGTCTTTTGTCCATGCAACTTCGTCCACTCCTTTGAATTGAATAGTCTCACCAGCACAGTATATCTTAAAAAAACGAGTCGGAAGGGCTTCGGAAACAACAAGCTTCGTTGCCAACGGAATCGTAAGCTTGTTCACAGCAAAAGCGTGAGGAGTATCGGCAGTTAAGATTATTGGGATTTTAAGCCCGAATGCAGTACGGCACAATTCTGGGGATTGATGAGATATCGCTACGTCGGGCAGATTGTCTTTGAACATCTCTATAAATCGAAGAGTACGCTTTGCGCTTTCTGCCAAACGAGTGGAAAGAGAAGAAGGAGCGTATTTTCCTACAATTACAGGTTTTTCCCCAAGGGCTTGAGCTATGCCTAATGTATCTGGATGTTCTCTTGTGGTCAATGTTACCTCGCAGCCAGCTTTCCTGAGTCGTCTTGCAATTGCAATGCCGTATCTCATGTGTTTTCCGGTGCAGGCGTCGTACCACACCTTCATTTTTTCACCTGCTGCCTTGAGCAAATATAATTCTTTCTTTTGGCTTCGTATTCAAGGAGCGTCATCGCGACTTTTGCTGGAACACCCTTGACAACTGTGCCCGGTGGAACATCTTTGGCCACAACGCTACCGCCCGCAACGACAGCCTTCTTGCCGATGACGACGCCTGGAAGTATTGTAACTCCTCCGCCGATGGCAGCGTCGTCTTCGACAATTGGCGGCGTAAGCAGACTACTCTTTGGATATCTGTCGTTAAGAAGACTGGTGTTTGGAGCTATGAACACGTTGTTTCCGATTTTGCATCCATTTGAGATTGTGGCGTGAGCTTGGATATTGCAGTTTCTGCCAATGATCACCTCTTTCCCTATGTCGCAGAAGCTGCCCACAAGAGTTCTATCACCGATTCGAGTGTTGTCTCCTATGACAACATAATTCCAGATTACGACGTTCTCTCCGAAGTGTACATTCTTGCCGACTATCACGCCTTGGCCTAGTTTGGGCTCTGACATGTTACTCTGAACTCCCTATTTCATCTTTCATAGATAAGTGAAGCTTAAATAGTTTGACGGTCCACTTTTGCTTCTATCGGAGGTTAACCCATGGCAAAAGAGAAAGTTCTCATCGTGGGATTGGGTGAAGTTGGACGCCCATTGTTTGAATTGATTAAAGAAATCGGCGAGTACGAGGTTTATGGCTTAGATCTTGACGAGGCAAAAATGAAGACCATCGAGCAAAGCTCTTTGCCAAGAAACATTGATATTATGCACATCTGTCTCCCGTGTCCTAAAAAAGAGAAGTTCATCACGAACGTGAGAAATTACCTGGAGAGATTCCGTCCGAAACTCACAATAATAAACAGCACTGTGCCACCAAGAACAACGATGGAACTCTACAAGACATCAAACGAAGCTCAAATAGCATATTCGCCGATTCGCGGAGTACACAAAGGTATTGATTACATGAAGTGGGAAATCAAGCGCTGGAGAAAATATATTGGTGGCACGACAAGGCAAGCCGCAGAAGCTGCCCAGCGGCATTTTGAAAAAGTGGGTTTGAAGACCAAGGTCTTGGCAAGCTCAACTGAAGCAGAGCTTGCTAAACTATATGAGACGACATATCGTGCGTGGATGATCTCATGCTTCCAAGAGATGCATAGAATCGCTGTGCATTTCAACGCGAATTTTGATGATGCCGTTGATTTCTTGGAAGACACTCACCGTGCGAGACTTGACAGACCCGTAATGTTTCCAGGTGAAATCGGAGGTCACTGCCTTATCCCAAATACAAAACTGCTTCTCGAGAATTACGATTCGGAATTCCTTAGACTAATCCTGAAGTCGAATGAGCAACGCAAACTGGAAATGGAGAACACGAAAACAAAAGAAGAAGCTGAAAAGATAAGAAAACGAGCTGAGAACCTGCAGAAAGAGTTAATGGACAAATGGCTGAAAAAATGAAACAAAACACTTCTCGCAAGAAAACGCCGATGGAAATTTAGGCCCACAGAGCATTGATGACTGATTTAGACATGCCTATCAACCCCGTTACCGTAGCGGGTTTGTAAAGACTGCAAAAGCAATTGCCGTATTTGATTTGCAATTTTCTCCATAGACAAGTTCTCCTGAACGAAAGCATGCGCATTTTCACCTAGCATTCGCCTTATTTCACTGTCATTTGCTACGACGCCAATGGCTTCAGCCAAAGCAACATGATTGCTCGGTGGGATTAGAAATGCATGGTATTTATGCGTCAAATATGTGCTGGTGCAACCAACGGCGGTGCAGATTATTGCCTTCTTATGTTTCATGGCTGAAATCAATGTGCTAGCCCAAAGGTTTTCGTAAGGCGATAGCTGGCAGAAAATGTCTGCCTGAATCATTAACTCGTCTACTTTCTCAGGTTTCACCCATCCGAGGATAGAGATATTCTTGTATCCTAATGCTAACTTTCTACACTCTTCCAACAGGTCGCCGTCGCCAGCAATAACAAAATGGTAGGCTGGTTCAACCATGTTCTGACTTAATAAACGTGCAGCTTTGACAAAAGTCACAGGATCTTTGAAGTCAACTAATCTGCCAGCAAATAATATGTTCAAGATATTGCACTCGCCCAACTATGAACATACTGGACATTTTTGTATCCACGATTCTTCGCGATTGCAACCAAGTCAGGATTGACCACGATAAGCAAATCGATTGCGGACCTACTGATTCTGTTGAGAAGATTAATGAGCCTATTCCTAGTGGCACGTATGTCTGAGCCAAAAGAAATGGCGACAAATAGCTTCTTCACTAGTCCTAGCCTTTTGAAAATAGAGTAATAAGCGCATTGAAGACCGACATTTGATATCAGAACGCAGTCGTAGTTCCTAAACTTTCTGTATGAGAAAAAACTGAAAACTTTTTTTCTGTTAAAAGGGAAAATATCCACGCTTTCACCTTGCTTTCTTAGCTCATCAGCGAGAACTATCGAAAGTCGTTGAATAACGTTTCTTTCTTCTCCAACTCTGGCTACTACAAACGCAATGCGCATTATACACCACGTTTATCTAACAGTCGATTTCAAGACCTCGCGTTCTTGCATTCCATCTTTGACCTGAACCAATCTATTGTCAGTTCAAGACCTTCATTGAAGCTCGTCTTGGGAGAGTACCCCAGCATTTTCTTTGCTAAAGTTATATCTGCGTGCAGTCTCCTGACATCCGAGGGTCTTGCAGGTTTACGTTCTACTTTGGCAAACGGGTAGTCAAGTTTGTCACATATCATAGAGATGGTTGTCTTGATGTCTATTTCATCGCCTTGCCCAATATTCACAACTTTACCTAGTGCTTTGTCGCAATCCATCATTTTGACGGCAAGCTCAGCACCATCTTTAACATATGTGAAGTCGCGACTCTGTAAGCCATCGCCTTCCAGAATTGGTTTTTCGCCGTTAAGTATTCTCCAAATTGTGACCGGTATAACTGCGGCGTAGGCTTCCATGTTCTGTCGTTCACCGTAGAAGTTGAAGGGACGGAGAACGCTGATCTCAAGGTTGTACAATTTGTAATAGGAAAGCAAGAGCAGGTCAGCAGCTGCTTTTCCAGCGCCATAGGGACTGTTGGGGTCTAACGGGTGATTCTCATCCATCGGCACGTGCACCGCGGTGCCGTATGCTTCAGAACTGGAGAAATGCAACAATCTCTCAAACTTCTTTTTCCTCAGTAGGTTGGCTAGGTTATGCGCGATTTCAACTCCGGTCATGAATGCGCCTTCTGGATCAATGAAGCCATACGGCAAGCATTTTACTGCAAGATTGTAGACTGCCTCAGGTTTTTCGCGTTCAATAATGTTTTCAAGAGCAGTCAAATATCGCGCGTCTTCTTTGTAGACGATTATGTCCCCTTTCTGAGTTGCTTCGTTGAGATTCTCTGGCTTTCCAAGGAACATGTTATCGACAACAACTATCTTTTCGGCTCCATGTTTGACCAATGCGTCTACTACATGGCTTCCTACGAAGCCTGCTCCTCCTACTACTAGTAGATTCTTGTATTTCATTTTCTAATTCTCCTAGATTTTCGTTCTGTTTGTAATTCGCATTTAATCCACTCCATTAAATCGGGGATAATGTCCTTCAGTTTGTTTTTGGGCGAATATCCTAACACTTTGCGAGCTAGAGCTATGCTCGGCTCAAAATCATATTCTTCTCCTGTACCAGATTTTATGTGCAACGGTTTGAGGGGGTTCTCGGAGAAAGAACAAATCAGGGCTGCCAACTCGTTTATTGTAGTCACTTCGTCCCCAGCTATGTTGAACCTCATTCCATAGGCTTTCTCAACTTCACATGCCAAAATGTTCGCCTTCACCACGTCTTCAACACTTGTGAAGCATCTCTTTTGTGTTCCGTCACCCTCAATCAAAGGTGGTTGTCCATTCAGTACGCGCATAATGAAGTTTGAAACAAGCCCCCCCTTTTCATAGTTTTGCCTGCGCCCTATGGCGTTGTAATATCGTAGGCACACAGTCTTCAACGCATATTTTTGGGAGAAGAAGTTGACGTATTGCTCTGCTGCAAATTTGCTTATGGCATACGGGTTTGTTGGATTACACGGATGGTTTTCATCTTGCGGTGAGTACAATGACTTACCATACACGCTTCCTGTACTGCCATATATCAAGACTGTTTCTTTTGATTTTTCCTCGATACTTTCCAGAATGTTCAGCGTTCCTTTCATGTTTACCATCAACGCGTTTGCAGGCGATTGTATTGAGGCGGCCAAGTTGCATGCTGCCTCGTGAAAGATCACATCCACGTCAACATTATCTCTCACTGCTTTTTTATTCGTAACTGATCCGTTGACCAAGGTAATGGAATCTTTGCTTTGCTCCAGAT
>Ga0256868_10000834_pt1 | contig 17404 bp, 18 predicted proteins | sample RVTome_13_FD_187341 | JGI IMG/M metagenome (GOLD analysis project Ga0256868, IMG submission 187341) | Soil microbial communities from uranium-contaminated site in the Upper Colorado River Basin, Wyoming, United States - RVT92D227 HiSeq ...
GCTCACGACCCTGGTCGGCGAAGGGGATCTGATCGTGAGCGATGAGCTCAACCACGCGAGCATCGTCGATGGATGCCGCCTTGCCCGGGCCGAGACATGGGTCTATCGCCATCGCGCGATGGATCACCTGGAGGCCCTGCTGAAAAGGTCATCCCATCGCCGGAGGCTCATCGTCACCGACGGGATCTTCAGCACGGAAGGTGCGATCGCACCCCTGCCCGAAATCAGGCAGCTCGCTGATCGGTACGGGGCCTTGGTCATGGTGGACGATGCCCATGCCACCGGCGTGCTGGGCCGAGAAGGGCGGGGGACAGGGGAGCACTTTGATATGATGGGGAAGATCGAGATCCAGATGGGGACCCTGGGCAAGGCCCTGGGAGGGTTCGGGGCCTATGTCGCGGGCACGCAGGATCTCATTGACTATCTTATAAATTGCTGCCGGCCTTTTATATATACCACTGCCATCCCGCCGGCAGTGGCGGCCATGGCCCTGGCAGCTTTGGAGATCGTCGAGAAGGAGCCGCAGCGGAGGGCAAGGCTCTGGGAGAACACCGCCTATTTTAGAAGCGGACTTCAGAATCTGGGATTTGATCTCGGCAGGAGCGAGACCCCGATCTGCCCCGTTTTCATCGGCGACAATGCCCTCACCATGGAGGCCGATCGCCGGCTCATGGCCAGGGGGGTCTTTGCCCAGGGCATCAGGCCCCCCTCGGTGCCTGCGCAAGGCGCCCGGCTAAGGACCACCCTCATGGCCACCCACACGTCAGAGGACCTCGACTACGCCCTCGCAAGCTTCCACGAGGTGGGGAAGGAACTTGGTTTGATCTAGCTTTGCGTCTTATAAGTTCGTTTAATAATAGTTAGTGGGGTTCATTTTTTATTGAAGGCAAGATGCAATCAGCCCCTCACCCGTGCCCTCTCCCCTGTCGCTGTGCGACATCCCCACCTCTATATTTTTTGTTAAAGTGGAGGGGGACAAGGGGAGAGGGATGGTCCATACTTGACTTCGCCGGGGCGGGGCTGGGGGTGAGGGGGGTATGTATGAAGTTTATTTTTGAGATATGACACGAGGGAGGGCCATGACACGGCAGCGGAGGCTGGAGGAGGCGGACAAGCGATACATCTGGCACCCCTTTACCCAGATGCAGGACTATCAGGGGATGGAGCCGGCGATCATCGAGCGAGGAGAGGGGTCATATCTGATTGACATCCACGGCCGCCGGTACCTGGATGGGGTCTCTTCCCTGTGGGTTAGCGTCCACGGTCATCGCCGCGAGGAGATAGATAGGGCCATCATCGAGCAGGTGGGCAGGATCTCCCACTCCACATTGTTGGGCCTGTCCAATCCCCCGGCCATAGAGCTGGCCGAGCGGTTAGTCGAGATAACCCCGAGGGGTCTTGAGCGTGTCTTCTACTCCGACAACGGCTCCACCGGCTGCGAAATCGCCCTCAAGATGACCTTTCAATACTGGCAGCATCGCGGAGCAAGAAACAAAACCCAATTTATTTCCTTTAAAAACGCCTATCACGGTGATACCCTGGGGGCGGTAAGTGTCGGGGGGATCGACCTCTTCCATGAGGCCTTTCGTCCCTTGCTCTTCCCCGTGCTCCAGGCCGATGCGCCCTACTGCTATCGGTGCTCATTGGGTCTCACCAGGCCGGCGTGCGGCATGACGTGCCTCGGCAGTTTGGAGCGGATTTTGAAAGATCATCATGAAGAGGTAGCTGCTCTCATCATCGAGCCGCTGGTGCAGGGGGCAGCGGGGATGATCACCCAACCCCCCGGCTTTCTCCAAAGGGTGAGAGAGCTCTGTACACGGTATGAGGTGCTGATGATCGCCGACGAGGTAGCGGTGGGTTTCGGCAGGACAGGGAGGATGTTCGCGTGCGACCATGAGCAGGTGAGGCCGGACGTGATGGTCCTGGCCAAGGGTATCACCGGCGGATACCTCCCCCTGGCTGCTACCCTCACCACCGAAGACATCTATGGTGCCTTTCTCGGGGAACACCACGCGTTCAAGACCTTCTTCCACGGACATACCTACACCGGCAACCCCCTGGCCTGCGCCGCAGCGCTGGCCAACCTGGAGGTCTTCGAGAAGGCCAAGACCCTGCAAGGACTCGCCCCCAAGATCGATTTCCTTGCCCGCAGATTGGAGCGGTTCAAGGAGCTGTCAGCTGTCGGCGAAGTGAGGCAGTGCGGCTTCATGACGGGGATCGAGCTCGTGGCTGACAAAGAAACCCGAGCCCCGTTCCCCCCTCAGGAGAAGATCGGTATTAAGGTGATCCTCGAGGCGAGGAAGAGGGGAGTCATCATCCGCCCGCTCGGGGACGTGATCGTCATCATGCCGCCGCTCAGTATCTCTCAAGCGGAATTGGAAGAGCTTGTCGAGGTTATCTATCAATCGATAAAGACGGTAACAGCCTCATGAGCGTCTCGTCGCCCATTCAATATAATCATTATATGTCTCACTCCCCTCTCCCGCTGTCCCCCTCCACTTTCACACAAAATATGGCGGTGGGGATGTCACACAGCGACACGGGAGGGGAGAGGAGTGAGGACAAAGCCGAAGCCGAAGGTGGCCCCTTGGTCAGTGGCCCTTTGGCCAGCGGGATGAGCCGATGATAGACTTCCACACCCATATCTTCTCCCCCTATGTCAGGGATCATCGAGATCAGCTGGCCAAGGCGGACCCCATCTTCTCCCGCATCTACGCCGACAGACAGGCGCGGATGATCGGCGTGGAGGGACTGGTAGAGGCCATGGATCAGAACGGCGTGGAGCAATCGGTGGTCTGCGGCTTCCCCTGGCAAGGGGCGGAGTCTTGCCGCAGGGAAAACGCCTTTCTCCTGGAAAGCGCTCATCAATACCCGGATCGCATCATCCCCTTCATCAGCCTGCCGCAGGAGGAAAATGCTGCCCTGACGGTGTTTGAACAGTGCGCACGGGCAGGTGCGCGAGGGATCGGGGAGATGGCCCCGGGAACCTATGGCGATCGCTTGTGGAACATAGAAGTCATGAGGCCCTTGTTCGCGGCCATCAAAGAGACGGACCTCCCAGTCCTCATCCACTGCAACGAGCCCCTGGGGCACCCCTATCCGGGCAAGGGAAAGGTGGGGCCTGCCGAGATGGGGACCCTGGTCGCTGCCCTTCAGGGGATACCCGTCATCCTGGCCCATTGGGGAGGGGGATTTTTTTTCTACGAGCTCATGCCGGAGATCGCCGCCAGCTGCCAAGGGGTCTACTACGATACAGCGGCATCACCTTTCCTTTATAATAAGAGGATCTACCAAATCGCCATTGCCATTGTCGGGCCGCAGCGCATTTTGTTCGGTTCCGACTATCCCCTCATCCCTCCGGCGCGATATAAACAGGAGATGCAGGAGGCAGGTATCGCAGGGAAGGAGCTGGAGGCAATCCTGGGGCTAAATGCCCAGAGGCTCCTGGGCCTATGAGGGGCCAGGGTTTTACTTACCTCCCTGCTTTTGCTACAATGATCACCCATGTACGAGCTGATGGTTAATTCACGATTCTCCGCGGCCCACAACCTGAGGAATTGCGGGGGGAAGTGCGAGGGCTTGCACGGCCACAACTGGCGGGTGGAGGTCTTTGTCAGGGCCGAGACCCTGGGGAGGGGAGGGATGGTGCTTGACTTCCGCATCCTGCGGGAAGAGATCGAGAAAGTCCTCGAGGCCCTTGATCACCATTACCTTAACGATCTCCCCTACTTTCAGAAAGAAGAGCCTTCCTCGGAAAACATCGCCCGCTATATCTACGATGCCCTGGAGGAACGCCTGCGCCCCTATGGCCAGCGGCCTCATAAGGTCACTGCCTGGGAGTCGGAGGGGGCAGGTGCCGCGTATCAAAAGGACGAACGATGATCGATGTCCAAAACCAGCGGGATCCCCGCAATGTCGAGATACAAAAAGTAGGGGTGAAGAATATCCGCTATCCCATCACCGTCCTGGACAAGGCCAATGGGGTGCAGCACACCGTGGCGAAAGTCAACATGTATGTAAACCTCCCCCACCACTTCAAGGGGACCCATATGAGCCGCTTCATCGAGATCCTCAACGCGTACAAGGGGGAGATCGCCATCAAGAATTTCTCTCACATCCTCCAGGAGATGAAGACTACGCTGAAGGCCAGATCCGCCCATCTGGAGATCGAGTTCCCTTACTTTATCGAGAAGCGGGCGCCGGTGACCCACGCCACAGGCCTCATGGAGTATATCTGTCGCTTCTGCGGCAGCAGCAACGAGGAGGGGGAGGAGGACTATTACGTGGGTATCGATGTGCCCATCACCACGGTCTGCCCCTGTTCCAAGGAGATCAGCGATCAAGGGGCCCACAACCAGCGAGGTACCGTCACCGTCAAAGTCCGCTTCAAGAAGTTCATCTGGATCGAGGATATCATCCAACTGGTGGAGGGCTCATCGAGCTGCGATGTCTACTCCATCCTCAAGCGGCCCGATGAGAAGTTCGTCACCGAGAAGGCTTACGAGAACCCCATGTTCGTGGAGGATGTGGTACGGGAGGTGGCCAATAAACTCGCGGCCGACCCCAACATCACCTGGTTCTCTGTGGAGTCGGAGAACTTCGAGAGCATCCACAATCACAGCGCCTATGCATATGTGGAGAAGTAAAAAAACCTCCTTCTCTGCGCTGCATTGCGTGTCCGGACAATGTAACATTGCTGCGTCGTCCCCCTACAATTCCGCCGCGCCTTGGCGTGGGGAGAAAAATCATCAATCCCCCCTTCCCCCCCTTTTTTAAAGGGGGGATTGGGGGGATTTGAAAGCTTGTTCTCGAAGCACCAGAGATGATGAGGCTATGGCGAGATTAAAAAAAAGAGACAGCTGGGGCACTCGTTTAGGCGTGATCATGGCAGTTGCCGGTTCTGCAGTAGGCCTGGGGAACTTTCTCAGGTTTCCGGCCAAGGCCGCTGCCAACGGCGGCGGCGCCTTTATGATCCCCTATCTGGTGTCTCTGCTGCTACTGGGCCTGCCGCTGATGTGGATTGAATGGACTTTGGGCCGTTACGGGGGGGGATATGAGCACGGGACAGCGCCGGGTATCTTTCATAGTGTTTGGCGAAAAAACCGGTTCATAAAATATTTCGGCGTCATCGGCATATTCGGGCCGCTTGTTATCGTCATCTACTACACCTACATCGAATCGTGGACCCTGGCGTACAGTTTTTTCTCGTTGACGGGGAAAAGCACCCACCTCTTTGACCAGGCATCCATGCAGAGTTTTCTGCGGGGATTCCAGGGGCTGGAAAAAAATCAATATTTTAGCGGCATCGGGACCGCGTATCTATTTTTTCTCGTCACATTTCTGCTCAATGTCGGTGTCGTCTATTACGGGATCAAAGGCGGGATAGAACGATTATGCAAGGTTGCCATGCCACTCTTGTTTATCTCGGCGGCGGTCCTGTGTATTCGCGTGTTGACCCTGGGCACGCCGGATCTGACCAAGCCAACCTGGAATATCAACAATGGGTTCGGTTTTTTGTGGAATCCTGATTTCAGCGCCTTATTGTCAGCCAAGGTCTGGCTGGAGGCTGCCGGCCAGATTTTTTTTACCTTGAGTGTCGGCATCGGCGTCATTCTTACCTACGCCAGCTATCTTTCCAAAGGCGATGACGTGGTGCTTTCCGGCTTGACTGCCACGAGCATCAATGAACTCGCCGAGGTGATTCTGGGGGGCAGCATCGTTATCCCGGCGGCATTTATATTTTTCGGGCCGGTGGATATCAAGGCGATTGCCCAGTCAGGCGTGTTTAATTTGGGGTTTGTCACTATGCCGCTGGTTTTAAATAGACTTCCCCTCGCAGAGCTGCTGGGATTTATTTGGTTCTTCTTATTATTCTTGGCCGGCATCACCTCTTCCGTCTCGCTTGCGCAGCCGGCAATTGCCTTTCTCGAAGACGAATTTAATATCAACCGTAAAAAGGCGGTGGCCGTTTTCGCCATCACCTGCTTTATCTTATGCCAGTTTCCGATATTCTTTTTAAAAAACGGCGTGTTGGATGAGCTCGATTTTTGGGGAGGGACGTTCTTCCTGGTCATCTTTGCGACGGTAGAAGTGATCCTGTTTGCCTGGATCTTCGGCATGGAAAACGCCTGGGATGAGATACACAAAGGCGCGGATATGACGATCCCGCGGATCTATAAATATATCATCAAATACATCACGCCGCTCTTTTTGTTTTTTATATTAGGCATGTGGTTCTGGCAGCAATGGCTTGCGGTCATAATAATGAAAAATGTCTCGGCTGCCGACCGCCTGTACGTGTTGGGAACAAGATTGGGCTTGCTCTTGATGTTCTTGGTCTTAGCCATCATGGTTAGAATAGCCTGGAAACGCAAAAGGGCAAGGGGATAATATGACCATCGGCGGCTGGATATTAGTAATCTTTTTCTGGGGGATGATCATAGGGGTATCGATCTTTTGTTTTAAAAAGGTCTTTGCCAAGAAAGAATTGAAGTAACCCCTCTTATCGTGGCGAACTCAGTGCCAATCAATAATCCTTTACCTCATCCAGAAAGGAAAATGGTGTTACAGAAGAAAAGATGAAGGTCATCGGTGCTGTCGGGCAGAATGGTTCAGGCAAGGACGAGGTCCTGAAATATCTCAAGGCGCGCTATGGCGTGCCATTTTTTTCCATCGGCGACATGGTCAGAGAGATAGCTGCGCAAGAAGGGGTGGAGCCTACGAGGGATAACCTGCGGGCTATTTCTGAGAAGTATTTCCGTGAAAAGGGGGAGGGCTGCTTTGTCAGGCTCCTGGCAGAACGCATACGCCAGGATGGAGGGCCGGTTGTCGGCATCAGCGGCATCAGGTCTCTCGCGGATGTCCAGATCCTGCAGGAGGTCTTTGGGGAGGCATTTGTCCTGATAAACGTCTCTGTCAGTGATCCTCGCCAGCGCTATGAGCGCATGGTAAAAAGGGCAGAGGAGCGTGATCCGCAGCAATATGAGCAATTCCTGATCCAGGATAAGGCCGAGGAAGCCCTGTTTCATATTACCGAGGCAGGTGAGCAGGCGGACTATACAATCGGCAACGACGGGTCTTTGGCCGATCTGCACAAGGCCATTGATAGGTTGGTGGGCGATAACGGAATCCTGCAATAAGCAATAAGCTGAAACTATGGATATCAAAACACGATTGTATGTTTATACCGGGACCGGCAATTCATTGTGGGTGGCGCGGCAGCTGGCCTTGGCATTAAAAAAAGCCACCATCGAGTTTATGCCCCATCCGAAAAAGGCTTTCAAGGTGCAGGCCGAGGCAGTGGGCATCATCTTTCCGGTACACATCTGGGGATTGCCCGGCCGCGTCATCCAGTTTGTCAGGCACCTGAAGGTCAAACCGGGAACATTCCTTTTCGCCGTGGCTGTCAACGCCGGTCAGCCGACTGCCACCTTGCTTCAGCTGCAAAGGCTCATGGCAACCCGCAAGTTGCCGCTTTCCCTCGGCTACTCTATTGTTCTGCCTTCCAACTACATCCCCTGGGGAGGTCCCGGGCCGATGGATGCACAGCAGAAACGCTTCGAAGGAGCACATGAAAAAGTGAAGACTATTGCCGGCGCTGTGCTCCGGCGAGAGCGACATAAGGTGGAGAGAGGGCCCCTGTGGCAGAATATCCTCTTTTCATTATTATATAAGCTGTCTTTCTGGCAGGTTCGCAAGATGGACAAGAAATTTTTGGCTGACGAGAAGTGCAACAGCTGCGGGATCTGCGCGCTGGTCTGTCCGGCTGCCAATATCGAGATGATCAAGGGAAGACCTGCGTGGCTGCATCGATGCGAGCAGTGCCTTGCCTGCCTGCAGTGGTGCCCGCAGGAGGCGATCCAGTATGGGGAGAAGACCGCCCGATATCAGCGGTATCATCACCCGGAGATTAAGTTGAAAGACATGCTTGAACAGGCAAAAGCGAATGAGTAGCAAAAATAGACAACCTCTGGTTAGGTTACAATTGATAAATGCGGATATGATCTTGCCGCAAAAAGCCTCTTGCTAGTGCTCACTGACGCCGCCGCTCGACAACATCGTCTCTTCTGGTGGCTAAAGAGCCATCTCCGCTGACTACAGAGCCACCTCCGGCGGCAGTTACCTCCTCAGCCGGGTCGCCGCCAACCATCTGCAGCGCCACGATCATCTGCCGGGCTTCGCGTCTGAAGGCCGGCAAGCGCAAGCCGAACATTATCCCTGCCACAATACACACAACGCCGCCGAGTGCTACAGTGATCGGAGCGCCAAGACGATGGGCAATGGCGCCTGCGAGGAGCGCACCGAACGGGGCCATGCCCATAAACATCATACCGTAGACCGCCATCGCGCGCCCACGCAGGTTGTCGGGCACCAGCGTTTGAATGAGGGTGTTTGTCGAGGCCATTTCGACAATCATGAAGAAGCCGACCGGCAGAAGCAAGGCGGCGGAGAGCCAGAACGAGCGAGAGAACGAAAACAATATAAGGCTTATGCCAAAACCCGCAGCAGCAAAGGCGACCAAGCGTCCCAAGCCACGCGCGCCGCTACGCGCAGCGAGGCTCAAGGCGCCGATGAGCGCTCCGACCCCGGATGCGCCCATCAGCAAGCCGAGCCCCCTTGCCCCGCCATGCAGTATCTGGTCCGCGAAGATCGGCATGAGCACCACATAGGGCATCCCGAGGAGGCTGATCAACCCGATCAGGGACAATAATGATCGCACAGGCCCTGTGCGTCCGACATAGCTGAAACCTTCGATGATGCTGGCAAGCGTCGATCCCGGCAAGGGGATGCGTTCCCGAGCAGTGATCTTCATCAGTAGCAAGCCGGCGATCACGGCCATGTAGCTGACAGCATTGGCGAAAAAACACCATCCTTCGCCGACCGTTGCCACTAGTATCCCGGCAACAGCCGGGCCGACAATACGCGCGCCGTTAAACATCGACGAGTTCAAGGCGATGGCGTTGATGAGATCTTCTTTCCCCACCATCTCCGTCACGAACGCCTGTCGTGTCGGGATATCAAAGGCATTCACGACGCCGAGCAGGGAGGCGAGCATAAACACATGCCAGACCTGCACACGATGGGTGAGTGTCAGGGCAGCTAAAACAAACGCCAAGAGCATCGATGCGGTTTGCGTGGCGACGAGGATGCGATGGCGTCTATGTCTATCGGCAAAAGCCCCGCCGATGGTCGCGAACAAAAAAACCGGGAATTGTCCGGCGAAGGCGACGAATCCGAGCAAGACGGCCGAGCCAGTCAAACGATAGACAAGCCAGGCTTGCGCCAATGACTGCATCCAGGTGCCGGTGAGCGAGATGAGCTGCCCGCCGAAGAAAAGCCGGTAATTCCTATGCTTGAATGCGCGGAGGACCAACGACAATCTCGGTGCGGTCGAGGCCCGCCTGGGGCGGGCATCTTTTGCTTCACGAGACCCCGCTGATGCGCTTCTCCCTGTCGCCTGTTGCCCGCCGGTTCTAATGCCCACGATAAATCATCCTTTTCCCGATTGTTATCAACCGATGACTACTCAAAGACCCGGCGGATCTCCTCCCGCTTTTGCACCACCGGCGCAGGCGGGAGGCTCTGGAGGAAGAGCTTGCCGTACTCCTTGGTGAGGATGCGGCTGTCCAGGATGGAAAGGACCCCCCGGTCCTCCGTGCTCCTGATGAGCCTGCCCAGACCCTGCTTCAGGGTGATGATGGCTGCCGGGATCTGATAGTGGTAAAAGGGGTTTTCCCCCTGGTCGGCGATGCGCTCGATGCGCGCCTGGGTCACCGGTTCGGTAGGAGGGTCAAAGGGGAGCTTATCGATGATGACGCAGCTTAAGGCCTCTCCGGGCACATCCACCCCTTCCCAGAAGCTCGCGGTCCCCAAGAGGACCGACGAGACATCCTCCTTAAACTCCTCCAGGAGAAGGTGCTTCGGCCCCTCACCCTGGATCAGGAGCCTGTAGGGCAGCCTGCCTTTGAGCAGGCCGTAGATCTCCCGCATGTTCTTATAGCTGGTAAAGAGGATAAAGGCCCTCCCCTTGGTGATCCCCAGGATGGCCTCTATCTCTTTGGCAGCTGCCTTGGAAAAGGCAGGGGCATTGGGCTCCGGCAGTCCAGGGGGAAGATAGATCACCACCTGATGCTGCATGTCAAAGGGTGAAGGGAGGATGAGCTCCTCGGCATCGTTGAGACCGAGCCTTTCTCTAAAATACTCGAACCCTCCTTGTGTGGAGAGGGTAGCGGAGGTAAAGACGGCGGTCTCGAGGCGGGGATAGAGCTTCCTGCTCAGCCCCGGCCAGACATCGACGGGAGAGGCCCGGAGGAAGACCCCCTTGCCCCTGTTCTCGCACCAATAGACGTACTGCGGATCACCCTGAGAGAGGATGAACTCGAGGTCTTCTCCCAAGTCCTGCGTGCGGCGGATAAGGGCGGCGATCTCCTCCTGCTCGGATCTCTTCAGCATGATAACGCGCAGCGAGCTGAGGCACCTCTTGATGTCCGACAGAAGGGAAAAGACCAGGGGATCAAACTCCCGGAGCCGATACCGCTCCTCCCCCGCAAAGAGGGTGAAGAGCTGCGCCCCCTTTGCCCGGAGGTCGTCAGCGATCCCCAGCGAATCGGCCGGCGGCTTACGTCCAATCAACAACCCCCTCTGTATGTCCCGCGCCAATTCCTCCACCCGGTAGTTGCTGACGGAGAGGCCGAAATAGGCGGTGATCACCTCCTCCAATTGATGGGCCTCATCGAAGATCACCCGCTTGTATCGCGGAATCACCTCTCCCCCTGAATCCCTGATGGCCAGGTCGGCAAAAAAGAGGTGATGGTTGACCACGAGCACCTGGGCCTGGGCTGCTGCCTGGCGCATGTGCGTCAGGAAACACTGTTTGTGGTCGGGGCATTCCGCGCCGAGGCAGTGATCGCGGCTGCAGCATATCTCGGCCCATGCCGCGTAGTCCTCCGGTATTCCGCCGAGCTCAGCGCGATCTCCGGTCTCGGTCCGAGCAGCCCACGCGCTCACCTCCTTGAAGAAAGAGGCCTCCTCAAATACCTTAAAGAGGGGCTGCCGGCTGAAGATAGCGAATCGACGCCGGCAGAGGTAGTTTTCCCTCCCCTTCATATAGGCAGCCGTGAACTTAAGGGGAAGTATCTCCCTCAGCAGCGGTATATCCTTGAAGAAGAGCTGTTCCTGCAGGTTTTTGGTTCCGGTGGAGACTACCACCTTGTGGCCACTGTAGATGGCGGGGATCAGATAGGCAAAGGTCTTCCCTGTCCCCGGTCCGGCCTCTACGATCAAATCTCCCCCGTCATGCAGCGCCCTCCAGACAGCCTCGGCCATCTCTACTTGCTGTGGTCGGTATTCGTAGGCATCGAGCCCCGTAGCCAGTATCCCCCTGGCGCCCAGAACCTCTGCCATGATAGGTTGTTTCAAAGGAACTCCTCCGGGAGTGAATATTCGGAATCAGAAGGATGTCCGTGTACGTTTATAGGCAAGGAATGCCGCACTGCTTTTCAGCCTCCCGCGAGCAGATGATGTTGAGAGGGACGATAACTCCAGCGGATTGAATAGGATCAGCTCCTGTCTTCAGGTGTTAGCCATGTCGAGGACGGAGCAGGGGAAGGTGCTCACTTATTGGCCTTCATCGTTGTCTCTCAGGTCGAGCATCATCACACACTCAATATCTCTCGGCCCCAAGACGCAAAAACCAACCTTTTCATAAACATGGATGGCCTTGAGGTTTAGCGTCCCCACCGTAAGCCAGATCTTGCTATATCCCATCTCTTGAGCCAACTCCCTCATCGTCTGGGTGAGCGCTGTCCCGATGCCTCTATCCTGATAGTGGTGATGGACAAAGATCAGGTACTCGCACGTTTGCCCGCGCTCCATCTCAAAGAGGGCGGCATGTCCGACTACCTTCTCTTCCATGACGGCGATGATGTTGACCCCCTCGCCCACCATATATCTCATCCACTCCTCTCTCTTGCACTCTGATTGAGAGGGGAGACCTTGGCTCCATTCCTTGGGTTCAAAGTCCCGGTACATCTCCGCGAGGGAGGGATAGTCCTCATTCTGATAGAGGCGAATAACAAAAGGGGTACCCCCTTTGTCCTTTAAGAGACAGAGTCTGCGCACGATATGGGGGGGAAGAAATGAGATCATCTTTTTATGAGACTTCAATCTAACAGAACAAGAGCGGCAAAGTCAACCTTTCGACAATAACACGAAAGCTCAAGGTTGACCCTGAGCGGCGCCAAGTCTCATTTTCAAAAGCATGGCTTGACGCCGTCGAATGAGTCAAGGCGGCACCCTTGGCACCTGCGAAGACGCAGAAATCTCAGGTTAGAGGGCAAGCATTGGCCTTCCGGCCGGAGGTCTCATGGTCCACCCTGGCTTTGACTTCATAGTCGAAGGGTCAACCCTGAGCTTTCTCTAATAGTCGAAGGGTTGACTTTTTTTCTTTACATAGTTATTGTGATCGCTCACGCAAATCGCCGTGAAAGGAAGATGGATTACCTGCTGGCGTTGGACAGAGCGGTTTTTTTGTGGATCAACAATCAGTGGGCCAACCCCTGTTTGGATGCCTTCTTTTCCGCCATAACATGGCTGGGAAACGGCTGGATCATCTTCTCGTTGGTAGCCATCTTCTTCGCCGTGAAGAGGCCGGCCTACCTGCACCAACACCTACCCTGGATTATTGGTGTCATGCTCCTGAGCGGGCTTTGCATCTTCGCGTTAAAAAAGATGATCCCGAGACCCCGACCCTTAACCGATTTTGCTCCCCTCATCGAGGCGGGAAAGGTCCACATCCATGTTTTGGGAGAGCAGCTGCGGTATCGCTCCTTTCCCTCCGGTCACACGCAGACGGCCTTTGCGGCAGCGACCTACCTCTGCTTCCTGCTGCCCAGGTGGACCCCTCTCTTTATCGCCTTGGCCATTGCGGTGGGATTGTCCCGCATCTACATGGGGGCGCACTTTCCCTTTGACGTCATCGGTGGGGGCGCGGTAGGTGTTGCCCTTGCCTTGGGGACATGGTGGTTGAGAAAAAAGCTGCTCAAACCCCCTCTTACTCCGCAATCATAGAAGGGTTGCCATGAAGGTGAGAAAGAAAAAGCGGGGATGGAAACGGCTGGAATGGGAGGTCCGTTACTGGCTTGCCAGTGTCGGCTTACGGGGTGTACCGTACGCACTTCGCGTCATTCCTTATACGTGGGCCTTCTCTTTCATAGACGGTATCGCAGAGAAGATCGCCTGGCGCTTTGCTACCAAGTATAAAAAGAAGATGCTGGATAATCTTACCGCCACCTATCACGATTCCTTGACCGATGAAGAAAAAGAGCGCATAGCCCGAGAAAGCTTGCGCACTATGCTCAGGGGCTTCATAGAAACCTTTTATTGTGTCAGCTTCTATGATAAAAAGTTCGACCCGTGGATTGAGCTGGAAGGGAGGGAACACCTCGAGCAGGCCCTGGCCCTGGGCAGAGGCGTCATCGGTGTCAGCGCCCACCTCGGCACCTTTACCCTCATCGGGGCGAAGTTACACACCAACGGGTTTCACCTCACGTGGATCATGGGCGGTCAGACCCATCCCCGGCTCGCAGGGGTATGGAAATCGATGGCCCAAACAGTGGGCGCCGGCGCCATCGTCGTCGATACACCCATCAATTTTCACCGAAAGATCCTCCGCTGCCTGCGCAAGGGGGATATCGTGGGTTTTATCTGCGATGAAAACCAAAAACAGGGAGGAGTCCTGGTAGAGTTTCTCGGGCGCCCCATGGCCCTGCCCGTGGGGCCGGCTGTCTATCACCTGAAGACCAAGGCCCCAATCCTCCCCCTCTTTATCATCCGTCAGAGAGAGAGACAGCATAAGGTTATCATCGCGCCCCCCTTAGAGGTTCGGCTCAGCGGCGACGAGGAGCGGGATATATATACTATTACCAGCCAGATTGCCCGCGTCATGGAATCCTATATAAAAAGATACCCCGACCAGTGGTCGTGGATCAGCAAGCGTCGCATCCGTACCAGGACGAGACGAAAGACCCTGCTCGAGCAAAAAACAAGCCTCCTTTCCTGATTTTCCCTCCTGCCTCATGGCAAAGGCGTAAAGATCCACCGACAAATTATAATTGATTAAAGATTAGATTAATTCTTGACAAAGCCTTCCTTTCGTGTTATGAGGATCGCGTGAGCATGATGACCCTCGAGGAGAAGAAGGCAGGTCTCAAAGACAAGGGGATTCTCTTGACCATTCAGAGGTCCGCGATCCTGGAGTTTCTCCAAGGCAATACGCACCATCCCACCGCTGATGAGATCTACCAATCCCTGAGGGGGATCTATCCCGCCCTCTCTCGAGCCACGGTCTATAACACCCTCGATCTCTTTAAACGACACGGGCTCGTTCATGAGGTAACCATCGAGCGCAACAAGGCCCACTATGACTATAACACCGAGCCTCATCATCATTTCTTTTGTCGCCACTGTGGCGGGATATATGACGTCGGTATGGAGGGGGTTTCTCTTGAGCGGGGTGGGTGGCTCGATGGTCATAAGATAGAAGAAGCTCAACTCTACATCAGCGGTACCTGTTCCGCATGCCTCAGGGGGGAAGATAATGCCGGAACTCCCTGAGGTAGAGACCCTCTGCCGCCAGCTGCGTCACATAATCGTAGGTAGCGAGATCGCGGAGATCCGTATCATTGATCCTAAGCTGGGAACCATAGAGGGGCTTGAGGGTCAGATTGTCAGGGGGATACGACGCCATGGCAAGACCTTAGCCATAGAATTAGACGAGAATCTTGCACTTGTGCTTCACCTGCGAATGACAGGGAGGCTCCTGTGGCACAATGAGAACGGGCTGCTGCCCCATACGCGCATGGTGATCTCCTTTGTCCCTGGCAGGATCTCTCTTATCGACCCGCGGCGTTTTGCAACCGTAACAGTCCGCCAGACAGTGGATCGTATCTCTTTAGGAAGCGACCCTCTTGACGGATTCGATCCGTCTCACCTGTGGAAGATTGCTCAACAGTGCACCATGCCGATAAAATCGTTCCTCATGGATCAACGCCGCATTGCCGGCATCGGTAATATCTATGCCTGTGAGATCCTACACCGGGCTCGGTTGGATCCATGGCGGAGGGCCAAGAGTGTTTCCCGTGATGAATGGGCTAAGCTCGGGGCGGCCGCCGAGGGGATCCTTCACAGGGCCATCGCCAACCGGGGCACCTCGATCTCGGACTGGCGTGATCTCTTCGGCGCGAAAGGGGAACATCAGGATTGTCTCTCGGTCTACGGTCGGGGGGACACGGCGTGTCATAGCTGTGGGGGAAAAATTCAACGAAGGAAACTCAATGGCAGGGGGACCTATTTTTGTCCTACCTGCCAACAAAGGGAAGGAGGAGAACATCATGGCACGATGGAGCTATAAGACAAGTACGCACAACCTGGCTGATATGCCCTCGGGGCCTGAAAGGGTTATTGAGTGTGATGAAAAAGGTCATTGCCTTGTTCACGATCTCCCCGAGAAGCTGGGAGCACTCGAGAAGGTATTGAATGAGGAAGGAGGCAAGGGATGGGAGTTGATCCAATGCCACTACCATGTCGGCGAGTTGCTTTGCCTCTGGAAGAGGGAAGAAGAAGGGAGAAAAAAGAGTTGATTTAACCTTACCCTAGAGGAGCTACGTTTCTTATTGGGCTAAGGTCCAATTCACATCACCTGGTGACAAGAATATAATTATTCCCACTAGAGTTCCTAGTCGCCCAAAGGGTTGTGTCTGTTGGTGGCGAATAGATTTTATAGCAGGAGGGAGACCATCATGAAAGACGAACAGGATAGACCCTTGAAGGGGTGTGCGGTAGAGGGCAGAAATGTGACCCCGGTTGCATGCCGGTGTCCTAAATGCGGCCATGAACTGGAGTTGTTCTCCGATGAACGGGACATTACCTGCCCCCAATGCGGCAAGGAGGTGACCATGGAGGTGTGCGAGCTCGGAAGGAGCTAACGCCCACAATATAATGCGGGATGAAAGTGGGTTCTCTTTCCTTGAAATGTGTGATGTCATGTATTATTAAAAGGATATAGATCGTCACATCAGCAGGAAGCGATAGGTTCAATATATGTTTCATGACAACTTAAGGTAAGGAAATAGTATGGACACTAAAGTATTCCGCAAGATCAGCTACGGCCTTTACATCGTGACTTCCCGAGAGGGAGATCGCATCAATGGACAGGCGGCCAATGCCGTGATGCAGGTGTGCTCAACCCCGCCGCTCGTCGCCATCGCCATCAATAAAGAAAATCTCACCCATGAGTTCATCAAAAAGAGCGGCGTCTTTGCCATCTCGATCCTTTCCCAGGACACCCCCCCGCGACTCATCGGGAGGTTCGGCTTCAAATCGGGAAGGGAGGTTGATAAATTTGCTGGTCAGAACTACCGCCTGGGGGCAAATGGCTGTCCCATTCTTCAGGAGCACACCGTGGGTTACCTGGAGGCAAAGGTGACCCAGGAGCTGGATGCGGTGACCCACACGATCTTTGTGGGGGAGGTGACGGAGGGGCAACTCCTCAAAGATGCGGAGCCGATGACCTATGCCTATTATCATGAGGTGAAAGGAGGGACCACTCCCAAGACAGCTCCTACCTATATAGAAACGAAAAAAGAAGAGAAGGAGGGAGAGAAAATGAAAAAGTATAAGTGCACGGTTTGCGGCTATATCTACGATCCTGCGAAAGGAGATCCGGACGGCGGCATTGCCCCCGGCACCCCCTTTGAGAAGCTGCCCGACGACTGGACCTGCCCGGTGTGCGGGGCGACCAAGGACAAGTTCGAGCTTGAGCAATAACGAATGAGAGACCGAAGGGAGAAGAACGGATGAAGGTCGAGCTGAGGGAGGGGATCTACTGGGTCGGCGCGATAGACTGGAACATCAGGGATTTCCACGGATATAGCACGCACAAGGGGTCGAGCTATAATGCCTATCTCGTCGTGGGGAAAAAGATCGCCCTGGTGGATACCGTCAAGGCCCCCTTCTTCTCGGAGATGATGGCAAGGATACGGGAGGTGATGCCGCCGGAAAAGATCGATTATCTCATCGTCAACCACGTAGAGATGGACCATTCGGGGTCATTGCCCCTGTTCAAGGAGGTCCTGCCCAGGGTAGAGGTATTGTGCAGCCCCAGGGCTGAGGCGGAGTTGAAGCTCCACTATGGAGGCGGGATTCCTCTCACGGTAGTCAAGACCGGTGCTATCCTGGAACTCGGGGGCAAGACCCTGACCTTTGTGGAGGTACCCATGGTCCACTGGCCGGACTCGATGGTAACGTACGTCAAGGAAGACAAGGTCCTCCTGCCCAACGATGCCTTCGGCCAACACATTGCCTGTACCGAGCGGTTTGACGACGAGCTGGGCTGGGAGGCGATCCT
>Ga0256868_10000836_pt1 | contig 17390 bp, 26 predicted proteins | sample RVTome_13_FD_187341 | JGI IMG/M metagenome (GOLD analysis project Ga0256868, IMG submission 187341) | Soil microbial communities from uranium-contaminated site in the Upper Colorado River Basin, Wyoming, United States - RVT92D227 HiSeq ...
ATACGCCAGAAGGCCGAGAAGGCTGAGAGGCTGATGGCCCGCGCGGACAAGCAGCTCAGCGAGCTCGTCGAGAAGGAGAACGTCGTCATCACCCGCGAGAAGTCGCTCATGGACAAGGAGTCGGAGCTGAGAGGAGAGCTCGAGGGGCTCAATGTCAGGCTAGCCGACATGGAGAGCGAGAAGATTGTCATCGGCGACAGGGAGAAGCAGTACCAGGACCTCACGGAGGCCACACGGGTCAAGATGTCCAGCGTCGCCGTCCAGGAGGACGAGATCTCCCGCAAGATGACCGCGCTCGAGAAGCGCGAAGTCAAGATCAAAGAGCTGGAGTCGAGGCTCAAGGGCGAGCACGAGCAGATGAATTCGAAGCTCCGGCAGTTGCTCGAGAAGGAGAAGGACCTCAAGGCCCAGGAGGCAGAGATAGGCCTGAAGCACGCCGAGCTGAGGGCCATGGAGCAGGAGGTCCTGGAGAGCGCGGAGGAGGTCGAGGAGGCCCGCTCCGGATACGAGCTCCCGGAGGAGGAGGACGAGCGCGAGAAGACCTTCGAGTTCCGGGAGAAGCGGCTCGTCGAGAAGGAGCAGGAGATCAAGTCGAAGTACTACCAGCGCGAGAAGGAGCTGGAGCGCAGGGAGACCGCGCTCAGAGCGCACCTCCAGAAGGACGTCGAGGAGATGGAAGGCGCCGTCGAGGAGGAGTACGCCGTGGAGAAGATCAAAACTGGCGTCGAGCGCTTGGACGACCTGCTCATGGGCGGCATGCCTTTCGGGTCCAACACCCTCTATGTCGGCCCGCCGTTCATAGGGAAGGAGGTCGGGATGCTGCTCTTCGCCGCCGAGGGCTTGCGAAAGGGCGTTCCTGTAATCATTGTCACGACGTCGAAGACTCCGAAGGAGATTTCGAAGGACTTCGCGCCGATTTTGCCGACGTTCATGGAGTTCGAGAACCTCGGCCTTGTGCACTGGATCGATGCCTCGGGCATGCCGTTGGACCCGCAGGGGCCGACCACGAACGTGCACAGCGTCCCTAAGCCGGGGGACCTCGCAGGCGTCCAGAAGGAGATAGACGCATGCGTGAAGGTCATCCAGAAGCAGAAGCACCCGTACCTCAGGCTCATCTATATGTCGCTCTCCATGAGCATCACGCAGACGGATGAGAAGAGCGCCTTCGCGTTCGTCCAGGGCCTTGCGGGCAGACTGAAGCAGGGAGGGGCGGTGTCTGTCTACGCCGTCGAGCGCGGAATGCACACGGAACAGCAGCTCGAGTCCATCCAGCACCACATGAGCGGGGCTGTCCAGTTCAAGACGGACATGCAGAAGACCCTCCTGAGCGTGCAAGGCATCGGCGACGCCCAGACGCGCGCATGGATCGAGTACCGGCACACGAACAAGGCGCTCATGATCGGAGCATTTTCACTCGAGAGGATAAGGTAGTCTGAGCCTCGCCTCGGAAAAGCCCATAGGGGCGGAGGGGCATTGGGGGACGGGGGAGTGGTGAGTAAGTGCAGGAGTCAGTCCGAGGCATCAAAACCATCCGCCTGACAGCCGCAGTTGTGGGACTTCTTGCTGGGTTTGGAGTTTCCTATCTCGCGAACTTCTTTCTCGACTCCGCTCAGAACATTTCTGGTTTCTACCCGGTCCTAATCATCTATCTTCCGCCAGTCATTGTCCTAGGGATAATTGTCTCCATCTTGTGGATTCGGAAACCCCTGTCAGCCCCAGATGCGGAATCGTTCGTCATTTGGTTCTGGATCCCGTTCTTCCTGTTATATCTGGTCATTTCCTGGCTTTACTGGGCCTCAAGAGTGTGATGTGTGCGTAAAGGCAGATAGAGGATCTTTGTCCCCGCCAGAGAAAAGGCCATAGGGGCGGAAAGGCGATACGAGCACCGTGAAGATGAAGTACATAGAGAAGCCCCTTGAGGGGAAGCTCAAGTGGACGCAACCACACGCCCTCACGCGATATCACGAACTGAGATTAGATGGGGCTCTCTTTGCCACATTGAGATGGAAGAAGATGTTCGGGTCACTGGCCGTCGCAGAGTTCCACAAAGGCAGCTACACCTTCAAGCGGGCCGGCTTTCTGCGCCCCTACATCACTATACGACGCGAGGATGCCAAGCGCAATCTGGCCATCATGAGATTCATCAGCGGTTCGATCATCAGGAATGCCATGCTGGGTCTTACCGGGACGCTGGAATTCGAGACAGGGGAGAGGTTCGCGTTCAACAGGCTCAGCTTCTGGAAGCCAAGATGGGCTTTTTCTGATGAGAACGGAAACCTCTTGGCGACCTTAGATAGGAAGGTCAAGGGGAAACCGAGTGGGATGGTCACCGTCAACCGTGATTTCATACACATGCCATATCTGCACATTCTTGTCGTCGTGGGCTGGTACGCAATCATACTGGACTACGAGGAGGAAGAAGCTGCCATTGGAACTGGACTTGTTGCAAGTGACACCCCCGCTTATGGATGATGACTTCGCATTGACAACGAAGCCATCGTCGTTGAGCCTTGGATTCGAGAGAAATCCTTAGGGGAGGGGTTTGAGCTCTGGTCAATTCTCCTCTGATTGAATCCGAGGTACGACTTACTGGTTCCTCAGGGGTTCAAACCTCGGCGGGAGCAGTCAGTCTCCTGTGATAGGAAGAAACGCGAAAGGGTTTGAGGGGACGGACGACGAATGTTGAGCGTTTGCAGCGTGGGGGGCTTATACTTTCGACTTCCCTGGCGTAAGGTAGTTAATACGTCCTCTGAGTTGGTGTTAGCACTCTGAGCTTGCCTGAGCGGAGGTCCTGTCTTCCTTGATTCATCTGGGCAATGGAATACTGGTCACGATGGACGGTTGTTCCTTCAGGTTCGACCCGAAGCGGGTTCAGGAGGGCGATGTCTGCATGATATCCCACGCGCACTCCGACCATCTGCCCACCTCGTTCAAGGTCAACAAGGCCATCTGCACTCCCATCACCAGGGACTTCGTCAAGGCCCGCAGGAGGAAGGAGATCGAGATATGCTCCGACCCGAGGGTGAAGTCCCTCGAGGCGGGACACATAGTCGGTTCGAGGATGTTCCTTGTCAAGGGCGAGAAGACCGTGCTGTACACGGGCGATTTCTGCACGAGGGAGAAAGAGAGCACAAAGGCAGCGAAGCCGCACAAGTGCGACATACTCATCACGGAGGCCACCTACGGGAAGCCGCAATACGTATTTCCTGATCATTCGGAGATCATGTCCGTCGCGAAGGACTGGCTCACCGAGCTGTTGGGGAAGGGTCGTTCGGCGGTCCTGTTCGCATACCCGCTCGGGAAGTCTCAGGAGCTGACCGCGTACCTGAAGGACCTGCCCGTGGTGCTTCACCCGACTATCGCGCAGAACAACCGCATATTGAGAGCGCATGGATACGACCTCGCCGACTCGGAATACGACGCCGCGAAGACGAGGCACCCGTTCGTCTACATAACATCAGGCTTGGGCAAGGAAGCGGATGTGGTGAAGGGGCTCGTCAAGGCGGGCGCGAAGACCGCTGCGTTCTCTGGCTGGGCCCTCGACAAGAGATTCATGTACCAGGCCGGAGTCGACGAGGCGTTCCCCATATCCGATCACTGTGGGTTCGACGAGCTCCTGGACTTCGTGAGGAAGTGCTCCCCGGAGAAGGTCTTCACGCAACACGGTTTCGCCAAGGAGTTCGCGATGCGGGTCAGATGCGATCTCGGCATCCCGGCCCAGCCCCTGGTGGCCAGGCAGCGAACGCTGGATCATTTCTGCTGAGCGCGTTCCTCTGCGGTCTTCCACGAGGATGCGTAAGTCCCCGTCGGCATCAGGACTCTGAAGATGTCGAGGGCCACGCCTTCCGCGCGCTTCATCATCTCGTCCGAGGTCATGAGCGCGGTACCAAGTCCAACTCCCTCGCCGCTGACGGTCATGACCGCGACGGTGTCCCCCTTCTGAATGCTCTCGTCCAGGGCGACGATCCCCGGGACCGCTAGCTTCGCCCCGTGGCAGATCGCGTCCACCGCCGAGTCCTTGATCTGAATCTTTGGCAGCTGGTCGAGGAGCACCTCTTTCGGTCGCAGCATGGCCCTCAGCCGAGCCTCTTCCCCAGTCTTGTATGCCTCGAATGCGTCCCTGAGGTCGTGCAGCGATACTGCGTCGTCCTCCTTGAGCGAGCCCGCCCTCGTCCGCCTGAGGTCCTGAAGGTGGGCGCCGACGGCCAGCGCGTCTCCCATATCGACGCACAGGCTCCTGATGTATGTTCCGGCCTCGCAGTCCACCTTGAACAGAATGTCTCTCCCCGATACCTCGAGGAGGTCGAGAGTCTCGACCCTTCTGGTCCTCCTCTCCCTCTTGACGGCGGAGCGCATCGGCGGAGTCTGATATAGTTCGTCTTTGAATTCGGAGAACACCTCATCGAGCCTCTTGCGGTCGATGTTCCCGTGCATCCTCATCACGCCAACATAGGCCTTCGTGCCATAGTGAAGCGAGTCGACCGCCCGCACTGCGTTCCCCAGCCCGACGGGGAGGACGCCCGTCACTCTCGGGTCGAGGGTGCCTCCGTGCGCCGCCTTCTTCGCGCCGAGCATCTGGGCGACCCAGCTCGTGACCTGGTGCGAGGTTGGCCCTGATGGCTTGTCCATTACGACCACACCGTCTTCGAGCAGCTCCTTCGCGGTCCGCTCTTCGGGCCTCTTTCCGCGTCCGGAGCTAACGGCCTTCTTCGCTTTGATGAGCATTCTCAGCCTCTGCCTTCTTCGCGTACATCACGATCTCGTCGGCCACCTGGTCTGCAGACACGTCGGTAGAGTCCAACCAGAGGTCGTAGGTCAACTTGTCCGCAGGGTCGATGCCGTAATACGCGAGGTACCTCTTCTTTTCTGACTTCTCCCGCTGCCTCATGTCTCTGAGGATCTCCTCGACCGACTTTGTCTCCCTGCGCGCTATCCTCTCAGCCCTCACATCCTCGGATGCGTCGACATAGGCCGCGAAAACAGGTATCTTCTTCGCCTTGAGCAAGGCGCCCGTGAGCCTTCCCTCCAGGACGATGTCCTCTTTCTCCGCGGCGATCGCGAGCATGCGTCTGTCCAGTTCCCTGTCGATGGTCTCGTCTTCCTCTGCGAGCCTGGAAAAGACGTCGAGTTCCATCCCGCGCTCCATGGCCATCTGTCTGAATATCTGGCCGACGAGAACGTAGTCGCACTCGAGCTTGTTAGCGACGAGCATGCAAATGGTCGTCTTGCCGCTCCCCGGAGGCCCTGAGATCGCGATCCTCATTCAGGGTGTCTCCTCCTCTTCCTCTTCGGAGTCTTCGACACCGGCGGGCTCGGACTCGATCCTCCGCAGCCTCTTCGAGAAGCTGAAGTACTTGAGCGCCCGGGTGAGGACTTGACCGAAAGGCAGAGTGAGGAGCGAGTACAGCAATATCCAGTTCGGCAGCACGTTGGAGTTCCTCATGTTCGCATCCAGCGCCCACGGGACAGAGAACACGGTCGATTCGAGGTCCAGGTAGACGAAGTTCGCGAGCCATGCGAATATCGGTATGATCACGAGCATGGTTATGGGCATCAGTTTGAGCTGCGTCTGAGACGCCTGCATCGACTGCGCCATTATCTGCGACTGGAGTTCCGTGAGCTTCTTCAGCTTGTAGGTGTTGTTGCTCTGCCGCGCCTCTCTCAGCTCCTTCTGGAACGCGGAGGTGATCCTGGCCGTCCTTGCCTGGGCGACCCAGTCGACGAACAGGTGTCTCACGCTGATGCTGAAGAAGCTCATGATCAGGCCCGTGAACAGCAGTGTCAGAATCGGGAGCTGTCCTCCGAACCCGACCAAGGGCGCGAGCGGCACACCGACGATCTTGCCAAGGCCTTGCCTCAGGTCGTTGTCGAACATGACGAGCAGGGCGATCATGAAGGCGAACAGCACGATCATCTGGTTGCCGATCGCCGGGCCCGGAGGCCTCTTCGCGCCGGGCGCTCCCGTGCTAGCCATCTATCTACTCGCCCCCGAAGAAGCCCCTGAGCACCGGGTGCATCTCCATCATCTGCTCTCTGCCTATGGCATCATACAGCTGTATCATGATTCCCACGGCCAGCAGCACGCCCGTGCCGGACGCGTTACCCACAGTCCCTATCAGGTCGGCCCCTGCGGCGAGCCCACCGACGGTCGCTCCGGATATGACAGTGACGACGGGGATGTATCTCTCGAGCACGCGTTTGAGCACCCTCGGGTCCCTTCTGAACCCGGGTATCTGCATGCCGCTCGACTCGATCTGCGACGCGACGGCCTCGGGGCCCATGTTCGTCGTCTCGATCCAGAACTTGGCGAACATGATCGAGCCGACTACCATGATGCACACGTAGACGATCACGTGGATCCCTATCTGTAATCTCGTCTTGTCCAGGCCTGTCTGGGCCATGTACTGGTCGCTGAGCAGCGGCAGTAGCCAATCGCTCACGCCGTTGACGGTCGACAGGTAGAACGCGAGACCTCCGGCTGGGCGGGTGTTATCGCCTTCGTAGTAGCCGAGCGCCCAGTTCTCTCCCAGGAGCGGCACGTTCTGGAACGACGGGTGGCTCCAGAATAGCATGGAGAACATGCTCACGTTCGCGAGAAGCGCGGCCATCAGTATGACCGGGATGTTCGACGCGTAGATGAGCTTGATCGGGTACCTTCCCCTCGCGCCCCTAGCGCCTCCGTGGGCGAGCGGCAGCTCGATCCTGCTGGACTCCGTGTACGCGACGAAGAGGAAGATGACTATCGTCCCTATCAGCGCGACCATCGGGTTCGGTTGGACCAGGAATATCTGCTCGTAACCATTCCCGGAGAGCTCCGAGGCGCTCATGTGGTGGAACAGGTAGATCGTCTTCGGGATCGTCCCTGCGGGCGGATTGGAGTCCGTGCTGAGGGGCAATGTCGGGTCGACCCCGTGCCAGTTCAGCGACCCCGTGAATATCTGCTGGGCTACGCCCGCCGCGATGAACAGCGATATGCCGCTCCCGATGCCCCACTTCGAGACCACCTCGTCCATGAGGAACACTAGGTAGGACCCGACGAACAGCTGGAGCACTATCATACTCCGGGCCATGCTCACGCCGTGCCCGGTCCAGAAGCCCTCGAAGTTGCCTATGAACCTCTGGGAGGGTTCCATGAAGCCGTACACCTGCGGCACGGACTCGACGACGATCATGATGAGCACCAGGAGCTTCTGCGTGCCCTGGTACACAGCCTTGTCCTCGTCGTCCTTGAGGTTGAGCTTGATGATCTTGGCGCCCGTGAAGAGCTGCATGATGATGGAGCCTGTGACGATCGGGCCGATTCCGAGGTGCATCAGCGAGAACTGCGCCCCGGCCAGGATCGCCCTGTACTGCGCGAACAGGTCGACCCCCTCCTCTTGGTCCAGCCCGTAGATGACGACGTTGGTCATCGCGAAGTAAATAACCAGGATGAGGACGATCCACATCATCTTCGTCCTGAAGTGCACATGCCCTTCGGGCCGCGTGACGGCAGGCAGCCTGGCCGTCAACGGCTTGAGCTTGTAGAGCATGCTCTTCTGTTCTTCTCCCTCAGCCATCAGCACCCTTCCTTTCTAGGCGACCTGGTGTTTGCGTCCATGGGGTTTCAGCTAGCCCTTGAGTATCGATCCACCGACGGCCTTGAGCTTCTCCTCAGCCGATGCGGAGGCCTCTGCGACCTTGATCGTGAGCGGCTTGGATATCCTCCCTGAGCCCAGGAGCTTGTCCACGCCCATCTTGGTGAGGTCGACCGTCCACTTCCCATCCTTCTCAGCGGCGAACCCGTCGTTGGACAGCGCGGGCAATGCCAGCTCGACCTCGGACAGGTTGATGGTGACCTTGCTGCGGACGACGGACTGAGGCCTCTTGAAACCGTGGTGGCCGAAATGATCAGGGTCGTACTTAACTATACTTATCCACTTGTGCTTGTGCAGGCCAGCGTTTCCCCGGCCGCCCCTCAGGCCAGCGCCTCTGCCGGCCTTCTTGCCGCGGCCGTGGGTTCTGCTGCCCCTGAACTTGCTCGTCCTGCTTACCATCTACTTCCCCTCCTTCGGCTTCTCCAGCATCCGGTCGACGAGCTTCCACATGTCAGCTCCTCTGTAGCCGAGAGAGCCTCCGTCGACATACGCCCTCCTCGTGCTCCTGTAGCCCTTCCTCGGAGGGGGCAGCCGGACGAGGGGTTTGAGCCCCTTGATCTCCGACATCTTCGCCTCTCCCTTCTCCAGGGCCTTCGCGAACGAGAGGATCGATGTGTACTTCGAGTTGTCCTTGACATAAACGTCCGTGAGCCTCTTGCCGCCGATGACCTCGCCCTTCTGGAACAGTATGCGTGCTGCACCCTCGGGCCCGATCTCGCCCCAGGTGACGTAGTCCTTGACTCTCTGCAGCATCCCCTTCGTCGTCTTGTTGTCCTGGATCAGGACGCAGTGGTTCACGCGGTTGAGCTTCAGCATGTCCATCGTGTACACAGCGGCGTGCTGTATCTTCGCGTGTCCTCTGACACGCACAACGGCCAGCAGAGCCATCTCACTCCGCCCCCTTGGGCTGGGCCTCGCCGCCCTCGGGCGCCGCCTCGGCGGCCTCCTCCTCGGGCTCAGGTCCAGACAGCGCGACGTGTATCTTCGTCGGGCCGGACATGATCTGAAGTCTGTTCTTCTGCTCTTCAGTCACTCGCAGCTGGGATGTCATCTTGAGCGCGCCGAAAGCTGCGATGGAGTTGTTGATGGTGGTCTTCGTGTGACCCTTGGTGAACCCCCAGGCGTCCTTCACGCCCGCCATCCTGAGGACGCTCTTCGCGATGTCCCCGACGGCGAGGCCGGTGCCCCTCGGGGCTGGCCTGAGCGTCACGTACACGGAGCCTGCATGCCCCGTGACCTCGAACGGGAGCGAGTGGGGCGTGAGGCAACCGCATTGCCACGACCCGCAGCCCCTCTTGACCTCGATGATGTTCAGCTTCGCGACATCGATCGCCGCTCGGATGGCGGGTCCTACTTCCTTGCCCTTCGTCCTTCCGAGACCGACGAAGCCGTCTTGGTTGCCCACGACGACTGTGATCGCGAACCTGACCCTCCGCCCGGAGTCGGTCATCCTCTGGACCATGTTGACGTCCAGCACCTCGTCCGCGAGCTCGGGAAGCAGTATGTCCACTATCTCGGGCTCCCTCAGGGGCAGCCTGCTCCTGAGCGCCTCAGTCATGGTTGTTATCTTACCCTCGGTGACGAGCTTCCCAAGCCTCGTCTTCGGAACCCAATCAGCCATTGCCTGCACCTCCGATCTTGCCCTTCGTGCCCTCGAACATCGCGGCCGTGCCCTCTCGCATGTGCTTCCCCGTGAGCCTGTCGTTCGTCGGGAGCATCTTGTCGCTGTGCGGCACGTCCACGCCGGCGTCCAGGATGCCCTTCAGCGCGGCGAAGACCACCGCGCCCTTCGTGGGCTCCCTGAGGCCGATGTCAAGGACCGCCTCCCCGACGCCCTTCTCCTTCGCCCTCTTGCCGGCCAGCAGGCCTGTGAGGTAGGCGCCCGGGGTGCTCTTGCCCGAGCCGGTCCAGCCGAGCTCTGCGAGCTCGGTCGAGACCGCCGAGGCGAGCACGACGTCTCCCTTGGCCGTGAAATCTACGAACTGCACGCGGATGTTCCTGTTGGATCTCCTGACGACCGCCCTCGGCACGCCTCCCTTGATCAGGGCTGCCCTGTGCCTGTAGTCAGTCTTGCCCTCTCTCCTTCTCCTGAAAGGTAATCTGTATCTAGGTCCTGTGGCCATCGTCATCACTCCTTCAGGATACCCTCGGCCCGCATGTGCGATACGAGGTGAGGCCTGCTCTTGAACACGCCTCCCTTGGCCTGTAGGTAGTATTTCCTGTATGTCCGAGTGTCGATCTTGCCTTCGTCCCGGAGCTCCTTCAGCTTCTGCCGCATGGGCCTGATGGCCTGCATCCAGCGCTGCTTCGACGGTTTCCGGGCGCCCTTCTTGCCGCGCCTCGAGCCCTGGCCGGTCTGCCGCCCCTTGCGCCTCTGGGCGATGTTGTGCTCGGCCCTGCCCCTCGAGACGCCCTTCTTCTGCCGGGCGTAGACGGCCCCTGAGTTGATGAGCGTCCTGACATCCGCGCGTGTGATCGCGTCCGTGACGTCCTCAGCTCTGTTGGGGTCGATGTAGACCCTGTTCACGCCGCACTTCAGCAACTGCGACGCGATCCTCCTCTGGTTCGATAGGTCCATCGATCATCCACTCCTGTTGAGGATCCTGATGCCGAGCTCGTCTGCCTTCGATTCGATCTCGAGCCGCTTCTTCATGCCCACCTGGTGCGCCACTCTGGCCGCCTGAACCTCCGGGTTGATCTTCTCGAGGTCCTTGACGTTCCAGACTCTGACCTCCCTGAACCCCGAGGGGTGCAGGTATCTCGCGCCCTTGGGCGAGCCGAATCCTATGGAAACGACGTTCGGGCGGTAGCCGTAGTGCTGTCTCATCTTCGAGTGGTCTCCCACGGGCTTCCGCCACTTGACGCCCTGTAGCCTCTTTCTCCTGTGCCACTCCTGCCTCAGGAAGGTCGGCCTCCTCGCGCTGATCTCGGCCCTCTTCTTGAGAGCGTCCAAGGTCTCCTTCGAGAGCTTGGGCTTGAGCTTCACCTTGTAGCCCTCTTCCTCCTCGATCTCGACCTCTTCCTCTTCTTTCTCCTTGGCCTTTCGCTCAGCCTTCTTCTCGCCCTCTTCCTTCTCCTCTTCGGGCTCTTGTTCTTCGGCCTCTCCCTTCTCCGCCTTCTCTGCGGGCTTCTTCTTCTCAGGAGCTGCCTTCACCTTCTTGGCCTTCGGAGCTGGCTTAGCCTCGGGCTTCTCTTCAGAGCTCAGCTTCAGGTCTTCCTTCCAGTGCTCGACCGTCTTTGGCCCGACGCCCTTCAGGTGCTCGTGTATCTCCTCGATCCGCTCGTCGCTCCTGAGGGCCTCTGCGAGGTCCTTCGGGCTCTCGATGCCCAGTGCCTCGAGCTTCGCGATGTACTCCTCCTTGAACAGGTGGAGCTTCATGAATTCGTCGTGATGTGGTGATTTCTTTTCGGCCATGGTGCTCACCTCCCCGGCTTCTCGATTATGTAGATGCCGTCCTGGAAGATCCTCGGGTCGAACCCCTTGATCTTCGTCGCCCGCTCGATGTTCGCAGCGGTCTGGCCGACATCCTCCACGTTCGGTCCCTTGAGCGAGATCTGGTCGCCCTTCACGTCGACCTTGGTCGCGCCAAGGATCTTGGTCTTCCTCGGGTGCTTCTCCCCCAGGAAGTTCTCTACGACGAACGTGTCGCCCTTCACCGATGTCTTGATCGGGAAGTGGGCGTACACGACCTTCATCTTGTACTCGAATCCGTCGGTCACGCCCCTCAGCATGTTCCTCACGTGGGCTCCGTAGGTCCCGACGAGGGCCTTCTCCGCCTTCCTCGGGAACTCGCTCGTGACCACGACGTTCTTGCCCTTCACCTCGAGCTTGACCTTCGGGTGCTTGAGCTTCTTAGAGACCTCTCCTTGAGGCCCCTTCGCCTTGACGACCCCGTCCTGGACCGTGACATGGACCTTCTCGGGTATCTGTATCTCGTCCTTCAACAAACCTGCGCGCATGAGTGCCACCTCAATATACGAACGCCAGCAGTCTGCCGCCGACGCCCTCCTTCTTCGCTCCCATGTGCGTCAAGACGCCCCTGGTCGTGGTGAGGATGAGCACCCCGAAGTCCTGGGCAGGGAGGTATCTCGACTCCCACTTTTCGAGCTCACCCGACTTCACCGCATGCCTGGGCCTGATGACGCCGCAGTCGTTTATCGCTCCAGTCAAGGAGACCCTGAACACGCCGCTCCGCCCGTCCTCGACGAGCTCGAACTGGCTGATGTATCCCGTCTCCTGCATCACCTTGAGCACGCGCCCGATCAGCTTCGAGGAGGGTCTGATGACGCACTCCCCCCTGCCGATCTTCTCCGCGTTCTTGATGACAGCCATCGCGTCGTTGAGTGTATCTTGCTGCATGTCATGTCACCTCAAGAGTACTTCCTGAATCCGATGTGCGGGGCGACCTCTCTGAAGCACTGCCTGCACAGGTGCATTCCGTAGCGCCTGATGAGGCCCCTCTTCCGGCCGCATCTTGTGCAGCCGACGCTCCTGCCGAACTTCTTCTTTGGCTTCAATCGACCACCTCCACGCCGAACTTCTTCTTGACGAAATCGATCCCCTCTTTCTTCGTCGCCCTGTGGTACGTCGGCAGCTTCTTCCTCATTATGTGCCTCCGCTGCACCCTCCGGCCCTTGCGCCCGATCGACGAGCAAACGTCGAGCCCGAAGATGCCTATCTCAGGGTCGTACTTCATGCCTGGGAAATCGGTATAGTCCTGTACACCGAACGAGAAGTTCCCCTCCGGGTCGAAAGAGTAGGTCGCAATCCTGTTCTCCCTGACCCAGAAGGCCTTCTTGACGAACTCCTCCGCCTCCTTGCCCCTCAGCGTGACCTTGACTCCGATCTGCATGCCCTCTCTGATCCCGAGGTCCCTGTTGGTCGTCTTCGCCGTCGTGCGGATGGGCTTCCTGCCCGTGATCATCTTCAGGACCTTCTCGGCCTTGAGCAATCGCTCGCCGGCGTCGCCCACGCCGATGTTGATGACCGTCTTCTCGAGCCTGAGCTCCCTCATCTCGTTGGTCATGCGGCCTTCGCCTCCGGAAGGTTGATCTCGGGGGCCTTCTCGCCGATCACGAACACGTTGTCCTTGACCGTGCTGAACCCCTCCTTGAAGATCACTAGGTTCGAGCCGGAACCTCTCCTGACCTGGTAGTCGTCGATGGTCTGGACAGTGCCAGGGTGCGAGCCGCCAATAAGGAACGCCAAGTTGCCCTTCTCGAGCTTCAGGGCCTTCACGATCTTCTGCGAGGGCACCTCGATCTTGAGCACGTCCCCGGACTTGTACTGGTCCTTGGGGAGCAGTATGCACCTGCCGTCGTGCATGTTCAGCTGCACCTTGCCCTTCCTTACGACCGTCTTGCAGTCTATCCGCGCGAGCTTCCAGCCCTTCTCGCTGTCATCGACGGCGACGAGCTTCAGCTTGGACTTGTAGTCCACCAGCATCCTGTAGCTCTGCTTCGTCTTGACCACGGTGACGACGTCCATGAGTCCGATTGGGAACTTGTAGTCGGTCACGACCTTGCCATCGACGGTTATCATCCTTGAGCCGATGATGAACCTCGCCTCTCGCGCGTTGTCGCACAGCTTCAGCATGTCCCTCACGACTGCAAGGAGCGGCATCGAGCCACCGGTCCCGTGCGGGCCAGGGCTCGGCTTCGTCACCCAGTGCGTGGTCTTTCTCGGTATCGCCCAGCTGCTGGGCGCAGCCATCCTCTTGATGTGTTTCTTCATCTAGCTCGCGCCTCCCTTGAGCTTGTCGAGCTTCTCCTTCCTCCACGGGTCGGAGAGGTCGAGCTTCGTGATCACGACGTCCGAGGGGTCGATCGGCTTCTGCTTCTGCGTCCCGTCCGCCTTCGGGATCGTGATGTTCTCGACTATGATCTTCATCTTCTTCAGGTCAACGGACGCGACCTTCGCCTCGCCGGTCTTGAATTCCTTCGCGCCCCTGATGATCTTGACAGTGTCTCCCTTCCGGACCGTGACCGAACGGACGTTGTACTCCTTGATGAGCGAGGCGTCCAGGTGCGCGGCCACCATCCTCTCCTTCTTGTGAAGTGGGGCGTTCGCCCGGGCCTTCCTCTGCTTCCTAGCTTTGGTGCTCGTCGTCATCCGCATCACCTACACTATCATCGAGGCCGTCGCGGCGATCCTCGGCCACCTCTCGGCGGCTTCCCTCGCCACGGGCCCCTTGATGTCTGTGCCCTTCGTCTCGCCCGTATCTGTGACGAGCACGACTGCGTTGTCCTCGAACTGGACCCATGTGCCATCGGGCCGTCTGAAAGGCCGCTTCTGGCGGACGATGACCGCCCTGAAGAGCTGCTTCCTCGTCTCGGGGGAGCCTTTCTTCACGGTGATGACCATCATCTCGCCCAGGGCCGCGTTCGGGTACCTCCTCTTGGTGCCGTGGTAGTTGGGCACGCTGACGACCTGGACGATCTTCGCGCCCGTGTTGTCGATGCAGTCGAGCCTCGCACCAGTGGGTATTCCCCTAGTCTGTCTGCCGGGTATGCCTTTCATCGTGACCACCTACTTCCTGTTCTCTATGACTACGTATGAGACTCTCTTGCTCAGAGGCCTGCATTCCATGATCGTGACCTTGTCGCCGAGCTTCGTTTGGAGGCAGGGCGGAGCGTGAGCAGTGTACTTGCTCGTCCTCTTCTCATACCTCTCGTACTTGGGGATGAACCTCATGTACTCCCTCTGGACGACGACCGTCCCCTGCATCTTCGCAGAGACGACGGTGCCGATGAGGACCGTCCCTCTGACCGGCAGCTGTCCGTGGAAGGGACAGTGGCTGTCCTTGCACGCCTCCTTTGGTGCCTCGACGTCTATGCCTATGTCCCTCGCGCTGGGCTGGGCCGCCTTCTTAACCTTGTCTGCCATCGATTCTCACCCTACCGAACTTTCTTGATCCTGTCCTCAGGTCTGAACTTGATATCCTTCCCGGACACGATGTGCGTCCTCGGGCCCTCGACGAACTTGAAATTGCAGCAGTCCTTCGGGACCTTCTTGTCCCTGCCGTCCTGCTGGATCACGAAGGTGTTCTTCGTCTCGTCGACCACGCGCCCCTTGATGCCGATGTACTCGGGGCATGTCGACTCGACTACCTCCGCGTCTAGCCCGATGAATTCTCGTCTCCGGAAATCTCCTGCACTCATATGCTCGGTGTACCTCTCACTCGACGGAGAAACCCATTTCCTCGAGGACGTCTCTGACCTTCTTCTTGTGCTCTCCCTGGAGCTCTATCCTGCCGTCCTTGGCAGTGCCTCCGGCAGCGCACCTGGTCTTGAGCTTCCTAGCGAGGTCGTCCAGGTCGATGTCCGTTGAATCGATCCCCTCGACGACGGTCACCACTTTGCCGTACCTTCTGGTGTCCGTGAGTATCCGTATCTTCTGCTGTTCCTTAGCTATCTGCTCACACATGCACAGCTCTTCGGGTAGTCCACACACCGAGCAAATTCCTGCCATTACTTCTTCTCCTCCTTCTTTGGCCTCTCGGCCTTCTCCTTCTGTTTCTTCTCTTCCTTCTTGGGCTTGCTAGCCTTGACAACGGGAGTTTTCTTCGCAGCCTTCATCTTGGCCAGCTCTTTCTCCCGCATGATAGTGTGTATCCTCGCGATCTCAGTCCTGAGTGACCTGATCCTGCCTGGGCTCGCAGGCGCACCACCCATCGCGGCGACGCCCCGCTCGTGCATGAGCTCGTCGCTGAGCTCCTTGAACTTCGCTTTGACGTCCTCCGGGCGCATGTCCCGGATCTCCTTCGGCTTGATCATCGGCATACGGTTCAGGCCTCCTTCTTCTCCTCAGCGCCCTCGGCCGGCTTGGGCTCCTCCGGCTTCTTCTCTTCTTTCTTCATGGGGGCCTCCGCCAGCGGCTGCGGTTCCTGGACGGTGATCGCCTCAGTCGTCGCTTGGGGTGTTGCGCCCTCCGCGGGCGCATCCTTCCTCTTGCGCTTCCTGGGCACCTTCTTCTCATCACCCGGGGCAGCAGGCGCCTGGGGAACTCCCTCCGCTGGCGTCGCAGCCTCGCCTTCCTTCTTCTTCCGGGGTCTCTTCGTCTTCGCGGAAACCTCTGCGGCCGAGCCCGCCGGGGCTGCAGCTTTCTTCAGGGTCTCGACGGCTTCAGCCGCCTTCTTGTCCTCCGCCTTCTCCTTCGCCGCTGCGTCAGCCTCTGCCGGCTTGGGCGCGGGCGCAGACTCCGCAGGCGGTGGGAATATCTCGATCTCGTCCGGGAGCTTCGCGTTCGGGTGCATGATCTGGACTGTGATGCCGATGACGCCGGGCTTCATCTTCGCAGTTGCGAACCCCTGCGCCATCCAGTCGAGCTTCGCCTGGCCGCAGTACTTGATGTGCCCGTCCTTGAACTTCTCAGTCCTGTGCCTCTGGCCGGTCAGCTTGCCGGATATGATGACCTGGCATCCTCTCGCGCCGGATTCCATGATCCTGCGCACGGTCGAGTGCCCGGCCCTCCTGAAGTGCCAGCCCCTCTCGAGCGCGTTCGCGAGTTTCTCCGACATGATCTGCGCGTTCAGGTTCGGGTTCTCTACCTCCTGGACCTCGATCTGCGGGTTGTTGAAGTTGAAGTCTTCCTCGATCGCCCTCGTGAGGCTCTTGATCGCCTCTCCCCTCCGGCCGATTACGAGCCCCGGCCTCTCGGTGATGAGTGTGACTCTTGTGCCCATGGGCGTCCTCTGGACGTCCAGCCCTCCGAAACCAGCCCTGCCCACCTTGGACATCAAGTACTCCTTCAGCAGGTGCCTCCGGATGTTCTCGGTGACGAACTTCCTCTCACTAGCCATCTTGAATCACTCCTCGGGGCACTCTAGGATGCCTCGACCTCCTCCAGTATGATCTCGATGTTCGTAGTCTGCTCGTTCCAGGGGGTGCTCCTGCCCTGTGCCCTAGGCATGTAGCTCTTCTCTATCCTGCCTCTGTGGGCCGCCGCGGTCTTGACCTTCATGCTGTCGGCGTCGAGCCCCTTGTACTCAGCGTTCGACTGCGCACTCTCAACGACGCGCAGGATCGCCAGGGCCGCCTTCTTCGGGTACCTGCCCGGGCCGACCTTCGGCTTCGGGTTCAGGAAATACTTGAACCTGGTGTATGGCACGGGAGTCTTCGCCTCCGCGACCTCCTTGAGATAGGTCTTCGCGTCCTCGACCTTCATGCCGACGAGCATCTTGCAGACCTCCCGACAGTGCTTGGGCGAGACGCTGATCTCTCTTCCAATGGCCTTCGAGGTCTTCTCCGGGTCGGTTTCAATCGTGTATCCCATGTTGAGTCACCTCACTTGAGCGGCATGAACTTGGACGACCTCGTGGCTCCTACGCCAAGGCCAGAGTGCCTCACCGACTTTCTGGTCAGTGCGAACTCTCCGAGGTAGTGTCCGATCATCTCCGGCTTGATGTCCACGGGCGAGAACTCCTTGCCGTTGTACACCTGGACCGTCTTGCCCACGAACTCCGGAAGGATGGGTATCTCTCGTCTGTGGGTCCTGACGGGACCGTCGGTTGCCCTGAGCCTCCGCACGAACGATTCCTGCTCCGAGTTGAGCCCACGGATGTAAGTCCTCCGGGCCCTCGCGGGCAGCAGCTCGATGATCTCAGCGAACGGCAGCTTCAGGAGCTCCTCCATCGTGTAGCCTCTGTAAGTGAACTCCTTCTTCCTGCGCGCCTGTATCTGGCTCTTCTTCTTCCTCAGCTTCCTCCTCGCTGCCTTGGCCGAGCCCATGAACCGTGCCGAGGGCTTGGCCTTCTT
>Ga0256868_10000838_pt1 | contig 17385 bp, 20 predicted proteins | sample RVTome_13_FD_187341 | JGI IMG/M metagenome (GOLD analysis project Ga0256868, IMG submission 187341) | Soil microbial communities from uranium-contaminated site in the Upper Colorado River Basin, Wyoming, United States - RVT92D227 HiSeq ...
AATTGAGCGAAGGTAGCCAGCTCACGATATTGAGCCATATCTATTCTCAATCTACCGGCTACCTGTCTCATGGCTCTGGTCTGGGCGTTGCCACCTACTCGGGATACCGATAAACCGGCATTTAGTGCAGGGCGGACACCGCTATTAAATATGTCCGTTTCGAGATAAATCTGCCCGTCAGTAATGGAGATAACGTTTGTTGGAATATAAGCAGCTAAATCACCGGCTTGGATTTCTATGATGGGGAGGGCGGTTAGTGAACCGCCACCATGTTCCTGGTCTAGCTTAGCAGCTCGTTCCAGGAGACGGCTGTGAAGATAGAATACGTCACCAGGGTAAGCTTCCCGACCTGGAGGACGTCTGAGTATCAAGGATATCTGTCGGTAAGCCCAGGCGTGCTTTGTTAAATCATCATAGACAATTAGAGCATCCTTCCCTTGTTCCATGAATTCTTCGCCGATAGTGCAGCCAGAGTAGGGAGCTAGATATTGTAGAGACGCTGGGTCAGAAGCATTGGCCGCAACTACTATAGTATGTTCCATAGCTCCGTACTTTTTGAATGTGTCTATCACCTGTGCTACTTTAGATGTTTTTTGCCCGATAGCTACATAGATACAGATAAGGTTGCCGCCTTTCTGGCTGATAATGGTGTCTATGGCAATGGCTGATTTGCCTATGGAGCGGTCACCTATAATTAATTCGCGTTGACCTCGTCCGATTGGAATTAGCGCATCTATTGTTTTTATGCCGGTATGTACTGGTGTGTTCACTCGCTGTCTAATTACAACGTTCGGAGCAATTCTTTCTACGGGTCTAGTCTTGCTTGTTTTGACCGCTCCTATCTCATCTAAGGGGTTACCTAGTGGGTCGACCACGCGGCCGATGAGATTGTCACCGACAGGTACTTCAACTACCCTGCCGGTGGAGCGGACTTCGTCTCCTTCTTTGATATGGCTGTAATCACCAAGGACAACAGCAGCTACGTTGTCCTCCTCCAGGTTAAGCGCCAGTCCCATAATGCCATTAGGGAATTCCAACAACTCGTTGTATTTGGCACCGTTAAGTCCATGAATTCGAGCAATGCCATCACCTACCTCAACTACTGTTCCCACATCTACCATGGTCACAGTAGCCCCAAATTGCTTGATGTGCTCCTTAATTACTGAGACTATGTCTCGTCCACCTGTTGTCATTCTATTCACCCCCTTATGGGTAGTTATCTTTTAGTTTCAGCCAGACTTTTCTTTAACATATCTAGTTTGTTACGGATACTACCATCAATAAGGCTGTCATCTATTCTGGCGATAAAACCGCCTAGAATATCCGGGTCAATCTGACTGTTAATCCTTATTTTCTTCCCAACAATCGCTTCAAGGTAGTTTCCAAGCCTTTCACTTTCTGTAGCATCGAGTGCAATGGCAGTGGTAACCTCGGCGCTTTTTATTCCGTAGTGGTCATTTAATAAACGTTCGTATTCGCCTGCAATTTGCCCGGCATTTTTGAGCTTGCCTTTAGCCATGATAAGATAAGTGAGATTAAGTGCCATAGGATTTATCTCCCCCAGTCTTTCCTGCACTAGCTTTGCTTTCAGTTCAAAGGGTAATTTAGGATTTTCTGCCAGGGATATAAATTCGGTATCTTGTACCAGCTGGGCGATTTTCCCCAGATCAGACTGCCACTCTTTCAGCTTATCGCTTTCCAGAGCAATCTCGAAGACTGCTTGTGCATAGCGCTTGATAGAGGTCGTTACTGACATTTGGCTATTAACTTTCTATGTTTTTTTAAAAGTAGTGCTTTCCTTGAGTACTTCATCGATAAGTTTGCGGTGTTTCTTTTTATCCACTGTTTCTTTAATAACTTTTTCTGCAGCCAAAATGGCTATATCGGCAAATTCGGTGCGCAGTTCCTCAATGGCTTTATCTCTCTCTCGCTGTATTTCGGTGCGAGCTTTGGAAATCACGGACTCAGCCTCCTGGCGGGCGCCATCTTTGGCTTCTTCCTTCAGCCTTTCTCCTATTTGTGTAGCTTGGGCTATTATGGCTTGTCCCTCTTTGCGGGCCTTTTCCAAGTGAGCTTTAATTTCCTCTTCACTGTGTGCTGTTTCTTGCCTGATTTTTTCGGCTTGCTCCATGCTTTCCCTTATTTTGGCTTGCCTTTGCTCGAGCATTTTAGTTATCGGCTTATAGGCAAAGAAACTCAATAAGGCAAATAAGATAATGAAGTTTATGACAAACGCTATTAGAAGCGGTATGTTAATCCCTATACCTTCCATATCGTCACCTGACCTGTAAGTTTATTGATAATCTATTAGGCACTCAGCATGAAATCGAGTCACTAACTCGCCGGTGCTTGGGCCAGAATAAAGACGAGGATAATCATGCTAAAAGCTATGACAACCGCGATGGTTATAGCTGCGCTAATAAGTCCACCAATGAAACCTGGTAATCCACCTTCTTCCATTTTAACTCTCCTTGTTATACTACGAAGATTAGCAGGATAGCTACGACCAATGCGTAGATAGCGACTGCCTCAGCCAGGGCGCCAATCAGAATCATGTTCGTCAGGATTGGCCCTCTGGCTTCAGGGTTGCGCCCCAGGGCCTGCATGGCGCCGAAGCCGATAAGCCCGAGACCTATTCCCGGCCCTATCATGCCCAGCCCTCCGGCAAGACCTACAGCCAACATTTTCATAGTTTGTGGATCCATCTTCATCCCTCCTTTTTAATTTGCGTGCTGTGGCTCCTCCTCATGCGGAGCCATGGCAATAACACCGAATACAAGTGTTAAGCCGGCGAAAATCAACGCCTGGAGAACGCCGACCAATAATTCTAATCCGTATACACCAATAGATATCACAAATGGTACCAGGAATGTCACAACTAAAAGCAGTATCTCTCCGGCCGTCATATTGCCAAAGAGACGGAAGGTAAAGCTAATAATGCGGATGAAGTGGCTGAGAATCTCTAAGCCACCTATGAACAGGTTGATGAATCCGAAGAAAATGCCACTGAAGGCGGGTTTAATTTTCCCTTTGAATAAGCTCTTAAAGCCGTCACGTAACTGGCCGACATTGAAAAAGCTGTTTAGATAACGTAAAGACCCTAAACTGCGCACTCCCCAGTATTCGATCATTAGGAATGAAACGAGGGCAATAGAGGAAGTTAACATGATATCGGTATTTGCTGCCCGTAGGAAAGGCAAAAAGGTACCGCTATGCTCGGTGATACCAATGGTGCCGAAGAACGGAAGCAGTGCCAGCCAGGCGTTAGTCAGGACGTAAAGAAAGATAGTGGCTACTATGGGAAAGAGGGTTCGGGCATGTTTTTCGCCAGCCACACCTTTAACGAAGTTCAACATAATTTCTATGATAAATTCTGCAAAGTTCTGGAGTCCGCCCGGTATTAATTTCATCTTGCGAGTGCTGAAATAAAATAACACCGCCAAGACTATTATCGTTAACCATGAAGCGATGAGAGTGTTGGTAACCGTAAATGCTGAGACGTGGAATATACCTTCTGATGGCAGTTCTACCTGGGGCGAAGTAACCGCCAGAAAACCGGGGCCTTTGATATGCGTTATACTTGAGCCGATTGGTCCAATCAAGAACCCGAACACTACAAGCGCCAGCAGAACAATGGCTACCAAGGCAAAGATTTTTGTAGAGCAACCGCAGCCTGATTTCATCTCACTATTGCGACTCCTTGCTCTTGTCCTGCTCCTTTTGCTCCCTATAGAATTGGCGCAACATCCGGTACAGACCGTAGAAGGCAATTACCGTACCCAGGAAGAAACCGATGAGTGTGAATATAGGGTGGCTGTCAAACCTTTCGGGACTGTCGAGCCAGACGCCTAATAAGGTTGGTAGAACAATACTCAAGGCCACATACCAGCCAACGGTGAAAAGAAACCAGAGGGGGCGGACCCATTCCTTTGATGTCGGTTTATCGGGTTTAGGCTGCGCCACTGTATAGTAGATCTTTTCTTGAAGTAAAGTCATTTCGCTTTTTCTTTAATCTGCTTTCAGTATTTTCCTGCGCCGGAGTGCTAAAATTCGCCGCCTCGTGAAATCGATATCTTCTTTGAGGTCTTTGCCGGCGCACATAATAATCTAGCAGATTAAGAAATAGCTGTCATCGACCTTAGGACTAGTTTTCATATGTACTTAAAGCCGATTCTACAAATAGTTCGGGTACGTTGTATCGGCATTACCTGTTTAGTGTCTATCCAGCAGCCTTACCCGCAACCCCCACCTCTGTTGTTTGCAGGTCTAGGTGGTTATTAAGCAAGTAGTCAAAAAGCTCGTCCAAAATTGGTTCCTTTTGAACGAGCTGATTGAGTCCACTGCATGCGTATAGATATTCATGATTTACGCTTACCTAAATCGTCCAGGTTAAGCGTATTAATGAAATCCTTAAAGGCTGACAGCTTCTTCAGTTCTTGCTCGTCGACTTTTCCTTTAGCGCCTGGTTTATCTCCGCTCTTATCGGTTGGTATGGGCTTTCCCGTTTCACGGTCAAGTATGATGCCAGCCTTGTCAAGGACTGCTTCCTCAACATAGATAGGCACTGTAGCCCTTACCGCCAAAGCGATCGCATCGCTGGGGCGGGAATCAAGCTTTATTCTGGCGAGTAACCATTGCCCGATCTCTTTGTCGAAGCGGAGTACAAACATCAGGCCGTCCTCATTCATCGCCTCGATGAATCTATCACCCGATTCCTGCCATTCGCTGGCTATTTCGAGTTTGTATTCTCTGCCCTGCCAGAGAATAGATAGCCGTGAGCCATTGTCATGCCCACGGCGCGAACTGCTTTCGGATGTAAACTTTACACCTACCGGCTTGGGGATATCCGTTGATTCGAAAATAATCTGTGCATAGAAGGTATCAGCGCGGAGGTCATTTACCACAATTTTACTCACTACGGTGCCTGATGCTGATTCCAGCGCGAAGATGGCGTTTTTCAGCAAGTCGTGTGTCATAGGCCGGGCTAAGTCAACATTCTGCAATTTTATCGAGATCGCATCTGCCTCAGATGGGCCAATCCAGATAGGTAGGTAGCGATCTGATAGTTTCTCCTTAAGGATTACCACATGCTGATAGTTCATCAGGCTTACCCGAATACTATCAATCGTCATCTCTATCATTAGTGCTCCTCCGTGTCCTAAGCAAAAATAATTGTACTCTATCACATTTTAGGTGTCAATTTGCTTCAGCTACGCTGCTTACGTAAAATATTGAGGTAATTTTTTGGATTAGAACTTGGGGGTGACTTGAAAGCGCTTGTGCAGCGAGTGACCAAAGCATCGGTAAGTGTAAACGATGAGGTGGTAGGAAAAATCGAAAGGGGTTTGGTTATTTTGCTTGGTGTAGCCCGGGAGGACGACGAACGAGACGCTGTTTATTTAGCCGATAAGATAGTAAATCTCCGTATCTTTGCTGATGAGGCAAGTAAGTTCAATCTTTCGGCGCTGGAAACCGGAGCCGAGATTCTGATCGTAAGCCAGTTTACCCTTCTGGCCGATACTCGGAAGGGGCGTCGGCCCAGTTTTGAGACAGCAGCGCCACCGGAACAGGCGGAAGCCCTGGTCAACTTTATTATCAGCCGGGTATGTGCCTTCGGGCTTAAAGTGGAGACCGGCCGATTTCAACAACACATGTTAGTGGAAATACATAACGATGGGCCGGTAACCATAGCACTGGATAGCAAGGATAAGATTCACTGAATCAACCAGTTGCTATTGCAATTAGTTGCAAATATGCCTTAATTTTGTTAAACTAACTATATATGAGTTGCGATCAGGTACTCAGGGGAATGGGCTATCGACTGACACCACAGCGGATGATGGTGGTTGAGGCTCTGCATGATTCTGATAAGCATGTCAGTGCTGAGGAGATATACGACCGGGTGAAAGCGAAGTATCCTTACGCCAACATTTCTACAGTGTACCGGACGCTGGAATTACTCAAGGAACTTGGACTGATTAACGAGATCGCCCTGGGTGACGGGTGTGTCCGCTTCCATCCTGGCGAAAAAGGACATCACCATCATTTGATATGTCAGAAGTGCCACGGGATAATCGACTTACCCGAATCGGCACTGGCTCCTTTGGCCGATGTTCTTTCACAGAAACATAAGTTTAAAGCTGATTTAAAGCATACGGCTGTTTTCGGTTTATGCTCCCAGTGCCAGGATAAACCTTAGAATATTCGAGCGAGTTTTATTTTTGGGTATTAATGCAATTAATTGCAATTGATTCTTATTGAGTGTAAAGCTATTGCAGGGCGTTTTTTAAATGCATATTCCAGATGGTTTCATCAGTACACCGGTGGCGGCAGCCGGAATTGCAGTGGCTGCGGGCAGTATTGCCTATGCAGTTAAGGCGACTAACAAGAAAATGGGTGAGAAGCAAATACCTCTGATGGGTATATTAGCCGCTTTTATTTTTGCTGCCCAGATGTTGAATTTCCCGGTAATTGGTGGCACCTCTGGCCACCTTATAGGTGCTGCTTTGGCTGCTATACTGCTGGGGCCGTGGGCAGGAATATTGATAATGACCTGTGTGCTGATAGTGCAAAGCCTGATTTTTCAAGACGGGGGGCTCCTCGCTTTGGGTGCTAACATCGTAAATATGGGCGTTATCCCTTGCTTTATAGGTTACTATCTCTATAGAGGGATTAGTTCACTTTTCCGTAAGCGCAAATCAGGCATAATGGTTGGCGCCGGTTTGGCTGGCTGGCTAACGGTGGTGGCATCCTCGATCTTTTGCGCCCTGGAGCTGGCAGTATCGGGTACTGTACCGCTGAAAGTTGCCTTGCCGGCCATGGCAGGTATTCATGTTGTTATCGGCATCGGTGAAGGTTTGATAACAGCAGCCGTGCTCGCCCTGGTACTGGCTACCAGGGCAGACCTGTTAGAACTGCAGAAAGCCTGACCGGGGGAATGATGAAATTGAAACTCAAATGGTGGCATGGAGCTCTAATTCTAGTTTTGCTTTTAGCTATATTGTCACCCTTGGCATCTTCGTCGCCCGATGGTCTGGAGAGGGTAGCTGAGGACAAAGGTTTCATCAGTGCAGCCATTAAACCTTTATTTGAAATTGTACCCGATTATGTGATACCAGGAGTGACTAATGAAGCTTTAGCCGTAATTCTGGCTGGACTATTGGGCACTCTTATACTTTTCGGTATCGGCTATGGGCTAGCAAAGTTATTGAAGGAGAAAGGTGAAGCATAGCTTTATCGACGAATATAGCCGGTTGAATAGCTTTATCCACAGGCTTGACCCCAGGACCAAGCTCGTTGCCAGCCTGGCTTTTATTCTAGCGGTCGTGCTGACACCACCAAGTAATTGGCGGGTTTTTGCCATTTATTTTTGCATGATTGCTATTATGCTAGCACTCTCTAAATTACCGCCCCTTTACGTCCTGAAGAGGTCTCTGGTGATTTTCCCGTTCGTTTTGCTGATCGCTGTGTTCATCCCCTTTTTCAAAGAGGGGCAGGTAGCTGGCAGCTACAACGTCTGGCAGTGGCAAATCTCAATAACCTATAGTGGCCTGTTCATTTTGGCCAATGTTGTAATTAAGTCTTGGCTTTGTATTTTAGCTCTGATTTTACTGTCATCGACAACCAGGCTTGACGACTTACTGAAAGCACTTAAGCAACTTGGAATGCCGCAGGTGATGATATTAATCCTTTCTTTTATGTATCGTTATATTTTTGTCCTGGTTGATGAGATAATGCGGCTACAGCAAGCGCGCGACAGCCGAAATTTTGGAGGTAGTCGGCTTTATCATCTAAAGACTATTGGCAACATGGTCGGTACTTTATTTATCAGAAGCTATGAGCGGGGTGAAAGAATATATGCCGCCATGTTAGCTAGAGGTTTTGACGGTCAAGTCCGTACGCTGCATAAGCTAAGCTTCAGATGGGCTGATGCTTATTTCGCTGCAGCTTTTAGTTTGGTGCTCGTTTTGCCATACGTTATATGGTTGTAGGTTTTTGTGTTATGGACAAAGTCGTTGAAATTAAAAACCTTTCTTTCACTTATCCCGATGGACATCGAGGACTGAGTGGCGTTAGCTTAGTAGTTTATCCCGGTGAGAATGTGGGAGTGATTGGCCCTAATGGCGCCGGGAAATCGACTTTGCTGCTTCACTTTAATGGTATTCTCCGTGGTAATAGCACTGTGAAGATTTGCGGCTTGACTGTGGAAGAAAAAAATCTGAAAGAGATAAGGAAGAAGGTCGGCCTAATATTTCAGGATCCTGAAGACCAACTTTTTTCACTTAATGTTTTTGATGATGTTGCCTTTGGCCCAATAAATATGGGCTACTCCGAATCTGATGTAAAACGACATGTTGCCCGGGCGCTTGAGTGGGTAAATATGGCGGGCTATGAGCAGCGTTCTCCTCACCATCTTAGCATAGGTGAGAAAAAACGTATTGCCATTGCTACTGTTCTGGCTTTAGATCCGGAGATTTTAGTAATTGATGAACCTACTAGCAATCTCGACCCGAGAAGCAAATGGTCTTTAGTCGAACTGCTAAACAAGCTTCCAATTACCAAAATCATTGCCACCCATGACCTCGAATTGGTAAGGGCTTTGTGCCAACGAACTGTAGTCATGGATGAAGGCAAGATAGCGGCTGACGGCAAGACAGCAAGCATTTTGGATGATACCCCGTTGCTATGGGCTCACGGCCTGGCTCGTAAATGAATACGAGGTATTAATCAAGCTCTAAGCTGATGTCCAGAGCTTTCGATGAATGAGTGAGAGCTCCTATTGAGATAAGGTCGACACCAGTCTCCGCAACGGCCCGGATACTTTCCAGAGTAATGCCACCTGAAGCTTCGACTAAAGCACGGCCTTTAATAAGCTGAACGGCCTGGCGCATATCTTCGAGGCTCATATTGTCCAGCATAATTATATTGACACCGGCATCAGCAGACTGGAGAGCTTCCTCGGGGGTTTTGACTTCTATTTCAATTTTCAACTCGGGAGGAGCCTTTTGGCGGGCTTTAGCTATAATTTCCTTTATACTCAGTCCTCTACGGCGGAGCACTGCTATGTGGTTGTCCTTAATAAGAATACCGTCTGCCAGATGCATTCGGTGGTTTTTACCGCCGCCGACCAGGACAGCATATTTTTCGAGTGTTCTTAGTCCTGGCGTAGTTTTTCTGGTATCAGTTATAAGTACAGGTAGGCCTTTAACAGCTCGGACATATCGGGCTGTTTCCGAGGCAATGCCGCTTAGATGCTGTAGGAAGTTTAATGCCACTCGCTCGGCTTTCAAGATACTTGAAGTTTTGCCCTCAATTCTAGCTATAGCATCACCGGGTTTGACTTCGGTGCCGTCCTTGATAAGAAAAATCACTTCTAACTTAGGGTCTACTTTAAGAAAAACCTGTTTGGTTATCTCAGTTCCGGCTATTATTCCTCTGGCTTTGGCTGTTATTAATGCCTTGCCTTTCTCGGCTCCAGGTATCAATGCATTCGTTGTCACGTCTTTACGGCTCATGTCTTCCGCTAAAGCCTGAGTAATAAGTCGTTTAACTTGTGGAGTGTTTGGCGATTCCATTAGATGGTCCTGATTTTATTAGAAAGCGTAAAAATATGTTTAGGCCAAGGTTAGTAAATTCAGATAAATGGGATAAGACCTTTCTGTCGAGTCCAGATTGGTGCCCTGGCGATAACAGTTGTACCTCTGCCGTGCTCTGATTTTATCTGTAAGGTACCTCCGATAAGACGTGCTCGTTCTTCCATACCCAGGACGCCTAATTTTCCTTCCTTCGCCAGATCACCGGTCAACCTGGATGTCGAGAAGCCCTTACCATTATCCGTGATAGACATTTTCAAATTATTCGATGTAAGCTGTACTATAATATTAACCGCTGATGCCTGAGCATGTTTTCGTATATTATTCAACGTTTCCTGAGCAATGCGGAACATGGCTAGCTCTATTTCTGATGGAAGCTGGGGTAACTTATCCGATTTTACCGAAGTTTTAATCCGCAATTCTTTGCCGAGTTCTTCACTCAACCAGTTCAATGCTGCGACTAGTCCCATCTGGTCCAAAATACTTGGTCTCAGGTCACGCGCGTATCGCTGAATACTTTTGTACGCGTCGTTGGCAATATTCTCTATGTGCTCCAGTTCGATAACGGCAGCTTTAGGTATCTTGGAGTCATTTTTAGAGATAAGGATGTCCAATTGTCGGGACAATAATAATATAGACTGTGCAATATCATCGTGGAGTTCCCGAGCAATTCGTTTCCGCTCCTCTTCCTGCGCCATTAGAGTTTTATGAATTTGAAGGCGGAGATTATCTCTCAGCCTTCTTTCTTCGGTGACATCACGAGCTATGTTCTGAAAGCCGATGGGTTTACCATCAGCTCGGATAAGGCGGGTAAACAATTCCACAATAGACTCGGTGCCATCTTTCTTAATTAATCGTTGGTCGTAGCGTTGGTCCAAAGCCTGTCCTTTCATGAGCTTGGTTCTAATTTCTCTGGCTATAGTCCTTGCCTCAGGAGACATAAACGCAACAACATTCCTACCTATTAAATCATCAGGCGAGTAGCCGCTGACCTTTTCACAGGCTCTGTTGGCTATCACTATCTTGCCGTGCATATCATGAACCCAAATAGCATCACTGGCATTAGTAAAAAGCTCCTCGTAGCTTTCTTGAGATGTCCTCAAGGCTACTCTAATTCCACGCAGTTTTTGTCTTTGCTGGTGCCATCCCCGGCGCATTTGTATTAATGAAATGCCCAAGCCGCCAATCGTAAGTGCTGCGATGCTCTCAATTGTGGCATCTATTGGATTGGGAGATGCTAGAACTGCTAGTGGTAACATGGCGAGAGCGGATGCCACTAAAGTGGCGATACCGAACCTGATTCCGAGTGCCCAGCCAGCATAAACTATGAGTAAGATATAAATAAACCGCTCTATGGCGTATCTTAATGAACCAAGGAGAGACACAGTGGCTAACTGGCCTATTATAGGTATACCAGCCAGATGCTCATTATAATGGAATAGCGTCAAAAGTAAGAAGGTTAAGGTTAAGACGCAGATATGGAAGGTTCGCCATCTATTTGACACGGGTGCGGATATATCTCCTTATCTATTTCTATTTTTTACGGGTAATAGTCCTAACGGCAAGGTCTATTCTTCCGAAGAATCACCTTGTTTAATATCATCTAAGGTGAGAAGCCCTTTTCTTAGGGCTTCGACGAGAGCTTCGCTTCGGGAAGCGACAGTCATCTTGGTGAATATGTTAGACATGTGAGCTTTGACGGTTCGCAAGCTGAGATATAGTTTATCGGCTATCTCTTTGTTGCTCATTCCTGTAGCTAGTAGTTTCATCATTTCCATCTCACGGTCGCTTAGAAGGTCCCTTATTTTTCGGTCTACGGCTCCAGCCGGCTTAATCATGGCTTGTTTTAGCAACTTTTCAATTATCTTAGGATGAAGCACCGACTCACCGGCTCTTATGGCCCGCACAGCTTCCACCAGGTCTTGTCCTCGAGCGCTCTTCATTAGATAACCGGCTGCCCCAGCCTCGAGCAATCCCAGTACGTAACTATCGTCATCATAGGCGGTTAGAATCAGTATGGCGGTATTGGGGGCAATTTTCTTAATTTGTCGGCTAGCCTCAAGACCGTCAAACTTAGGCATCATAATATCCATAACCAGTATATCTGGTTTCAATTGGGAAGTTAGGTTGACGGCTTCCTCTCCATTGTTTGCCTGGCCAACTATCTCCATATCTTTCTCATTGGAAAATACCTGGCTCAGTGCTTCGCGCAACAAAGGATGGTCATCTGCAAGCAAAATTCTGGTTTTCTTCACTTCTATAGTCTCCCTTACAGGTTCAGCACTAATTATAAAGTATATCAGCTTGTAGACACAATGTAGCGTAGTCAGTTATGTTCGATTGCCTTATCGCAGAACATAGTCCAAAGTACCATCGAAACTAGAGCTAAAGACCGATGAGAGCCAATCTGCTGACTGCTACAGTATAGTTGCTAGGAAAATCTAACAAACGAGGAGCAGCGGGAATGTCTGATACCCTTGTTGAGAACACCAGAGATACGAGCGAGGCACTCGAAAGAGTAATCGGTGCACCGACCGTTGTTCCGAAAGATGGTTTGACTGGTAGGTGGGCGATACTATCCGTGCTGGGTAGAGCGGCTGATGAACCCGAATTCATGTCACGTTTAGCCGAGAACCCACACGAAGCTCTCAGAGAATACTATACCTTAACACGGGAAGAGAAAATGGCACTAGCCAGTGGCGATATACAGAAGATTGAGGGTTGGCTGGGTAGGCTCGACAAGCGTTTAGCTACCTGGCTATGGTGTCGTCTCTGTCAGGAGAAGTGGTAAAGGAGTTAGAGACAATGGATTGGCAGTTTATAGCAATCGCAGGTTCCGGTATTCTCGTTACCTTGTTTCTAGTAGCACTCTTTCTTAGTCAGAAGGTGCTCAGGTTACGCTCTGATCGAGCCAGGACCAGGTCAGTTTCTGAGACGGACTGTCGTGGCTGATGACAGTAGACGGCTGCGGTTGCAGCCAAGGAATGAGACATACTAAACGGGGGCAAAAAACATAAGGGGGCTAAATATGAATAAGTTCAATGTACTGAGGAAATGCGACATATTTCGTGCTTTGGACGATAAACAGCTTCATGAAGCGGAAAAAATGTGTGACTATGAAGAATTTCAGGGCGGGACAATTATTTGTAAGCAGGGCAGTAAGGAAGAAAAATTGTACGTGATCGAACATGGGGCAGTAGGCATTATTTTGGAAGTCGGGCCGTTGGCTCAGCGTCAAGTTCAGGCTGTAACCGACTATGAAGTGTTTGGCTGGTCGGCCATGCTTGACCCGTACATCTGTACGGCTACAGTGAAAGCTTTGGAGAATACAAAGGTATTGGCTTTTGATGGGCAGGAGTTGTCCGGCTTGTGCGTAACTAAGCCTGAGATAGGCTGTAGAATTTCCAGAGGAATCGCACGTGTGGTAGCTGGCAGGCTACGACAAGCCTATGCCCAGTTGCTCGGTGTTACCGCACTTGTCTAATTTCTAACTGTAGAAAGGAGTTTAATCATGGCAGATGTAAAAACAATCACCTCGATGATGGGAGAGAAAAGAGTTTTCAATCCCCCAAAGGAAGTTAGTGAACGGGCGTACGTAAGGAATCTGGTCGAGTATAAAGATGTCTATCAGTGGTCGATTAACGATCCTGAGGGATTTTGGGGCGAGATGGCTGGTCAGCTGGATTGGTATAGGAAATGGGATAAGGTGCTTGTCGAGGATTTCAAGGAGGGGAAGCATGAATGGTTTGTTGGGGGAAAGCTTAATGTCAGCCAAAATTGTCTGGACCGGCATATTAAGACGTGGAGAAAGAATAAAGCGGCTTTGATTTGGGAGGGCGACATCGGCGATAGCAAAGTTCTCACCTATCATCAGTTGTATCGAGAGGTTTGCAAGTTTGCCAATGTGCTTAAGAAACACGGCGTTAAAAAGGGAGATAGAGTATCTATCTATCTACCTATGATTGTCGAGCTGCCCATAGCTATGCTGGCTTGTGCCAGGATTGGTGCTATTCATAGCGTTATTTTTGGCGGTTTCAGCGCTGATGCTTTGAAAGACAGAATGCTGGACTGCGGCTCTACAGCACTCATTTGCGTCGATGGCTACTATCGGGGTGGCAAAATTATAAGGAGTAAGGACAATGCAGACGCAGCCCTGGCAGCCTGCCCGGCAGTGAAGGATGTCATAGTGGTCAAGAGGGCCAATATTGAAGTAGCTATGAATAAAGGCCGTGATTGTTGGTGGGATGACGAAATGGCGACCGACAGCGCCAAAGCAGATTGTGAGCCCGAAGTTATGGATTCTGAAGATCCGCTGTTCATTCTATATACCAGTGGGAGCACAGGCAAACCGAAAGGAGTTCTGCACACTCAAGCGGGCTATCTTCTTTACTGCTATCAGACATTTAAATGGATTTTCGACATGAAAGAAGAAGATACCTTCTGGTGTACAGCCGATATCGGCTGGGTAACCGGGCATTCCTATATCGTCTACGGTCCTTTATCTTACGGAGCAACGACGCTCATGTTTGAAGGTGTACCTAATTATCCCCATCCGGATAGATTCTGGGATATTATTGAAAAGTATCAGGTCAGTGTTTTCTACACCGCACCTACCGCTCTCCGAGCCATAATGAGGGAAGGAGACGAGTGGCCCAATAAGCATGATTTGAGCTCCTTGCGCCTCTTGGGCTCAGTGGGCGAACCTATTAATCCTGAGGCATGGATGTGGTACTACAATGTAATAGGCAAGAATGAAAGCCCAATTGTAGATACCTGGTGGCAAACAGAAACTGGAGGCATATTAATAACGCCGTTACCAGGTGCCACCCCACTTAAACCGGGCTCAGCGACATTGCCGTTTCCGGGAGTCGAGCCTGCCGTATTGAGAGAAGATGGTTCCGCTGCTGACGTGAATGAAGGCGGCTACCTGGTTATTAAGAAACCCTGGCCGGGTCTGATGCGCCGTGTCTATGGCGACCCGGAGAGATTCAAGAACACTTATTTTGTTCGGTTCCCCGGAGTTTATACGACGGGAGATGGAGCCAGGGTAGATGAAGATGGTTTCTACTGGTTAATGGGTCGCATTGATGATGTTATTAATGTTTCGGGGCACCGCTTGGGGACGGCTGAGGTTGAAAGCGCTCTCGTCTCTCACGATAATGTGGCAGAAGCTGCCGTTGTTGGCATGCCCCATGACATAAAAGGGCAGGGCATATATGCCTTCGTTACTCTAAAAGCCGGCGTGGGAAAATCTGACGAGCTCAAGAAAGCGCTGGTGTCTCATGTCCGCAAGGAGATTGGTCCTATAGCCACACCGGATAAAATTCAGTTTGCAGATGCATTGCCCAAGACAAGGAGTGGCAAAATTATGAGGAGAATATTGACCAAGATTGCTGCGGGCGATGTGGAGCAATTGGGTGATACTTCTACGTTGGCTGACCCCTCCGTGGTTGAAGTGCTGGTGAAGGAGAGATGCTAAGTTCTTAGCTGTTGACTTTTTGGATTTCTCCGGTACCAATCAATTGGGATTATATGAAATAGGAGGATAATTTATGGCAAAGGTGATGACACAAAACGAGGTTCAGTGGGCTAATCCGGGCGCCTTAGGTTTAGCCGGATTTGGCCTTAACACGATTTTGTTACAGATTCACAATCTGGGCTTGATCGAAAGTACTTTGCCTCTGGTATACGGATTTTTCTGGGGCGGCATTGCTCAGATTATTGCCGGTATAATAGATGCTCGTCGTGGCGATACCTTTGGTCTAACCGCCTTCACTTCCTACGGCTTGTTCTGGATAGGATTGAGCTTTTACTTTTTACTACAGTGGCTGGGCATAGTCGAGATGGAGAGCTCCGGTCTGGCCTGGTTGTTTGTGTGCTGGGGTATATTTACTGGCTATATGACCATAGGTACTTTGAAGATGTCAGTAATGCACATCTTCGTTTTCGCGAGTTTGACGGTTCTGTTTTTTCTGCTCGCAGGCGTGTTCTTTGGTGCTATACCAGCAGTGGTTGCCGGAGTGGAAGGAATCATCTGCGGTGCTGCTGCAGCTTATGGTTCGGCAGCTGTGGTGCTGAATGACAAGTTCGGCAGGTGGGTGTTTCCCATCGGCCTGATTTCAAAGTGAAGTTATTAAATAGCTAGCATTAGCACTAACGGTTGGAGCCAGGCTGGCGATATATTGGAAATAAGGAGGTTGTTGTTTCAAGGACGTATTAAATTTGAGCTAGGTCACTGGAATTAAGTGATAAACTCGGTGGCATTAATTTACTTCAACTTGAAGGTGGGATGCCTTAATAGAGGAGGGTACCGAGTGGGCGGTGGCAATCACCTTTGTGGCAGGTATCCTACTATTGACCTTAATCTGCCCAAACTCCTAGCTTTACCGAACTGCCCCCAAAATTTGCCACCGCCCGCCCCCTTTTCATTTCAAGCAACCCTTAGGCATTATATCACTTTTATGGAAATAAGTTTATAAAAACGGAATGAAAATACGGAGGCTTAACCTCCGCTTTTCTTTTTTATATCTACAATCAATATAATCGATGTCGGTTTTAATGCCTAAGAGAACTAGTACCAATGGCCAAAAGACACTCGTTTTGAGATCTTTAAGCACGACTTACCTAATACTTTCGGACATACCCAAAGCCCCATCCAAATTAAGGCTGGAGGCCGATGAGAGTTATGTTGCCAGCTGTTAAATTGACTATAGAAATTAAAATAATGAAGGAGGTGACAAAAATGGCTGAACATGTTCGTAAAAAGCTTGAACAAGGCACTGAAACTCTGGATAAACTGATCAGTGCGCCGACAGTCGTTCCCAAGGAGGGCTTAGCCGGGAGATGGGCGGTCCTATCTGTGCTGGCAAGGGCGGCTGATGAGCCAGATTTCATGACACGCCTGGCAGAGGACCCGCACGAAGCTCTCAAGGAGTATTACACACTGACACAGGAAGAGAAAGCTGCCTTGGCCAGTGGTGATATCCAGAAGATTGAGAGCTGGGTTGGTAAGCTGGACAAGCGCCTCTCAACCTGGCTGTGGTTTCGTCTATCTCAGGAGAAATGGTAAAGGAACACAACTATGGCAGATATAAAATTGGGGGGCAAAGAAATACAAAAAATGGAGACTGAAAGACATCCAGCGGTTGAGTTAACTCGCTTACAAACTGCGTTGGAGGAGCTCAAAAGCTGTGCCACTACAGACTGTAGACCACCGGCAGAGATGGCACTCAAAATGGAATCGGTGGGGGTAACCAAGGCAAACGGGAATATCTGGAATATCTCACTTCTTGGAATACTGGCCGGTTTCTTTATTGGCCTGGGGGCTATGTTCGCCACCCTGGTTACCACAGACATCCAGATAGGTTTCGGCTTGACCAAACTTGTTGGTGGTGTTGTATTCAGCCTGGGGCTTATCCTTGTGGTAATTGCCGGAGCTGAGCTATTTACCGGTAATGCTCTTATGGTCAGCAGCCGAGCCAGCGGTAAGATCAGGTTGTCTCAGTTGTTTAAGAACTGGGGTATAGTATATTTTACTAATCTCATTGGTTCGCTGTTGCTTGTGCTCGTGGTGTTTTATAGTCAGTTCTGGGCGCTAGATGGCTTCAAAGTAGGAGTAAATGCGTTATCGATTGCCAATGCCAAAGTAAATCTGGCTTTCTGGCCGGCTTTTGCCCGTGGAATTTTGTGCAATACGCTTGTCTGTCTGGCGGTCTGGCTCTGCTTTAGCGCTCGTTCCACTGTCGATAAGGTATTCGCTATCCTCTTCCCTATAACAGCCTTTGTAGCTTGT
>Ga0256868_10000839_pt1 | contig 17369 bp, 19 predicted proteins | sample RVTome_13_FD_187341 | JGI IMG/M metagenome (GOLD analysis project Ga0256868, IMG submission 187341) | Soil microbial communities from uranium-contaminated site in the Upper Colorado River Basin, Wyoming, United States - RVT92D227 HiSeq ...
CACCCTGAGGGAGCGCTCCACCTCCATGGTGAAGTCGACGTGTCCCGGGGTATCGATGATGTTGATCCGGTGATCGCGCCAGAAGCAGGTGGTGGCCGCCGAGGTGATGGTGATCCCCCGCTCCTGCTCCTGCTCCATCCAGTCCATGACTGCCGAGCCGTCGTGCACCTCGCCCATGCGATAGGATACGCCGGTGTAGTAGAGTATCCGTTCGGTCGCGGTGGTCTTGCCGGCATCGATGTGGGCCATGATGCCGATGTTTCTGACCTGTTCTAATGGCGTTGATCGAGCCACCTGCTGCTATCCTCCTACCAGCGGTAATGGGCAAAGGCCTTGTTGGCCTCAGCCATCCGATGGGTGTCTTCCTTCTTCTTGATCGATGCCCCCCTGTTGTTGGCGGCATCCAAAAATTCCGCTGCCAGACGTTCCTGCATCGACTTCTCCGTCCGCTCCTTGGCATACTGGATGATCCAGCGGCTGGCCAGGCTCGTACGGCGGTTGGGCCGCACCTCGACCGGGACCTGGTACGTGGCCCCGCCGACCCGCCTGGACTTGACCTCCACCACGGGCCTCACATTATCCATCGCCTGCTTGAAGACCTTGAGGGGGTCGTCCTTGCTCTTGTCCTTGAGGATCTCCAAGGAGTCGTAGAAGATGCCCTCAGCCAGGCTCTTCTTCCCCTTGCGCATGAGGACATCGATGAACTTGGCCACCATGACCTCCCGGTATTTGGGGTCCGGCAGTATCTCCCGTTTCTTTACTTCCCTTCTCCGCGGCATCCTAGTCCCTCGCTACTTGGGTTTTTTCGTCCCGTACCGGGAACGAGATTTGCGTCGATCCTCCACCCCGAGCGCGTCCAGGCTCCCCCTGATGATATGATAGCGCACACCCGGAAGGTCCTTGACCCTGCCGCCCCTCACCAGCACCACGGAGTGCTCCTGCAGGGTATGCCCGATGCCGGGGATGTAGGCCGTCACCTCCATCCCGTTGGTCAGGCGCACCCTGGCCACCTTGCGCAAGGCAGAGTTCGGCTTCTTCGGGGTGGTGGTGTAGACCCTGACGCACACTCCCCGCTTTTGCGGGCACTCCCTGAGCGCCGGGGAAGAGGTCTTCCTCTTGACCGCCTCCCTCCCCTTTCTCACCAGCTGATTGATGGTCGGCATCTCTTATAACCTTTCAATAATCAGTAATTATCTCTTAATCCGCCTCGGTCTTTATCTGGACAGGCAGCCCCTGTCCATAAGCGACAAAAACCCCTCTTCTTTCCCTCAATCTCTCCCTGACGGCTGAGGCCCCTCAAGGTTCCAGAGAGGGAATTCCTTTTTAAATTAAGTAGTTAGAAACCGTCTCTTTCTAACTAATAAAAGAAAACCCTTTTAGACAGGGCTCCGACAACACTCCCAGCCAGCCCGCAGAACCTCCCGATTGCTTCACGCGATACCCAGCTGAGACAATCAACTATACATAAGGTTTCCTCGGGCTATGCGGTTTCATTACACAATTAATAACAAATTTCTTGATGTTTTTTTGTAAAACTTGATATAAGTATCAACTTTTTCGTTTTTTGTCAAGCGATTCCGAGACAAAATCGGTGATAAAATCGCGGCAGACGCGTATAAACACCCCTCCCCCTGGTCCAATGGCCTTGACAACGGGGGCCTTTCTAGGGGATTACTATATATATAGTAATGGTAAGGTCTTATTACCAGCCCCCTAACTAACAATGGAAAGGATTTGATGAAGACAAATTCTTTTATAAAGCGGCTGATGGCCGCCTTCGCTTACCTCACCGTCTTCTTCCCGGCATCGGCGCGCAAGGACGTGCCTGCCAAATCACTGGCCTATTTCCCCCTGGTGGGCCTCCTGCTCGGTTGCCTGCTCTGGTTGTGCGCCTATACCCTGGAGGGGGTCTTTTATCCGGTGATCAATGCCCTGGTTCTCGTATCGCTCTTGACCATCTGCACCCGCGGCCTTGGGCTCGACGGCCTTGGTAGCCTGCTCGACGGCGTGAGCAGGGGGAGGAAGGCAGAGGAGATAGGCAAGATCATGCGCAAGGGGCAGCGGGGGAGCTCCGGGGTAATCGGCATTGTGCTCGCCTTACTGGCCAAGTATCTCCTCATCAGCCAGCTGATCGAGGACGGCGCCTTGCCCTCCCTCCTCCTCTTTCCCACCCTCGGTCGATGGTCAATGGTCTGCCTGGTCTGGTTCTTCCCTGACCAACAGGAGAAGACCGTGATGGGTCATGCCGCCTCGCGTGATTTCTGGTGGGCTGCGGCTATCACTCTCCTCTGCGCCCTCCTCACCCAGGGGCTGGCCGGGCTCGGGATTGTGGTGCTTGCCTGGATCTTCAGCTACGGCCTCGGCCAATACTGCATTAAAAGGATAGGAAGTATACCCGCGCAGGTCATGGGTGCCGCAGCCGAGCTGGTCGAGCTCCTCTCCCTGGCCCTGATCGTTGGCTTGCAGGGGGGTGTGTAGCCTGTTCCTCTAGGCCGGTTGTAGGCGATGATGGTATGCAGTCTTTTTTATAAGAGCGCGTAGTATACAATAATGGTGCTGCACTATGGAAGCCGTGCTTAAGACCTTTGACCTGGGCAAGCGCTTCGGCAAGCGCTGGGCAGCCAGGGACATAAACCTCGAGGTCCATCGCGGGGACATCTTCTGTTTCCTCGGACCGAACGGGGCAGGCAAGAGCACCACCATCCGCATGATACTCACCCTCTTGCGGCCCACGGCAGGCACTATCCAGCTCTTCGGTCTGGACCTGCACAAACACCGCCGCGAGGTCCTCGCCCGCGTCGGCGGGATCGTGGAAAAACCTGATTTCTACCTCTATCTATCGGCCTCTAAGAATCTGGAACTCCTCGGCTCCATGACCCGCCGGATCAAGCGGGATGAGGTCATGGAGGCCCTCGCGCGGGTGGGGCTCAAGGCGCGCGCCCATGACAAGGTCCAGACCTTTTCCCACGGGATGAAGCAGCGGCTCGGTATCGCGCAGGCCCTCCTGACAAGGCCGGAGCTGATCATCCTCGACGAGCCGACCACCGGCCTCGACCCGCAGGGCATGAAGGATGTCAGAGAGCTCATCCAAAGGCTGGCGCAGGAGGAGGGGATGACGATCTTTCTCTCCTCCCACCTCCTCTCGGAGATAGAACAGGTTGCTACCCGCATGGCCGTTGTCCATCGCGGGGAGGTGGTTGCCCAGGGATCAGTCTCCGAGCTTCTGGCACAGGAGGCAACCGACTACGCGCTGCAGGCCTCGCCTGTTAAGAAGACGCTCAAGCTCATTGAGCCGATACCCTGGGTCAAGGTCCTCTCTTCCGGTGACGCTGGCATCGAACTGCGCCTGGAGCCTGGCCGCGCGGCCGAGCTCAACAGGCTGCTCGTCACCAACCGGGTCGAGGTCTTGTCTTTTTATCCCCGCCGCACCCTGGAAGATTTTTTCCTCAAGGTCACGAAAGGAACACCCGAGATATGACGCTCTTCGGCTTTGAGGCCTATAAGACCTTCAGCAGGTGGCGCACCTATATCAGTTTCGGCGTCCTTGCCCTGATCGTCCTGATGACGGAGATCGTGATGCGGGTGAGCGCCAAAGAGATCGTCAACAGCATGATGAAGCCCTTCCAACGGGATTTCATCATCGCCGGCAATATCGTCAACGCCTGGTTCATCACGGCCTTTATCATGAACAGCCTTCATTTCCATATCCCCTTCCTGATTACCCTGGTCGCGGGAGACATGGTTTCGAGCGAGGCCACGGCCGGCACCGTCCGGTTTCTCCTGATCCGCCCTCCCTCGCGCCAAAGGATCCTGAACGCGAAATACCTGACTGCCCTGTTTTATACGGCAGTGCTCGTTGTCTTCTTCGCCCTCCTTTGCGTCGTGGTGGGCCTGGTGCTCTTCGGCAGCGGCGATCTGATCATGCATCGTTTGGGGCAATTCTCCATCGTCTTCATCCCCGAGGCCGAGATCCCGGTGCGGATGCTCCTCGCCTTTGTCGCCGCGGTCTGGTCCATGACCGTGGTGGCATCCGTGGCCTTTCTCTTCTCCGCCATGGCGGAGAACTCGATCGGCCCCATCATCGGCACCATGGCCGTAGTCATCTGCCTTCTGATCTTCGGAAACCTCCCGCTCGACTTCTTCCGGCACCTCAAGCCCTTGTTTTTCACCACGCATATGCTCTTGTGGCAGGGCTTTTTCGATCAATCGATCCGCTGGCTGGAGATTGGAACATCCGCCCTGATCATCGGGCTGCACAATGCCGCGCTGTTCCTGATCGCCTCCCTCATCTACCGGAGAAAGGATATCAAGAGTTGAAGAGAATCTGGCTCCTCTGTCTGTTTCTTTTTCTGATGACCCTGTGGCCGGCCATGACCCAGGCCCAGGACCAGAGAGAAGGTCTTCGCATCCTCGCGGCCCTGGAACGGAAATATGCCGAGCTCAAAGATTACACCGTCGACATCCAGGTCCACTTTGCAATTGAAACCTTTAGGGCCCCTGACCTGCAAGCAAAGCTTTACTACAAAGTGCCTGATAAGATGCGCATCGAATCCAGGAGGGTTGTCTTTTTTCCGCGCGACGGCGGCTATTTCAATCCCGCCCAATTTGGGCAGGAGGACTATACCGTCCTGTTTCTGGGGTATGTGACCTATGATAAGAGAAAGGCCGTGCAGCTGAGACTCATCCCGCGAAAGATCAAGGGCGCTACCCAGGATATGGTCTTGACCATCGATACCGCCAAGCTCCTCTTGCAGGAGATGCTCCTGACGCAGACAGGGGGCAAGGAGGTCACGGCCGTGTTCACCTACGGAACCTTCGGCGGCTTTGAGCTCCCCACCTTCATCCGGCTCATCCTCAACCTACCCGCTGCCGAGCCAGGCATGGAGCAAGGGTTCGGCGCTATCCCGAATGGAGGGGAGGAAAAGCGCGTTCAGGGCGAGATCACCATCACCTATGCCAACTATAAGGTCAATACGGGCCTGCCGGACGAGCTCTTTAAGAAGAACAAACCCTGAAAATGGTACTACATGCTTTTACATGTCGGTTCAGTCGGGCCCGAAACGTATTCCAACCGCAGCTGTGTTTCCAGTCATCCCCTTAAGAAAAGGTGGCAGGGGTTCTGCCTTTTTAATCGCGCGCATCGCCATCTGGTCGTAAGCGTCATTGCCGGACTTTTTTTCAAACCATGACTTTTGAACCTTGCCGTCCCTTTCTATGATGACGACGATGATGGCTGCCAATGGGTTCTTCCCCTTGGGAAAGTTTTGCGGCAGAGCCCACTCCCTCTTGATCTTCGCCTCTACCATGTTCGCGTGCACCTGCTCCGGCGTGCCCCCTCCTGATCCCGTCCCCGTGCCTGAGCCAATGCCGGAACCTGCACCGCCGCCGGCTGTGGCGACAATCGGCCCCTGGGGGGAACCCTTACCTGCCCCTCCCGATCCCTGCCCGCCTCCCTCGCGCTCAGCCACCCTCTTTTGAATCTCTTCGATGGCTACCTTTCTATGGATCTCCTCGATAGCCTCCTGGAGTGATCTATCAGATTCTTCTGCCTGGGCAAACTGCTCCTCTTTTTTAGCATCTGGCGTTGTCTGTTTTTTAGGGACGAGGGAGATATCCGCCTTTGGAGGTTTTTCCACCTTTTTTTCCGGCTTCTTCTGCTCCGGCTGAGCAACGGCAACGACCTTCTCCGGTTTGTTGCCCTCCTCGGGCTTTGGCTTCTCAACTGTCGGCGGCACAGGCTGGTCTTGGGCAGGGGGTCTCACGCCGGGGCTGCCCTTGGGAACGCCGTCTCCCGGAGAGGAAAAGGGCATGATGGCGACCCGGTAAACAGAGGGCACGATTTTTGTAATCACGAGCTTGGCGCTCAAGCCCAGGATGATGATGAGGGCTATATGGAACAGGAGTGAGAGGACCCCTGCCTGCGGCAGGCCGCTCTTCTCCTTGTTTCGCGCACGCCTTTTCATAGGAGTTGAAAGTTAATCGGGATGATTACCAAAACAGGGATGGCAACCTCAGCCGGCGGATCCCCCAACCCTCTCATCTCTTGAGCTCAACCCCTAAACCGGGGTTCTCCACGCCTGCCTGCGTCAGGACATCCATCACCTGGATCACATAGTCATACCTGACGTTTTTATCCCCGTTGATAATCACCGACAGATCGGGGCTGTTGTGCACCATTGCCTTCAGTTTATCCTTTAACGCATCCAGGTCGATCCTGGCATCCTCAAGAAAGACCTCACCCTCGGCATTGATGGTGATGATGACATCCCGGGATGTCTCCGCTGATTTTGTTGCCTGCGGCAGCTGTACCTTCATGCTCGATTGATAGATGAAAGGGGTGGCTATCATGAAGATGATCAAGAGAACCAAGACAACATCGGTAAAAGGGGTGATGTTGATCTCTGCCATCAATTGGGGTGTTTTTGTCCTTCTCCTCATGTTACTTCCTGCCGATCATGTCGATCAATTCGGAGGCGCTCAATTCCATGTCCATGACGAACGATTCCACCCTCTTGGCAAAATAATTGAAGGCAATAACCGCCGGGATGGCGACGAAAAGCCCTGTTGCCGTGCAGATCAATGCCTCGGCAACGCCTCCGATCACGATGCTCATCCCGCCGGCCCCGGCCGCGGCGATATCATGAAACGCCCTGATGATCCCCAGCACCGTCCCAAAGAGCCCGATATAGACCGCCGTGTTCCCGATGGTCCCCACGATGCCGGTAAATCGCTCCAATTTTGCGGTCTCGATGGTGATCTCCCGCTCCATCGCGTTGGATATCTCCTTGTCACGCTGACGATAGCGCTCAAGCCCGGAACAGACTACGGCGGAGAAGGGGGCAAGCGTATCCTTGCAGATGTCTATCGCCTTCTGGGTATTGCCGCTTTTTACGGTCCTGGCTATGGTTGCCATGAACGCCACCCTGTCGGCCTTGGAGAGCTTCCTGTAATAGAGTATCCGTTCTAACAGGATGGTTATGGACAAAAAAGAGCAGAGCACCAGGATATACATAGTGAAGCCGCCGATCTTAAATATCTCCAGGAAGGTCTTTCCTTCAAGCATCTATTTTCCTCCTCCTAACCTATGGTATTTCTTGGAATAAGGAGTTCCGAAGCCCCCTTTGTTGACTAATATTACCCCATTGTCAGAATTTGGCAAGACCTATGTCCTGGTCCATCTCCCGCCGAGAAGCCCCTTGCCCATTGAAGCTCTCCTCCTTTGCTGGTATCGTGAGGGACGAAGCGCTTTTCGCACGGCAATCCCGCCAGCACGGAGGTATATAAAATGGATAAGAAAGTCGAGCAGAGATGTGTCTTTTGCGAGATAGTTGCAGGAAAGACCCCTGCGCACTGCATCTACGAAGACGAGCTCTCCCTGGGGATACTGGACATCAACCCCTTTGCCGAGGGGCACTCGCTGGTCATCCCGAAGCGGCATGTGCCCTGGTGGCACGACCTTACCGAGGAAGAAACCGAGAGCCTCTTCCGCGTGGCCAGGATCATAGCAAAAAAACTTATGAAGGCCTTCGCGCCGGAGTTTGTCTGCCTCTATGCCCGCGGCAGGAGGATACCCCATACCCATATCTTTCTGATACCGACCAAGAGCGGCGATTTCTTGGACCGCATTTTCAATAACCTGGAGAAGGTGCAGGAATCTGCGGAGGAGCTGGCCAAGCTGAGAGAGCCAGCTGCGCTTGCAGCAGCGGCCCTGAAGCTCAAAGATACGGAGACAGCATAAAGAAGGGAACGAAAGCTCATAGTGCAGAGTTGAGAGCTTAAGGCTTAAAGTGAAAGCCTACAACCAAAGCAAAAGACGGGCGGCCCAAAAAAATTCAGGCGCGATTCCTTCTGACTACTTCTTTCCAGGGTCTACGTTGATCACATCATTCAGCGATGCAACATTTTCCCTTTCGAGGAGTGTATCAAGATGCATGTCGCTGCGGACGTCGAAATCACGTCCATATTGGTCCTCAATAGTGCCTATGTGGGTATCTTCACGCTTCTGACGGAGTTCACCGTCCTCATTACGGCTGCGATAGCCGCGCATTCCAGGTGCATCTTTTGCCATAATCGAAACCTCCATATTTTTTTATTTAAAGGACAAATGCCTTTTTTCAAGCTCTTTTGCAATTCGCCTGGTTAGCACATCGGCTGATACATCGTAAGTGCCAATAAGTTTTGCTGCAATTGCGTTTACAATATAGTCTTGTGAAGACTCTATAGAGAGCCCTTGTGAGCGGACATAATCTATCTTTGGCTGTAACAATTTAATTTCATAATCGAAGTGTTGCTTTAAAGTCGACCGGGGTACCAGGACGGCAGCCGCAAATGTATAAGCCTGCCATTCAAGCCAATCATACGTTTCCTCGTCAACTCCAAAAATAAATTCCTTCCACTCGAAAACGCTTTTGGGGTGTATAGACGAAATGAGATCTGAATGAAACAAGAAATGTCCTACTTCATGGGCGAGGGTAAAACGATACCTTGATTGCCGACGAAGGTATATAAATTCATCGGCGTAAATTACCGTCAAATCGCCGGAAATAAATCCTTCAATATCAAAAGTCTCTTGGAGATTAGGAAACGGGAAGATATTCAAGCCAAGATCAAATTCTACTATCGTTTCAATATCGATAGGAAGGGTTTCATTTCGCTTATGTTCTCGCAAAAAATCTTCGGCACTATTGTTGATATCCTCATACGATAGTATCGGAGCAGTTATATTATTCTGCCGCATTGAGCTTTTCCAGTTCACGGGCTAATTTCTCTAATTGTTCTTTATTCAGTTTCTGCCCTTTGAGCGTTCTGAAAACGAGCGGCAGCTTGGAGACAAGGTCTTTGTTCGCAAGGATTTCTTCCGGGATACGCCCCGCTTCGGCCCGGGCTATATCAAAGAACTCCAGCCATTCATCAGTACTCTCCTTGATTTCCAAGCAGTTCGCGTAATGTGCCAGTTTTGCGCTCGAGGCGGGCGGCGGCAGAATGCCCCTCTCCAATTTGCTGATATTGCCTGGATCTAAATCGTGTTCCAGACAAAATTGACGCAGGGTCTTCCCAAGCCCCAGCCTTTTTTTCTTAAAATATTCCCCAAACATCGTTCCCATGGTGCCCTCCTTTTTGTTGTATAAAATATACAACGTTGTAATTATTATACAACATTTATGTAATTTGTCAAGAGGCAAGCCGCTCTTTCCTCCCCCATTGAACCAATCCCCTTTTACTGGTATCTTAAGGGAGTCCCCGCAAAGAAAAAGGAAGGATGCGGCATGTCCCTTACGAGAACCCTGCGGTTTCTCGCCTTGATGGTCTTTATCTGTGTGGTGGTGGTGTTCCTGGCGCGCAGCAGCATCTGGGAGCTGAGAGCCAGGGCAGAGCAGGGGTTTACCCAAGGGCGACTGATGGAGCTGCAAAAGGCAGCCGACGGTACGGGTGACTTCCCAGGCCCCTTCTACCGCGTAACTAGAGAGAGGGAGCTCATACCCCTGGGCAAGACCAATTCCCTGCCCCGCAAACAGAGCGAGGAGATCCTCCCCTCTCTCACTTCTAGCCCCAATGGGTTCCGCAAAGGCGATCTCTACTGGGTCTACTTCCCCCTGCAGGACGGCACCTACCTCCTCTCCAGTACCCCCTACCAGGAAGTCATCGCCTGGACAGCCGGCTTCGAAGCCAGGGAGATCAGGAACGCCATCCTCGTCATGGCGGCCTTTGCCATTATGGCCCTGGTTTGGATGTGGGCGGACCGGCGGGCGATGATGGCTGCCCAAAAAGCACAGATGGTGGAAGAACTGGAGGAAAAGGTTAGGGAACGGACCGAGGCCTTGAAGAGGATGAACCGCCTGGCCAGGCTTGGGGAGTTCTCCGCCGGGCTGGCCCATGAGATCCGCAACCCCCTGGGCTCCCTGGTGACCGCTGCCAAGCTCCTCCCTGATGCAACAGGGGGTGAGCAGGAGGATTTGATCGGGGTGATCAAGCGGGAGTCTGGTCGTCTCGACCGCTTCCTGGCCGATTTCCTCGATTTCTCCAAAGACCCCCAGCCCAGGATCAGGATGAGCCCCTTACACCCCATCCTCCAACGCACCATGGAGGGGTTGAAGAGGGAGGAGGCATTCCAGCGGGTGCGCATCACCTTTCGCTTGGACCCGCAGGTCAAGGAGATCCCCTGCGACGCGGAGCAGCTGGAGCAGGTCTTTGCCAACATCGCCTTGAACGGCGCCCAGGCCATGGGGGGTGAGGGAGAGCTCCTTGTCTCCACCTCTCGTAATGGGCGCTGGGCCGAAGTATCATTCCGGGACACAGGGCCGGGCATACCCCTTGAGCAGAGGGAGCGGATCTTCGAGCCCCTGTACACGGACAAGCGGAAGGGAACCGGGCTCGGGCTCTCCATCGCCAGCAGGATCGTGGAGGCCCATGGAGGCTTTATCCAGGCGGTAAGTGACGCCCGTTCCTGGGCCCTTTTTACCATCTCGCTGCCCTTGCAGGTTGAAGGATGACGGAAAAAGGAGACAAAGGTCGCATCCTGGTGGTCGATGACGAGCCCTCCATGCGGACCACCCTCTCTATCCTTTTAAAAAGAGAGGGATACCAGGTCTCGCTCGCTGAATCAGGGACAGAGGCCCTGCCCATGCTGGCGCCGGGGGAGTATGACATGATTTTCACCGACCTCAAGATGGAGGGGATGGACGGGATAGAGCTCCTGCGCCACATCAAGGCCGTTGATCCCCAGGCCGAAGTCCTCATCTTCACCGCCTACGGGACCATCGCCTCGGCCGTCGAGGCGATGAAACTCGGTGCCTATGACTACATCGGTAAGCCCTTTGACGAAGAGGAGTTGCTATTGAAGGTAGCAAGGGCCCTCGAGCGCAAGGCCCTGGTCAGGGAGGTGCAGGCGCTGCGGCAGGAGCTGCACGGACAGGGACGGATCGTTGCCGCGAGCAAAGAGATGCGGGAGGTCCTGGCGAAGATAGACCAGGTTGCCCCCACCGGCGCCACGGTCCTGATCGAAGGCGAAAGCGGTACGGGAAAAGAGCTCGTCGCCCGGGCCATCCATCAGCGGAGTCCGCGCAGAGACCGACCCTTCATCCCCATCAACTGCAGCACCTTTCCCGAGACGCTGCTGGAGAGCGAGCTCTTCGGCTATGAAAAGGGCGCCTTCACCGGCGCGGACAAAGGGCGCAAGGGGCTCTTTGAGGCGGCCCATGCCGGCACCCTCTTTCTCGATGAGATCGCCGATATGCCCCTGCCGCTCCAGGGGCGGCTCCTGCGGGCCCTGCAGGAGGGGGAGGTAAGGAGGTTGGGGAGCACACGGCCCATCAGGGTCGACGTCCGCATCGTGACCGCCACCAACAAGCGGGTCGACTCCCTGGTGGCCCAGGGCATCATTCGCGATGACCTCTTCTACCGCCTCAACGTGGTCAGGATCTCGATCCCCCCCTTGCGGGAGCGGCCAGACGACATCATCCCCCTGGCCCAGCACTTCCTGGTGGTCTATAAAAAGAGGGCCAAGAAGGAGATCGCGGGCTTTGCCCCTGATGCAGCCAAGGCCATGCTCGCGCATCCCTGGCCCGGCAACGTACGGGAGCTGGAGAACGCGGTGGAGCGGGGCGTCATCCTCTGCCGCTCTTCCTCTATCACCGCACAGGCGCTCTCGCTGGGGATTCCCCCGCTTGAAAGGGGATCCGACCAGGGGATCACCCTCAAGGAGCTGGAGCGGCGTCACACCCTCGCTGCCCTGGAGCGTCACGGCGGCAACCAGGCCGAGACAGCACGTGAGCTCGGCATCGGGCGCAATACCCTCTGGAGGCGGCTGAAGGAGTACGGGCTCATCCCATAGTTATCCGCCATTGAATAAGCCGATGGTGGTGCGAATTAAATGGATAGTGAGACGGCAGTGAGCAGTAGGACTATGATTCCCAATGCAAGGTTTACTTTGACTAGGTCTATTGAAATCTTCTTTAATCTTGACGATTGTTTCTCATTTGGTTGTGAGGAAGATTTTTCGATTTTTGGATTCAGCATTAATCCCCTATAAAAATGGATAAGAATCATTGTAGCGACGAAAAAATGTTTTATAGCAATCACGACATTCCAACTTTTTTTCAGATCTAAAAAAGATGTGTAGTTTTTGTCATAATACAACATGATAATACCCGTCGCAATGAGCAGAAGGATGCTCATGTTAGCCAGTGGCGTGAAGCGTCTTGCAACCTCCTTCATCAGTTTGCCGACCAGAGGCGGCGATTCCAAAGCTGCTTTTGAGCCCGGTAATATTACCAAAAGAGTCATCAGGATTCCGCCAATCCATACTACTGTTCCCATAGCATGGAGAAAATGGCTCAATGCCACTACCCAGAGAGTCATTGTACACCTCCTTCCGATAAATCCTGCACATAGGCCAAAGGGGAGGGGGATCTTTTTCTGCTTCCCCATCCCCCTTGGCGATGCTCTGCCTACTTAGACTTCTTGGCCTTCTTTTTGCTTTTGGCTGCCTTCACACTCTTTTGTTTGCGCGGAATGCATCCGCAGTCACAGCTGCTCTTTTTTTCTGCCATCTTGATCGCCCCCTTTCCGTTTAAGAATTTAAGCAATAACTTAACTATATACACAAAAAAAATTGCTTACTGGTTCATAGACTCAATCTTCTGCAACCTTTGTCGGACAATACTCAGCTCATTTCTGAGTTCTTCTTCATACTTTTTTAAGGATTCCACGCTCGATTTTTTTAATTCAGATTCTCTAAATTTTCCTGTTCCTTGGCATCCGCACGTACAAACTTCATTTAATAGTTGCCGGCAATGTTCCATTGCTTTCTCATCTATTGAATATGGTATCCAGTATCCTTTCCTCTCGCTTCTGACAAGACCTGCTTGTTTCAATATCTTAAGGTGTTGGGAGACAGCCGCCGCCGTTATCCCGATGGTTGCGGCAATATCCTTGGCGCCTAAAGGCCCCTGGGCTTTAAGCAGCTCGATTATTCTTACGCGCGTTTCCACGCTCAGCACTTTAAATATCTCGGGAGGTTCTATTTTCATAGGTCAACTACGGTATAATTAAGTGATTAAGCAACTGCTTAAATATATAACCAAGATTTGTGCATGTCAAGGTTTTTTTTGAAAGAAATCCATAGGACTCGAAATTGGCAGATAACCCTGTCGCTTGCCCATAGTTCCACCCTGTAACAACCGTTCCAATTTAGAACAACCCCTTTTTATCCCATATCAATTTCCCCAATAAAATCAGCTTATTACACGCCCTGATCGCTGGCACGAAGCTTGCTTAAGTAGGGTCTCTTCTAATAGCGGGGTGACTATCACAGGAGGGTTGTCATATGAAGTATTCAGTGGCGTGCAATTGGGATGAAACACTTTTGGAGCGCCTGAGCAGGGAATCCGCGTCGGTGGACTCGCTCTTCGGCCAGATCACCGACGACCCCTTCGGCGGCGGGCGGGGTTCTTTTCTGGCACCGAAAGGCAACCGTGATCAGGCGAAAAAATTCATCGCCGAGGCGCGAAAACAAGGCTTTCACTTTAACTATCTCCTCAACGGCGCCTGCCAAGATAACCTGGAAATGACCCGGCAAGGCAACCGTGCCCTGTTTGACCATATCGAATGGGTCGCCTCGACAGGGGCTGACAAGGTAACCGTTACCCTCCCCATCATACTGGTATGGCTCAAGCGCCATTTCCCGCAGTTTAAGGTGGTGGTATCCAGCTGGGCGCGCGTGGCCAATGTCAAGCGCGCTAGATACTGGGAGGATATAGGGGCGGATGAGATCATCCTGGCGGAGTATGCAACCCGTGACTTTGCCTCCCTCAAGGCGATGCGGCAAGCCCTCCGCTGTAAGCTCGAGGTCATCGCCAATCCTTCCTGTCTCTATATGTGTTATCTCGACACGAACCATATCAACATGATGTCGCATTCCTCCCAGGGCGGCCATGTGAGCGGCGGCTTTGTCCTGGACCACTGCCAGGTATACTGCCAGCGGTTAAAACTGGGGAGTCCCGATGAGCTAATCAAGGCGCGCTGGGTGCGGCCGGAGGATGTCGGCGACTACGAGGAGATTGGGATCGATTCCCTCAAGCTCCTCGAGCGCTTTCGCAACACCGAGACCCTGATGCAGGTGGTTCGCGCCTATGAGGACCGGCGTTTTGACGGCAACTTCGTCGAGCTGCTGACCCTGCCGCGCAGTCATGCCTACAATCCCCCGAATCTGGAATATCTTATTAAGCCTGAGCTGGTCAATATCGACATGATGCTCGAGATGGCCGACATCTTCGGCTACTCCTTCTCCGATGTGATGCAGATAGACAATCGTGCCCTGGACGGCTTTGCAGAGCACTTCAAGACGCACGACTGCTACCATAGCTCGTGCGAGGAATGCGGCTACTGCAAACGCTGGGCGGAGAAAACGGTACAGGTGGATGAGGCGAAGCGCCAGGCGATTCTTAAGCGATTCGACCTCTTTATCGAGGCCATCATCGAACGACGGACGCTCGCAGAAAATGTCCCCCTGGATGTGAGCAACATCCATTTGAGCCCGGAGGCGTCTTCGGTGCTCGACAGCCTGATGGTCTTTGTGCCGCCGCCGCTTGCCGAGATCGCACGGATGAAGACCATCGATGGAGCTGCCCAGATCGCAGGCAAGCAGAACAATTCCAAAACGAATCACGCGGTGGGCACCGGGGCGATTGTCCATGCCTTCTGGCTGGGCACCCCCGAACCCTCGCGCGACCCGCTGCGGCAGGCACTCCAGCAGATGGGGCTCTGGCAGCACGTTGCTGCGGCAGAACAGGGAAAGGGGTATTAAACGGCATGAAGGCTAAAACTGCGAAGGCCGGAGGAAAAAAGATGGATAAGAAACGCCTTAATTGTTTGCTCGTTCATGCCCCGAAATTTGATAATTGGTACAAACCTCTCGGTGATTATATCTGGATCAATTACCTGCCGATGGGCATGTTTGCCTTAGCCGATAATCTTGCGCAGCACGGCTATTCGGCGCAAATCGTGCACCTCGGCATCGAGTGGATTGAAGATCACAACTTCGATCTCATCGAGCATATAGAGAAGACCCGTCCTGCTGTCGTTGCCCTCTCCCTCCATTGGCACTACCAGGCCTATGACGTCATCAAGGTTGCCGAGGCGATCAAGGCTGCATACCCGGATATCTTTGTCTGCGCCGGAGGATTTACTGCGAGCTATTACCACCGGGAGATCCTTGAAGACTTTCCGTGCCTTGACGCCGTTATCCAAGGAGACGCGGAAGAGCCCCTACTGAGGTTGGTTGAACAGGTGACGCGAAATAAGCGTGACTTGCATCGAGTCCCGAACTTGACCTGGCGCTCGGATGGCCGGATCGTGGAGAACGAGGCCTTTTATTGCGCCACAGAGGCGGATCTCAATGCCCTGCGTTTTACCAACCTCCCCCTCCTCAAAAACTACAAGACCTATGTCGATTACTTCGGCCACCCCTTTATGTGGAAGAAGAACTTTTCCAAAGAAGCCAATTTCCACAAGCTTTCCATCGGCTCCAAGACCTTCCCCTTGGCAATCGGCAGGGGGTGTCCCATGACGTGCACCTGGTGCGCCGGCAGCGTTCTCTCCCAGCGGTTCATCACCAGGCGCACCAAGCCCATCTATCGGTCGATCGACAAGATACTGGAATCGATCCAAGAGGCATTAGCATACGGCTACGAGACAATGTACGTGGTCTTTGATCCCTACCCCGACAACCACGATTTTTTCATAGAGCTCTTTGCCAAGATAAGAGAGAACAACATACACTGCGACATGGTCTTCGAGTGCCACGGTCTCCCAACGCGACCGTTCATGGACGCCTTCCATGCTACTTTCCCCCATGATGATTCGTTTTTGTGCATTTCCCCGGACACCGGCTCAGAGCGGCTGAGGCAGTTGCACAAACACTGCTCCTATTCCAATGAAGAGCTCCTGGATTGTCTGCGGTATCTACAGGAGCTGGGGGTAATGAGCGAGGTCTTTTTTACCTACGGCATCCCCGGAGAGATGCCGGATGATTTACAAGAGACGATCAGGCTCAAAAGGTTCATCAAGCGAAGCTTCAAGAACGTCCGCTGTATCCGGGTCCTCTCCATCGAGATTGAGCCGGGGTCTCCTTGGCATATGGATCCCAAAAAATATGGTATTACGCACGATCGGCCGCACTTTAGGGATTTTTACCGCGCGCATGGTTCCAAGTATAATCAGACCTATTCATCATTGGGCTATTTCATCCCGAACTATTTTCCCCCTGCTGATGGGGTTACGGACATCAGGGGTTTTGAACAGGCCCTGCAAAAGATTAAATGCAGGCATTTCTGCTTTGTCAACCCCAATGCAAGAAGGTCCGGCCCTGCCTGGACCGGCCGGTTGTTCTGCAATGTCTTGGCGATGATGGACCGGTTCAAACGGAAGGATGCGGGGGAAGAGGAGTCGCACCCTCTTTACGGCGGGGCTTGAGATCGCTGCGGCGTTTAGGATATAACTTAACAATAAAATTAAGGAGGTATTTATCTATGAAGGGAAGAAGGTTTGGCGTATTCACGATGGGAGTTGCCCTCTGCCTTGTCCTCGCGTGGTCGGTCTTGGCTCAGGCAGCAGGGAAGACCCCCTACAAGATCGGGGTGAACCTCGAGCTGACCGGTCCCTGGGCCGAGGTGACCAAGACCGTCAAGATGGCCATGGCGATGGAGGTGGATAAGATCAATGCCAGGGGAGGGGTTGACGGCCATCCCCTGGAGCTGGTGATCGAGGACAACGGTTTTGATCAGGGCCGGGCCGCCGCCATCATGACCAAGTTCGCCCGTGCCAAGGATATCGTGGCGGTTGTCGGGCCCTTTGAGGATCCCCTCCAGGGCACCACGAGGGCCATTGCTGAGCGGGAAGGGATCACCAACATCATCTTCTGTCCCTCCACCCCCATGGTGCGGGGCCTCAAGCAGCGGTGGTCTTTCAATATCGCCCAGAGCGACATTATCGTCTCGCAAAAATTGGTGGACCTCTGTCTGGCCCGCGGGTACAAGACGGTCCTGGTCTTCCCGGGCAATTGGCCCCTGGCCTTGAGCCTGGCTGATTATTTCAAAAAATTCGGTGAGGAGAAAGGGATGAAGGTCATCGTCTCCAAGGAGACCCATGCGCCGAGCGACATCGACATGACCCCACAGCTGATTAAGCTCAAACCCATCATCGAGAAAGAAAAGGTGGATTGCCTCTACGCCTGCACCGGAGGTCCTCCCGGTCCCATCATCGTCAAGAATATGCGCGCCCTGGGCATGAAGACCCCGGTCATCGGGACCCACGCCTTCGGCTTCGGCTTTATTATCGCCCTGGGTGGCGCGGCGATGGAGGGGGTGGAATTC
>Ga0256868_10000840_pt1 | contig 17369 bp, 14 predicted proteins | sample RVTome_13_FD_187341 | JGI IMG/M metagenome (GOLD analysis project Ga0256868, IMG submission 187341) | Soil microbial communities from uranium-contaminated site in the Upper Colorado River Basin, Wyoming, United States - RVT92D227 HiSeq ...
AACAGCCCAGTGACAGGGAGTTCGATGTCCTGTTGTCCACCGGAGAGATAGTTTCCAGCACCCTCTTGGCCATGGCATTAGGAAGTCTAGGTCACCGGGCAATTAGCCTCAGCGGCGCTCAGGCTGGCATACATACTGATTCCAGTCATAGTCGAGCCCGCATTCTCCGGGTTGATACCAAACGAGTGATCAGCGAGTTGAGGAAGGGAAATATTGTCATTGTGGCTGGATTTCAAGGAGTGAGCGGGAAAAGGGACATCACCACCTTGGGTCGCGGTGGTTCTGATACGACGGCAGTTGCTCTGGCTGCTAGTCTGGGTGCTGAGGTATGTCAGATATACACCGACGTTGAAGGTGTTTATACCGCCGACCCTCGTCTTGTGCCCGAGGCAAAGAAGTTAAAGGAAGTCAGTTACGAGGAGATGCTGGAACTGGCTACCTATGGAGCCAGAGTAATGCACAATCGAGCAGTGGAGCTGGGCTGGTTATACAACGTGCCCATATTAGTGGCTTCTAGCTTCAACGACAGCCCGGGCACCATTATTTGTAAGGAGGCTTCCATGGAAGTAAAGAACAAAGTAAGCGGTATCGTTCATGATACTAATGTGGCCAAAGTCACAGTAGTCGCAGTTCCCGACCATCCTGGCATCGCTGCGACAATCTTCGAGGCCTTGGCGAGAGCCAACATAAGTATAGATACCATCGTCCAGAATGCCAGCATCGACAGTATTACCGATCTCACATTTACGGTGGCTCGGACTGATTTGCTTAAGGCAATGTCCATTGTGGAGCCAGTGGCCAGATCCGTGGGTGGCAGGCGATGCGTTAGCGACTCTACGTTGGCCAAAGTCAGCGTCGTAGGCACTGGTATGGAAAACACACCAGGCTATGCTGCCAGAATGTTTCGCGCTCTTCACCAGCACGGCATTAACATCCAGTTGATTACCACGTCTGAGATAAGGATAACCTGTATTATTTCCGAAGACAAAGTCACGGACGCTGTTCGGGCACTGCATCAAGCCTTCGAGCTGGAGAAGGAGACTTGACAATTTTGGCCTGACATCATTAACTAATGAGTTTTATGGAGATGTATATAGCCTCTTATCAGCAGGAAAAGGAAGAGAAGGCTCGATTAAGACAGCGACTGAGCAAGGAAGCTATTGACCTGGCCCTTCAAGGGGACTGGGAAGAGGCTGGAGCGCTAAACAGAGACATAATTGAGCAGTTTCCCTCCGACGTCGAAGCCTATAATCGCCTTGGCCGAGCTTTGACGGAGCTGGGTGATTTTGACGGAGCCAAGGAAGCTTATCTTAAGGCTTTAGAGCTTGCCCCTGAGAATGCTATAGCCAAGAAGAATTTTGCCCGTTTGACCAGCCTCTCCGAGTCTGTGGCGACTTTGAAGGGGAGCCATCAAAAGACTTCAACCTCGAAAGCTCAGGCTCGAAGGGTTGCTCTTGACCTTTTCATAACCGAGGTAGGGAAGGCTGGAGTGGTGAATCTTCATAGTATAGCTCCCGTCGAAGTCTTAGCTAAGATGGGATTTGGTGACCAGGTGCACCTAAAAGCAAAAAAACAGCGGCTGATTGTCACAAGTGAAAGCGGGGAATATCTGGGAGAGGTCGAGCCCAGACAAGGATTGCGTCTAATCAAGCTAACGCGAGGTGGCAATAGATACGATGCAGCGATTCTCAATGTCGAGGAAGATAAAGTGCAGGTGATTATTAAAGAGATTTATCAACATCCCAGTCAGGTAGGACATCCCTCCTTTCCTGTTAAAGCTACAGAGCACCTGCGCACCCGTATAAAAGAAAGCCTTCTCAGACGAGGAATCGTTACCGACGAAGGTGAACCTATTCCTGAGTCCGAGTATTCTGAGGAGGAAGAAGAACCTGGCCCCGAAGAAGAGTCTTTGCCCGAGGGTTTCACCGTCGTCGGTGAAGATGGCGAAAGAGGAATTGGGATTTAATGGAAGCCGCAATAGTAAAGCCTGTCAATATCGAAGAGGAGATGAAAAGCTCCTATCTAGACTACGCTATGAGCGTTATCATCTCCCGAGCCTTGCCAGATGTGCGTGATGGCTTAAAGCCTGTGCAGCGACGTGTTTTGTACGCTATGGACGGCTTGGGGCTGCGATACAACAGTCCTTTCAAAAAGAGCGCCCGCATTGTCGGTGAAGTCATGGGGAAGTATCACCCTCATGGAGATGCCCCGATATATGAAGCCATGGTACGCATGGCTCAGGATTTCTCTCTCAGATATCCCCTGGTTGATGGACAGGGTAATTTTGGCAGCATTGACAACGATCCACCGGCAGCAATGAGGTATACCGAAGCTCGTTTCTCCAAAATTGCCGAGGAAATGCTGGTTGACATTGAAAAGAACACTGTCAACTTTGTTCCCAACTTCGATAGCTCTCTCCAGGAACCTTCCATCTTACCCGCCAGATTGCCCAATTTGCTGGTTAATGGTTCTTCAGGCATAGCTGTGGGAATGACGACCAATATCCCTCCTCATAACCTGGGCGAGATATGCGATGCCATTGTCTGCCTGATTGATAAGCCCGAAGCCACTGCAGAGGAACTACTGGAGCTAGTCAAAGGCCCCGATTTTCCCACTGGCGGGATAATTTGGGGAAAGGGCGGCATAGACAACGCCTACGCCACAGGTCAAGGAAAAATCGTGCTTCGAGCTAAAGCCAGAGAGTTGACCACCAAGGCGGGCAAGAGACAAATACTGGTTACTGAACTTCCCTATCAGGTAAACAAAGCAGCTTTGGTAGAGAAAATAGCTGAGCTGGCCAAAGTGAAGAAGATCTCGGGAATAGCCGAGGTGCGTGACGAGTCGGATAGGGAAGGCATGCGCATCGTTATCGAACTCAAAAAGGAAGCACAACCTCGACAGGTACTTAATAACCTCTACAAGCATACCACTATGCAATCTGCTTTCCACATCAATATGGTCGCTTTGGTTGATGGACAACCTAAAGTGATTAACCTTAAAGAGGCACTAGCTTCTTACATTGACTTTCGTTTTCAGGTCATTACCAAGAGGTCTCAGTTTGAACTTGATAAGGCAAAGGACAGGGCTCATATCCTCGAAGGCTTCAGAATCGCCCTCAACAACCTGGAGCAGGTAATCAAGATTATTCGACAATCGCAAACCGTAGAGGCGGCTCGTGCCAATTTGATGGCAGCTTTTACTATGTCACAAATTCAGGCGCAAGCTATCCTTGATATGCCGCTTCGCAGATTGGCTAAACTAGAGCAAGACAAAATAACTGAGGAATATGCCGCTGTTATTAAGAATATATCCTATCTTGAAGACTTGTTAGCTAACCCACGGAAAGTGTCCTCACTCGTTGCCCAAGATGCTGAGGAGCTTAAATCCAATTATGGTGACCCTCGGCGGACGGTGGTGAAGGCAGAGGAGATCGAAGAATTTCGTACAGAGGACCTTGTTCCTCACGAGTCAATGGTAGTCACCTTCACCAACAAGGGGTTCATCAAAAGGATCCCCGCCAGCACTTATCGGCTGCAACACCGCGGCGGAAAAGGCATTATGGGAATGGTAACCCGGGGGGGCGATACAGTGAGCCACATCCTGGTAGCCGATACACATGATAATCTCCTCTTCTTTACCAGCACCGGTAAGATTTACTGTCTCAAGTGCTACGAGGTTCCCGAGGATTCCTCCCGCACAGCCAAGGGGATAGCCCTGGTGAATCTATTACCTATTAACCTGGAAGATGAAGTGACTGTATTACTAGCCATCGCAAGCTTTCCCTCGAACAAATTCTTGTTAATGGCCACTAAGGCTGGTGTGATAAAGAAGACTACCCTGAGCGCATTTGCCTCGATAAGGAGGAATGGAATTATTGCTATGGGGTTAAGAAATAAGGATAGACTGACCTCAGCCGGCGTAGTTGCCGATGAAGATGAGGTCATCCTGGTGAGCCGGAATGGGAAGGCTATTAGATTTCAGGTCAAAGTCCTGAGGACAGCATCCCGAAACAGTGGGGGCGTTCGGGGTATTCGTCTTGTTGACGATTATGTTGTTGGCATGGGCATTGTCCTTCCGGATGCCTATGTTCTCACAGTCACTGAGAAAGGGTTTGGCAAGCTGACCCCGATAAAGAATTATCCGGTTCACAATAGGGGAAGCAAAGGGGTAAGGACATACAGGGTTAACCCGAAGACGGGCAATCTAGCTTTGTCCAAGCTTGTGTCCGCGCAAGGCTCTCTGGTTATGTTATCAACCAAAGGAAACGTGGTAAACATTCCCATGGAGCAGGTCTCAATCCAGAGCAGGAATGGCCGGGGAGCTAGGCTAATGGGCTTAGACGAAGATGATAGCGTGGCTTCGGCCACCTGGGTTTTCCGACAGAATTGAATCTTGCAGAATCAGCTTCAGCCCCTTTTGAAAAACACAGAATCAACAAGCTAAAAAAACATGAGTTGGGAATTGAAAAAGCAGGATTTCACGTGAGATGGTAGACATCATTCGAGAATTAGCTTTGACTTTCGTCCCTCTTTTCGTCGCCATGGACCCCGTGGGCAATTTGCCTATCTTTCTGGCTTTGACACAAGGGGGAACAGCTACCCATCGTAAAAAGACTGCGAATTTGGCCACGCTCACTGCTTTTGGTGTAGGTCTGCTATTTGTCGCTGTCGGGAAAGCTATCTTCTCGCTTTTGGCTATCGAAGTGACTGATTTCTTAATGGCTGGTGGCATCATTTTGCTGATTTTGGCCATCAGGTATTTAATCACCGGTAAGGCCGTAGAAATCGGGGATGTATCGGCCTCCGAGACGATAGGCGTTGTGCCTCTAGGCACTCCTCTGGTTGTCGGGCCGGCGGTGCTTGCTGCCTTACTATTGCTGATGGGCCGGCATCATATTGCCATTGTGCTCTTTTCCTTTATCCTCAATCTCGTGATACAGTGGGTGCTTTTCAGACAGGCTACTCGAATTGTGGCTGTTCTAGGACGTACTGGCGTGTCTGCTATATCCAAGGTGATCATGCTACTTCTGGCTGCCATCGCTGTGAAGATGATTCGGGAAGGCATTCTGGCAATCTTGGGCTGAGTTTCAGAGCTTGAACGAATTGACATGTTCCTGATATGTGATATAGATTTAACGCAAGGAGGTGAATATGTTCTGCTCTAAATGTGGTGCGGAAAATGCCGAGGGAGCTAAGTTTTGCCCCAAGTGCGGTGCTAAGCTTGGTGCGGCGGAAACACCAGCCCCAACTGAAGGTGCAGGCAAGCCCGAATCGGAGAGTAGCACAGGTCTGTCAGCCAACGTAGCTGGCCTTCTTTGCTACGTACTTACATGGGTAACTGGGATAATCTTCGTTGTGCTGGAAAAGAAGAGCACCTTCGTTAGATTCCATGCTTGGCAATCCATTATGACCTTTGGCGTATTAACAGTGGCCGAACTTATCCTGGCTTGGATTCCCTTTGTTGGCTGGATCCTGTCGATACTTATTGGGATCTTGATGTTTGTCTTGTGGATTATCCTGATCATCCAGGCAGGAACCGGCAAGATGTGGAAGGTTCCTCTGGCAGGTGATTGGGCTGAGAAGCAAGCTAACAAGTAGAGTTTCTCAGGACTTGGTGCCCCAATTCTGATAAATCAGGCAACTGCGGCCAACTCTTTAGCGTCGCAAATGGGTAGTCTTGTCGCAGGGAATTCTGCCTCCTCTGTGCCATTATACTATTGTGCTCCAGGCGGCCACTGCGTATGTTGCAGAAAATTGATATTTTATCCGTGTTCTGGCGCAAAACTCTCCTTTGGGGATTGGGTGGAGGGGTGTATAATAAGAGCGTATGGGTTCTGAGGTTTTCTATCGCAAGTGGCGGCCGCAGACCTTAAGTGAGGTGGTGGGACAAGAGCCTGTGACTCAGACTCTGCGTCATGCTGTAGAGAGTGGGAAGATAGCGCACGCCTATCTTTTCTGCGGTCCACGAGGTACAGGCAAGACCAGCATGGCGCGTATTTTAGCCAAAGCAGTCAACTGTCCTAATCAAGCAGGTGGCGAGCCGTGCAATGCCTGCGATATGTGTCGCTCAATCACTGAGGGCAGGGCTTTCGATGTAATAGAGATAGATGCCGCCAGCAATCGTGGCATTGACGAAATCCGTAGCCTGAGGGAAAAGGCAAATTATGCCCCTAGCCTTGCTCGCTATAAGGTATACATCATAGATGAAGTCCACATGCTTACCGAGGCGGCCTGCAATGCCTTGTTGAAGACATTGGAGGAGCCACCTGAGCATGTAATCTTTGTTTTGGCTACCACAGAAGCGCACAAGGTGATAGCCACCATAATATCGAGATGTCAGCGGTTTAATTTCCATCGCCTGCGTCAAACCGAGATAGCGGATAAACTCAAGCTAATATGCGAGAAAGAGGGAATTCACATCGAGCCTGGTTCCTTGGAACTTATTGCTCGTGCTGCTACCGGGAGTCTTCGAGATGCCGAAAATATCTTGCAGCAAATGATTGCCTACTATGGCAATCGAATTGAGCTTGATCAGATTCAAGCGGAGCTGGGCATCAGCCGGGATTCACGGGTTAGACAACTAGCACGATGTGTGGTCAGTAGGGATGTGGCTGCCGGGCTAAAAATTATAAACAGCCTCAATAGCGATGGTGTTGACCTTCATCAGTTTAATGTGGGCTTGATAGAATACCTTCGAGGATTATTGCTGGCTAAATCCCGATGCGAAGAGGCTCTGGATGTTACTAGCGAAGATTTAGCTGAGATGGGAAGCCTTGCGACCAATGCTACTCTGGATTATCTGCTTAAGGCAGTTAAGTCTTTTTCCAGCATAGATTTTCGAAGTGATAATTACTCCACTTTGTCCTTAGAATTGGCTTTACTGGGTTGTGCTTTGTCTCCACAACCCGGAAGAGAGCGGCCAACTATGACTACACCTCCAGAGGTAGTGGATGTTCCTCAGGTGACTAAGCCCCCCGAAAGAGTTGGGGCTGACATTCCTGTAGCAGTGGACCCCGACAGGGTCGGGACTGAGGATGGCAGCGAGGTTCCTACAGCAGTGAGTACTTCTGAGATTCCAAGCCAAGAGATCCCTCGGGACATTGATTACGTCAGTAGCCGCTGGAGGGAGTTCATCAAGTCCCTGCGAGGGGAAGGTTCCAGCGGCAACCTAGATGCTTTCTTACGCAGCGCCTGCGACCCCGTAGCTGTTGAGGATGATACACTGGTGTTAGGCTTCTATTATTCCTTTCATAAAGAGAAAATCGAGGACGCCAAATACCGACATCTAGTGGAGAAAAAGCTTAAGGAGGTCTTTGGTCGGCCCTACAAGATACGGTGTGTTTTAGTCGATTCTAAAAGGGAAATTCCGTCACAGACAAGGACACAAAATCCAGTAATTAAAGCTGCTCTGGAAATGGGTGCCAGGATTAGTGAGGAGGAGTTAGAGTCCTGAGCGAAGCCAAAGGAAAGGAACGAAATGGATAAATCAATATTGCGTCAAGCCCAGCAACTTCAGGCAAAGCTGGCTAAAGCCCAAGAGGAATTGGGCAGCATTACCGTGGAAGCTACCAGTGGAGGTGGTGCTGTCAAAGTAGTGCTTGATGGACACCAGAAGGTGCATTCTGTGGAGATATCTCCCGAAGTGATAGCAGCAGGAGATGTTGAGTTACTGCAAGACTTAGTCATGACTGCTGTTAACGAGGCTGTTGCCAAGTCACAGGAGCTTGTTAATAAGCACCTCAGCAGTTTGACGGGTGGTCTCAATATACCGGGGTTACTTTAGAACGAAGTTTGGAGACACGTCACTCTACGTCACCCTGACCCTGAGTGAAACGAAGGGGAAGGGTCTAGCGAGGGAGCGAAGATTCTTCGCTCCGCTCAGAATGACAGAAAGACCGAAGGGCCAGAGAAAATGAGAACCGTTGCTGAGCCTATATCCAGATTGATTGAAGAGCTAAATAAGCTGCCGGGAATCGGGCCCAAAAGTGCTAAACGGTTGGCTTATCATCTCTTACGCAGCTCTGATGAAGAAGCCAAGGCTTTGGCCGAAGCCATTTTGACATTGAAGGAAAAGATAAAGCTTTGCTCGCTTTGTTTTGACAACACTGATTGTGACCCCTGTCGCATCTGCCTGGATAAAGAACGTGACCATTCCAAGATTTGTGTTGTGGAAAAACCTTCAGACATCCTCCCTCTTGAGCAGACCGGGAAGTATAATGGCGTTTACCATGTGCTTCATGGAACTATCACCCCAACACAGGGTATAGGGCCTGAAGACCTGAAGGTAAAGGAGCTTCTGGCTCGCCTCAAAGATGGCTCAGTAACCGAAGTGATTGTGGCAACTAATCCTAATGTTGAGAGCGAGACTATGGCCATGTATCTGCAACACCTTATCACGCCTCTGGGCATTCGCGTCACTCGTCTGGCTCGTGGCCTGCCTTTTGGGGCTGAGCTGGAATATGCTGATGATTTGACCCTGGGGCAAGCGCTGGAAAACAGGCGAGAATTCTGACAAGGTGTACATGACGGCACCTCGAAGATAGAACGCAAATTCTCCCATCACATCGGAGGTAGGTCTTTCACAAGAACCTCAGCAATCTTGCAGTTCATCGGCTCGCTATTATGGGTTGGTATGAGAGGCGGCGCTCGGACCCTATCACTCAATTCACGAAGTTTCTTACCAAATTTGGATGAAATTGTGGGAAAAATCTTTGAAAATCAAAAAAGGTACGTCTAATGCCTGTCAGATTTTCTCACATCTTAACAACATCTTAATATTTATGTGTTACTATATTGACTGGCAACCCGGTAGGATTCTGAAAAAATAGGGGGTTCCCTATCCGATGTGTTAATTGAGGTGAGGAGCAGAAGTGACAGAATTGCGGGGGACAGAGATTATGGGGAGAGATGATGCGGCGCCTTTGGCTGGTCACCTGAGTGCGGCCAGCCAACGATGGAACCGACCTTCAGAAGGTCGGTTTCGTGTTTTCAGGGAGGGTGATGCTTATCGAAGTGAAAATTGTGCGATAGAGAGGCGGATAGGGCCATGGTCGAGAGAGTGATACATTAACGAAAGATTAACAAAAAAGTGCCAAAAGGAGAAAAAATGAAGAAGATATTTAGTATGCTGTTAGCGCTGGCACTGGTGCTGGGCTTCAGCCTGGTGACGGCGATGCCGGTGGCGGCGCATCCAGGAACGACTTACTACGTGTCTACTGCGGGGAACGATGCCTCTGGTAGTGGCACTGCAGGCAATCCCTGGAGAACCGTCCAGTACGCCATTGGCCAGGCCAGTGCTAACGACACCATCATAGTGGCGGCGGGGACATACGAAGAGAATGTTGTCATTGACAAGTCGCTGACCTTAAAGGGTGCCCAGGCCGGGGTTGACGCACGGACCCGCAGTGGCGCTGAAACGATTATTGAACCAGATGAGGAAGAAATAGGGATCAGCATACTTACCGCTGCCGACCGCGTCGTCGTGATTGATGGTCTGACCGTACAGAACGCCGTGCACGGAATCGCGACTCCAGAGTTTGGGCTAATGGCGGCTGACATTACCGTCAGAAACGTACGTGTCTTGAGCCCCGGTGAATTCGGGATTAGCCTCACCTTCACCACAAGAGCAACTATTGAGTATTGCTATGTGGAAGCTGCGCAAATAGCCATTAATGCGGGTGCCGTTCTGCCGGCTCCTCCGACTATGGCGACCTTCAGGAACAACGAAGTCGTTAACTCTGAGTTTGGCATCACCGGGTACCTCGGAGATTCGCTTATCGAAGGTAACCTGATAAGGGACTTTGCTAATGGAGGCGTAGGTATTAGCGCCCAGTTCCTTGACACCGAAATCAAAAACAACACTGTAAGTGGTTATGTTGACGGCGCAGGCCTGACTTTCGAGAAATCACACCACGACCGGCCTATTTCTGAGAATGTGAACGTGAAAGGCAATAATTTCACAGGGAATCTCCATGGTATCTATGTGTGGCCTGACCAGACAGAGCTTAAAGGAATCACGGTCAATTTCAACAACATCGCTGACAACTCCTGGTCTGGTGTACGGAACGAGGTAAGCGAGACGCTGGACGCCACCAGAAACTGGTGGGGCGATGCCAGCGGGCCACACCACTGGGATATCAACCCCGATGGTGGCGGTGACAGTGTTAGCGATAATGTGGATTTTGAGCCCTGGCTGCGCGCTCCTCTAGTAACCGTAAACACGGAGACCGTGACCAATGACACAGTCGATGCCAAAGACCAGGCTGACACCGAGATTGCAGTAAACGGCACGGCTAAGGTAACCGTGGTTCAATACGCTGATAATCCCGGTGGCAACGCTACCAGATGCCTTACTCCGCTGCACAAATATATCGATGTGTATGCTCCCAATACTACGCAAGTCACCGAGCTCGGAATAAGGCTTTACTATACCAATGCTGAATTAACTGCGGCAGGCATCAGTGAAGAATCGCTCCGGCTCTTCTCCTGGAACGGCACGGCCTGGGTAGAGTGCTCAGACAGCGGAGTCAATACCACCAGCACCAATGGCTACAGCGGTTATATCTGGGCACAAATAAGAGGTGATACCAGGCCGACTCTAGCGCAATTGACTGGCACCCCATTCGGTGGTTATGGCTTACTGTCTTCGGTTCTTTTTATTGCCAGCACCGAACTACGCGATGGCCAGGAGGGGTCGGCCTACGAGGCGACACTCGAGGCCTGCGTCGGCGCCAAGCCCTACACCTGGGCGATAACGAACGGCGCCCTGCCAGATGGGCTGGCGCTTGACACCAAGACCGGCATCATCTCAGGCACGCCGACCAGAGCCGGTGTCTTCGATTTCACCATCATAGTCACCGATGATGACCAGATTGCGGCAACCGCCCAGCTTTCCATTACTATCACTTCACAATGGCCGTGTTTTGTTGCCACCGCAGCCTATGGTACTGATACTGCCAAGGAAATAGACATCCTGAGAGAGTTCAGGGATACGGTTCTGCTGCCTAGCAGCTTGGGAGCCAAGCTTGTATCTCTGTATTATCAAATTAGCCCTCCCGTAGCCAACTTTATCTCCCAGCATGAGGTTCTCAGAACAGCAGTGAGGGTGGGCTTTATTGAGCCGATTGTAGCCATATTAGATTGGAGCCACGATTTGTGGTCGGCGAGCGCCCCACAATAACGAGCGGATTGGAGAAGAATAGAGCTGACCCGTTTTTACACTGTCGATAATTTCCTTAATGAGAATTTAATAATCGCACTATATAATCTAATCGTACGATGAGTACTATAAGGCGAATACAGCGTGGGTGGTCAAGTGGGTGCGAAGCCTTCAGAATGGCACTTGTGCCTGTGCCGGTTGGGGCGAAGCCTGATGATGGAGGCTTCACAGCTAGGAGGTGACATGCCATGTACTAAGATTTGGGAGAAAGTCAACTGTAACGAAGGAGGTGAAGAATGAAAAAAATATTCGGTATACTGTTTGCCCTGGTGCTGGTGGTGAGCCTGGGGCTGGTCACGGCGGCGCCGGTATGAGCGTAGCCAGCCATATGATCATGAAATTACTTCTGTCAAGATGGAGGGTATAAAGTGATTATTAGAAATGTGTTTCAAATAATACTTCTGTTAACGCTGATCTTTTCTATTATTGCGGCGACCCCCGTAGATGCTCAAAAGGGGATAGGTAACGAAAGCGGCACGGCAACAATTAGTAATGGCATCTATGATGTAAGTGTGGAAGACGTGACTGGAGGTAATGGACTTGGTACGTACACTGTCAGCACTGGAACCGGGCATCGACAACCAAATGAAGACGTGTTTTTTGGTGGTGTAGTACAAGAGCCCTGGAGCACCTATTTGACGGTTAGGTCATATCACACGTCAACAGAATACGTATCAACATCATATAGTCCTACTCCTTCTGCTGGATATAGCGTGGTAAATCTGGACACTGTCTCTACTACCGGGTTTACTAGCCCAACTCCTACCTCAGCAGTAGCATGGTGGGATTTGAATACGCCGGCTGACCCAGACGACTTGTATATTGAACAGGTAATAGAGGTGGCAGGAACTACTCTCACCGATTCGAGAGTCAGGGTGTCGACTGAAGTAACAAATACTGGCGGTGATCCCGTAGATATTGGGATTAGGTATGAATGGGACATAATGATAGACGGCGAAGATGGGTCGTGGTTTCGAGCAACGGACCCGGATGGACCTTGGATTTCTAGAGAAGACGAATGGACTCCACCAGCATTTGAAGGATTCGAGACTACAAACGACCCGGTCAGTCCCGTGTTTAGCATTTTTGGAGGTGCGACCGGACCAACCGCATTAACGCCTCCAGCAACACCTCCAGATCTTCTCCAGTTTGCCTCATGGGGAAGCAGCCTCGACCCAGGTTTATTTGGTTTTGCATTTGACTTCACGCCAACTGCACGGACTATTGCTGGGCCGGGGTTGGACAGCGCTGTAGCTTATTACTGGGGAAACACCGATGGCAATGCGATAAGATTGAATGCAGGGGAAGGAATCACTGTAACGCAGTACTTGTATGTTCAGCCGACCGGCGCAGGAAAAGGGGGAGTAACAGAGACGGTGACTGATGACATCGTTGATGCCAGGGAGGAGGCTGACACCGAGGTCGAGGTCGACGGCACAGCTACGGTAACGGTGTTTCCGTACGACGAAAATCCCGGTGGGCTCCCTCCAACTGACTTCAGCCCACTGGATAAATATATCGATGTTTACGTTCCCGATACTACGGAAGCGAACGAGCTTGAGATAAGGCTTTACTATACCGATGCTGAAGTAGCTGCGGCAGGCATTGACGACGAATCGCTGCTGCAGCTCCTCTGGCGGGACGGCAACGATTGGAACGAGTGTTCAGATAGCGGAGTCAATACCGCCGGCACCGATGGCTACGGCGGTTATATGTGGGCAAAAATAACAGCTACTACCACGCCATCGCTGGCCGACTTGGGGGGAACGCCATGGGGTGGCTATGGCCATCCGTCAGTACCTCCGGGGCCCTGTGGGTGTTTTATCGCTACCGCAGCCTATGGTACTGACACAGCCAAGGAAATAGACATCCTGAGAGAGTTCAGGGACACGGTTCTGCTGCCCAGTAGCTTGGGAGCTAGGCTTGTATCTTTCTATTACAGGACCAGTCCGCCCATAGCCGACTTGATCTCCCAGCACGAGGTCTTAAGGACAGTGGTGAGGGCAGGCTTTGTTGACCCGATTGTGCAAATATTAAATTGGACGCACGATTTATGGTCCGGCACGAGGCCCGTGACCCTAGCAGCAATCCCAAGCGCTAAATGAGCGCTAGGGGGGAGTAAGGAGAAACGGTGTAAGAGCCGAGGTCAACCTCGGCTCTTACTTTGTGACGCTCGTTCTTTAGCTATCCTGCAGGCTGGATTGCCATGGTGATGGCCATTACAGTTGGGGCAAGCGCTGGAAAACGGGCTAGAATTCTGCTAAGGTGTACACAGCGGCACTTCGAAGATACAACAGAAATCCTGTAAGTGTAAGAGGTAGGGTTTTCTCGTTTATCAGATGGGTTCTTTTCCACTTTGGTTGACAGGTGACGTAGCCATTTGTATACTCGTGCTATGGGAAAACTGATAGCCGTTATTTGCTTCATTATTTGTGGGGTAATCACAGGCATCATAGCATCAGCGTACTTCCTGAAGTTAGAGCCTTTCAAAGACACGCTATCTATTGTATTACTCACCCGTATACTCCCAGTCGTGGATGGCGTGTCGTTTATTATTGGACTATTAGCACTCACCTTCGGGCGTGAGCGTTCATAAGCACTTAGCAATTTACGAGTAACTATCAGCCTTCTGTACAAAACCAAGCAGATAATCTCTAGCGCACAAATAAGCAGAGAAAAAACCAGAAGTATCCACAATAGGAACTGATGTGCTGTTTCTATTGTCACTGTATCCTTGCCCTCCTCGCCCCTCTGAAGTAGCGTTTACTCATCAATCCACGCCCAGCGAATACCTCGCCCCTTCGTAACGCTGGTAATTTGGGCGGTGTTGGCTTGGGATGGTGAAGTCTCAATATTGGTCTAGGTTCTGTGCTTATCTCAATCTTAGCTGTGTCTGTAGGCTGTTTCACTACATCCAGCCAGTCATTAACAGATAACACAATTCCTGCCCTCTGTGCGGGTGTTTTACCTTTCAGCGAAATGTGCGGTCTGAAGTAGTTATAGTGAATCAGCCAGCCTTCGATAAACTTCCTAGCTGTCTCTGGCTTCTTTAGTCCTCTTAGTACCTTTGTGCGGTCTTTTAAGCTACCCTGAAACCTCTCTATCAGATTGGTGTTAGTCTCAATATCGAAGGGTGAGCCTTGTCTATGTTTTGCGTCTGCACCGAAGGCTAACTCAACGCCGTCGAGGTAGGCAGCGAGTTTATCCGTAATTACCACTTGTGGGGTCTTGTTGGCACGTTCAGTTGCCTTGTCCATCAAAGCTCTAGCTTCTCTTGTGCCTCTGTTTGGCGATAGGTGAGAAGCCAGAAGGAAACGAGTCTTGGCATCTATACAGTCAAATAGCCAATACTTCTTGCCGTTTATCTTTATGACTGTTTCATCGGCAACCCAAGTATTGCCTACGTGCGGGTGAATGTCTCTTACCTTGTACTCCGCTTCTTTTGTGAAGCGGCCTAGCCATCGGTATATCGTGCTTACGGACGGACTGTAATTGTGCTGTTGCTCTATGTTTTGCCTGACTTCATTAAGAGACATCCCACTAAAGTACGATTGTAGAGCATCACCAACGTGGTTAACAGGGCTTCGCATTTTAGGCAAGGCGAAGTTGCCAGCAAACTTCCGCTTACAATCACGGCAATAGAATCTCTGGCTTTCCTTATACTTGCCATAGAGCCACAGGTTTTTAGAGCCACAGTATTTGCACTTGAAATCCTCTGCTAGAACGTATCTATTAACCATTCGCCGAGTCCCCTTTTTGAGGATATAGTAGATATCTGTTATTCCCATACCCTAGAGGGTAGCATGGAGGCCGTGAGTACGAAACGTACAGTGTTTTGCACTTTGGTTGAATAGATATAGCTCTCATGTTAAACTTGCCCCAGTATGGGGTTCAGAAAGCACGACGATAGTTTTGCTTCGCCTATCCTTAGCAACACTAAGGCTGCCCGTACACTCGGTGGCGTCCTTATCGGAGTTGGTGTTATAGGGATACCGTTCCAATTGTCTGGAGCTGGGGCTGTGTTTTTTGTTTTCGCTGGTATAGGCATTATTCTCCTTAGTACAAGCAATGACGCTATGCATTTGGCTGCTCTCGGTTCTTTTGGAATTGCCTTATTCTCGCTCGGTCTTGCTTTAGGGTGACTACTAGGCTGATAACGATAATAATCAAAACTACCACTGTTATAGCGAGACCAATTAGGAGATATGTTTCATTCATATAAGCCTCTCAACCACAGTGGAACAGAAGGATCAGATGCGCGTTATTGACAAAGGAGGAACAGAACATGGTAAACCTAAAACAGATCGATGAGGCGTTGACTCACTATGTCCGGCCACAAACCTTTCCACTGGCCATACGGATGTGCGAATCCGAAAAAGAACTCCCCGACAAGACTAGAACGCCTCAAAAAGACGTGGGAATAGACATTTCGTTGTGCCATGCAATTAATATGGTGCGGCGCTACGGCTGGACTATTGCTGTCGACAAGTTTCAGAGCTGCTACGTTGCTGGCATAAGTATGGGTTTCCTGCCTGTGCTGCCAGATGTCGCTGACGGGAGCTTCCAAGAGTCTCTTGGGTTGTGGGGGATGAACAAGAAACAGGCAGCAGCGGCTATTGAAAACCTTCCCAAATTTGAATATGGTAAGTACAAGCACGTACTCATGGCCCCTCTAAACAGAGCTGCTTTCGAACCACATCTTGTCCTGGTTTATGGCAATCCGGCTCAGATATGGATGCTTCTCACAGGCTATCTCAATGGGACAGGTAAGAGCAGTCTGGACGCCACTTTGTCTATAGGAGCCGGATGTGCAACCTATATCACGCGGACTATCGAAAAAGACGAGTGCCAGTTCACCCTGCTGAGCCTCGGAGAACGGCTGATTCCTCACACTGAAGATTGCGAATGCGCCTTTTCGATACCGATGAGTAAAATTGAGAAAACGATTCAAGGTTTGGAACTTGGTCACAAAATTGGCGTTTTCAGGTATCCGATTCCCTCGTTTTTGAGATATAACTCACCGCATCCACCCGGATATGACAAAATGCTGAGTCATCTGCTGGGAAAAGAATCCTAGTGAGGCGGGTCTCAGCCCTTGTTCCGGAGCTCACTGACTCTTTTGCCAATGGGAGGAAGCCTGAGAATTTGCCTGCTAGTGCAGCACGAGCTATACTATAGACCACGTCAGTCCGCGAATAACCGGACTATCAAATCCTTAATCATTATCGAGCAAGGAGGGAAAAATGAGGACAAAAGAGCAGTATATACAAGGCCTGGCAAAAATGAAGCGAAATGTTTACTTCGATGGCGCGCCAATAGACCGCACCGACGAGCTACAGATGGACTGTATAAATACCATCGGCACCACATTTGACGAGGCTGCCAAGCCAGAGAACCAGGACGTGTGCACCGCTATCTCTCATCTCACCGGCGAGCGCATCAGCCGCTTCACCCACATCCACCAGAACACCGATGACCTGCACAAGAAGCAGGACATGACCCGCATGCTCTGCCAGAAGGTAGCCGGCTGCATCCAGCGGTGCATGGGCATCGACGCCACAAATGCCATCTACAACGTTTCTTACGAAGCGGACAAGCTGAACAAAGGCGCCACACAGTACCACGAGAACTTCAAGAAGTGGCTTACTCGCTTCCAAACCGAAGACCTGGTGGGCTGCTGCGCCCAAACGGACGTCAAGGGCGATAGGATGCTCAGGCCTGCTGACCAGCCAAACCCGGATGCCTACGTACGTATTAAAGAAAGGCTCAGTGATGGCATCGTGGTCAGCGGCTGCAAGTTGCACATCTCCGAGGCATCAGTTGCTGATGAGGTGCTGGTAGTGCCAACAAGAGCGTTGCGTCCAGAGGACAAGGACTACGCCGTCGCCTTCGCCATCCCGGGTGACTGGGAAGGACTGAAACAGGTTGTTACCGTCCATAACCTCAGGCCAAGAGAACATTTCAAGCGTGGCTTCCTGCCCGGAGCTACAGATTCTTACATGATATTTGATAACTGTTTCGTGCCCTGGGAAAGAGTCTTCCTGGCCGGCGAATGGCAGCATGGCGGCGTGGTGGCTCTCCTCTTCGCCTTGTTCCACCGCCACTCCTATTCTGGCTGCAAACCTGCTCTTGGCGACGTACTTTTGGGAACT
>Ga0256868_10000841_pt1 | contig 17346 bp, 20 predicted proteins | sample RVTome_13_FD_187341 | JGI IMG/M metagenome (GOLD analysis project Ga0256868, IMG submission 187341) | Soil microbial communities from uranium-contaminated site in the Upper Colorado River Basin, Wyoming, United States - RVT92D227 HiSeq ...
TCATTTGATATATGCACAAATATTTGTAAATAATTGTTCTATTCTGGACAATATGTCACTTCCTTGGGGGGATATTATACCTTAATCTTTTGCATATAATTTAAATCAAGCCTTAAACTCCAGGTAGTTATGAAACTAAATTATTAAACTTCCCTGTGGCATAATTTTTGCTGATTAATGCAATAAATATAAATCAAATGGGGGCAATGAATATGCCATTAACTGAAAAGAGCCTTACTAACGAAAAAAGAAAACATCCAAGATTTAATATTAATGTGCCAGTTAAGTATAGTCGAACCAATTTATTCTTTAAATACGGCAGGGCTACCAATGCGAGTGAAGGGGGAATGCTTGTCTACCTTCCAGAGGAAATAGAGACCGGTAAAGATATAGCGTTGAAAATATTTTTCCCTCCTCGTTCTGAAATAAATTCCCTTGAGTTGTTCGTCCAAGTTGTTTGGAAGGATATTCATCTGCGGAAAGATTGGGCGTGGGATTATCGGACTGGAGTGAAAATTTTAAACATCTCTCCAGAGGATATGACTAATTTTAAAAATTTTTTTATGAGTCCTTCACAAAAAACATCATACATCTCCTAATCTGAGAATTTTCTTCCAATGTTTTTTTCCTCCTCACCCCTCCCTCTCCTTACTGGGGAGAGGGTTTTGTCGTGATCTCAGCCGAACGGGAAGGCCATAGTAGTCATATCGTCTTATACCTTTGCCTGCCCCCTTAACTCTTTCAGAATGGCTGCATGCCTTGGACAAAATTCATACTTCCCGTTCATCTGGGCATGGAGAACCTCTTCCTGCCAGTGGCTATTGAAGAGGCGGCAATCCCGATCTTCACAGAATGGGTCTCCGGTGAGATGTAAAAAAAGGGCCTGCATGACATAACCTTTAAGGACTTCGGTCATCCGCGAGTCGCCATAATCAAGAAACCTCCCTTGAAATTCTTCTTTTAACAACTCAACAGGGGTGCCCATCTGCTTTTTTATATAGAAATCTTTTGGCTTTGCAGGTGCTTCCACAAGCCCCGCGAGGGAAATCAGGCTGGGGAAACCATAAAGGCTAACACGGGCATGGTATTGGTGGTCATCCCGATCCCACGTTCCAAAGAGTTGATTGGTAATAAAGATAATACAACATTCAAACACCAGTCCTTCTTTGAAGATCAGGTCTGATATTTTTTTTTGATATAGAGCCCCCTCATACAGAATACCAAAAATCTTCCAATGAGGATCACTGATCCTCCGTTTCTCGTAATCAACTTCAGCTTGAAGGGGAACTCCAGAAAAAAATCTTTTTCCGGGATCTCTCACCCTGATCCTGGCCAGCTCTTCCGCAACTTCAACTTTTTCTTTCTCAGGGAGGCTTTGATAGATATTTCCTCGAATGCAAAAAGGGATGCGAGTTTTTTTTTCGAGGTATTGACCCAATTCAATAATATTCAGGCCATCCAAATCTCCTTCTTCATAGAGGCCAAGGGTTGAAGGAGTTGGACGAATGAAATCGTTCACTTCTTCTTCATCTTCTCAAGAATGACTTGAGCGCCTTTTCGACCTGAAAGCAGCATTGCTCCAAAGGTGGGTCCCATCCTCGGCAACCCATAGGTGGTTGCTACAGCCATTCCTGTCACGATCAGACCAGGATGAACCTCACCAGTGTGTTCCACTACTAAATCCTCAGACTGTTCTACCCACATCGCACCAAAACCCCTCGTTTTTAGAATTCCTCTTTCCTCAAGTTTCTTAACTACACAAGCATCATGGCCGGTGGAGTCGACTACAAATTTTGCTTCTAAGGCAACGGGGTCCACACACGTAATCTCACGAGGAAGAGCGTTGACAGGCGTCCAATTTACTACGGCACCACAGACCTGATTCCCTTCCCTTAGCACTACATCATCAAAAATGGTCATATTGGCGAATTTCACTCCAGCATCACAGGCCGCCGCGATGAGTTTTGAGCAGGCATGAGGACCATCCGCCACATAGAGACCTTTCACTGCTTTCTCATAAGGAATACCCAATTCCTCTAATATCTTTTGTCCTGGTTCTCGAACGGTCACTTTATTCATCAAATAACCACCAATCCAGAAACCTCCTCCAATATAATTGTTCCGTTCTACAATAAGGGTTTTCACCCCTTTTAAAGCGAGGTCCCTTCCAGCCATCAATCCACTGGGACCACCTCCGATGATAAGGCAATCACTCTCAACGTATTCAATGAACTGCCGAGCGAAGCTATCGACAATGGCTCGGGTGACTTCTTTTTCGCTCACTGGAGTAAAAATCTGTTTTTTCTCAGCCATCATTTATTATCCTCCATCATGCTATTTGCTATGAGCTATCAGTTTTGAGCTTTATTTTTATTCATTGATCATCAATCTCTCAATTTCTCCCCTTGAAAGAGGTGAGGCGAAAAGAGACCGATGATGATCTTCATCAATATTTTGACAGGTCACTTCTATTTTTTTTAAATCTTTTCCTTTGCTATAATGAGACGTGATGGCAGCCGCTTTCTCAATATCTCCTTCCCCAAGTTTCCCCCGCAGGAGAGAAAGAGGTCCTGGGAAACCGGAAACCTTTAACAAAAAATCCTTCTCCAGGGAGTAAGTCTTGATCTTTTGATTCTCCTCCTCATTCCTGCCGACTATTAATTTGACTCCATCGGAGAACCGAAAATGCCTCCCCACCTTAAGAAGGTGAATGTCGTTTAGTGAGAAATTGGGAACATAAACCATCAAGTCTTTCATCCGCTTTGCAAATCCAGGATCCGTAAGAAGACAGCCTCCTGCAGGACACGGGTAGTCATGAATGCCATAATGATTCGCCAATTCGATCTGAGGCTTTCTCGATCGCCCCTGAAACTTTAGCATCTTCTCTCGGTCAACCCACCCTTCTCTTTCCGGAATGGTGATGGGAAGGACCTTAGCAGAGAGGGGTCTCAAGACAAGACCACCAAGCCCTGCCTCCTTTTCGATCAATTGCATTGCATCCCTTCGTTGGGACATGGGCCTCTGTCCTAACACTTCACCCGTAATCATGAAAACGGCTCCAGATTCTTCCATATATTTTTTTGCTTTTTTCAGCATGAAGATCCGACAATCGATGCATGGATTCAAATTCCTTCCATAGCCATGTGTGGGATGCTTTACCACACCGAGATACTCCTCAGAGACATTAAATATTTTTAAAGAAATTCCCAAGTTCTCAACTGCCTTCTGAGAGGCCAAACAGGTCTCCCCACGATTCGTGCAGGTGCAAAATACCGTTATAAAATTAAGGGCTTTTAATTCTATCCCCTGTTCTAAAATGACTCGGGCAGCGAGTGTACTATCGAGCCCGCCGGACATAAGAGCGATTGCCTTCATCCTAAAACCTCATTCATCGATCCAGAGCGAAACCCTTGAAGATCCAATGTAATATAATGATACCCAATCTCTTTTAAACGGCTTACTACTTTTTCTCTCAACGCACCATTCATCAAACGCGAAATTTCTTCTACTAAGATTTCAATTCTTGCCAGATCTCCATAATGGCGTACCCGAACCTGTTTGAATCCCAGTTCAAATAGGAAATCTTCTGCACCATCGACCATTCTCAATCCCTTCTCAGTAATTTCTTCTCCATAAGGAAATCTTGAGGCGAGGCAGGCAAAAGAAGGTTTATCCCAAGTGTGAAGTCCCAACTTCTTAGATAACTCTCTCACCTCTTTTTTTGTGAACCATGCCTCTTTGAGAGGGCTTCTAATCCCCAGCTCCAGAATGGCCATCCTTCCCGGCCTATGGTCTTTATCATCATCTAACGTCGAACCTTCTACGATAAAAGGGATTGCCTCCTCTTTAGCTAACTTCACTAATTCTCTGAAGAGCTTGCTTTTGCAATAATAGCATCGGTTTGGAGGATTTACAGAAAATCCAGGTATCTCTAATTCATTCGATTCGATCAACCGGTGCCTTGCTCCTATGGTTTGAATTAGCTTTTTGACTCCTGCCAATTCCCTTTCTGGATAGAGGGGAGAGAGTGCAGTCACTGCAAGAACATTTCTATCTCCGAGGGTATCTTGAGCCACTTTCAGGAGGAGGGTACTATCCACCCCTCCTGAAAAAGCCACCAGCACTTTCTCCATAGATTGAAAAATTCCTTTTAATTTTTGGGGTTTATTTTCTAACTCTGAACTCATCCCTCTTAACTCATCACTTCTCTGATCCATCCCCCTCCGAGCACCGTTTCTCCATCATAAAATACAGCTGCTTGTCCGGGGGTGATGGCCTTCTGAGGAGAATTAAATTTCACTTCCAATTCACTCTCTCCTTTTGGAGAAATGCTGGCCTCTGACCCAGGATGATTATACCTGATTTTCACCTGAGTATGATGGGAAGAAATCATCTCACTTGGTACAATCCAGTTGACAGAATCAACAAGGAACGTATCCCTATAAACCTGTTCTTCTCCTCCGACGACAATGGCATTCTTTTCTCGATCGATTCCAATCACATAAAGAGGTCTCCCTTTTGCCAAATGAAGCCCCCTTCGCTGACCAATGGTGTAGAAAGGGATACCTTTATGCTTCCCCAAGACATTCCCTTGCTCATCAACAATAGGACCTGGTTCAATGGACTCTTTTAACCTCTCTGATAAAAAAGAATGGTAGGAGGATTCTTGGATAAAACAAACCTCTTGACTTTCTGGTTTGTCATGAACTCGAAGACCCAATTGAAGTGCCCTCTTCCTCACTTCTTCTTTTCGATATTCTCCCAGTGGGAATAGAGTGTAGTGGAACTGATCCTGGGTTAATGAGAAGAGAACGTAGGATTGATCCTTCCTCTGATCCACTCCCTTTTTTAAAAGATACCGACCAATCTTTTCATCGAAATCTAATCTTGCATAATGGCCTGTGGCAATAAAATCGGAATTCAGTTCAAGTGCCATTTTTAAGAAGGAACCAAACTTCACCTTCTCATTACAGAGGATACAAGGATTGGGCGTTCTCCCTTTAACATATTCTTCGCAAAAATACTGGATGACCTCTTCAAACTCCTCTCTAAGATGGAAAACATAAAAAGGAATCTCAAGCTGGAGAGCCACGCGTCTGGCATCTTCAATATCGGTAAGACCGCAACATCGGGCTGGTCCTCCCTGAGTCCTATCCATCATTCCTATACACATCGTTGCCCCAATGACTTCATAACCTTTCTCCTTGAGAAGCCAGGCAGTCGTGCTCGAATCAACCCCCCCACTCATTGCAACCACTACCCTTTGCCTCATCTCCACCCTTCTTCTAATATCTGCATAGCGTGTATTTTATTATTAGCCCTATGCTCAGTGCGCACTAAAAAAGTATTTCCATGGCCTGATAAGGACAGACTGGAATGCACAATTCACAGGCAATGCATTTATCCCGTTTAAAGGACACCTCCATATTTGTCCTTTCGACATCCAGCGCCTTAGTCGGACAAATACTAATACAGGCTGTGCAGTGGGTACAGCGATCTTCATGCCATTTGACATCCTGAGCCAATGGTTGGATTTCCACACCTATTTCGCTGAGATATTTAAACCCTGCTTCCAGCCCTGCCCTCTTCCCGGTAAGCTCCAATACAAGCTTCCCCTCTTCCTTAGGTGTGATCCGGGCTCTCATAATATTAACGATTAAATCATAGTCTTTGACTAATTTCGATATAACGGGTTGATCGACAAGATGAGAAGGATAATTGAGAACAATCCTTTTTTTCTGCATGGGACACTCCTTTTTTAATTTTAGCCCACCCACCCCTCCCCCTCAAGGGGGGAGGGAAAGGGTGGGGGTTTACGATCAGCAATCTGCTATGTTTTATTGATGGGTCGCTCTTTTAAGCTTTTAAAAATGATTCCAGAATTGACAGAAGGAAGAAGTTCAACAGGTTGAGTCAAAAAGAACTTTCCCGTTCTGATCCATTCCTGTAAAGTCTGAGCAACCTCTCTGGCTTTCAGATAGCTGGAAAGACCAGAGGTAGGAATCTCTTTTCCCTGGACCGTAATTCTGCCGCCCTTGAGTTGTTTATAATTTACTTCCCCTATACTTCCGGGAATATATTGAGGATAGGATTCACTATAGTCAACAACCTGAGCCAAGATATCCTCGTCCCGAACCGCGGTATACCGAAATATCTCCTCGTCTAAAATGGGGATAGGGACTCCGATGCCTACGGTGAGGGTTACCCCATACCCAGTATAGGAAGTTCCCCGAAGCCATTTTGGACTCATCATTTTGAGATCACCCTTCACAGCGAGCGTTCCGGCGGTCATTTTGGGAATGCCGCCCTCTGTTCTTTTAACATCAGGGTTATGCTGGGTTCCACTTCCCACCACATATCCAATTCCTCCGCCCAGGAAGATCCGAGTCCCAATGCCAATGGTTTTATAATAGGGGTCATTGAGCAAAGGGCTCAACTGCCCAGCACTACAGTAGTTTGCATTACCCATTTTAGGCTGAAGAACTCCCATATAAGTATAAATAACCTTCTCAGAGAGATTGACGGCTACATTATAGTTCTGATAAGCATTCCTGAGGTTGAAAAGAACCGCTTCATTCATATCCTTCAGGGAGATGTAAGTTTCCAGTGTCTTCCTGGGATAGCAGTCCGTCCCATAAGCGGTGGCAGTCAGCTTAATATCTTTACCAGCGACCAGTTCCTCAATCACATAGGCTCCACCATAATTAAACTTCCCTGGGAAAATCTTATTCCTTGGATCATCGTCTGGCATCGCTGTTGCCCCTAAGAAAATATCTACTGCTGCAAAACCAGTATAGACCGGAACATCGTTAAGATATGTCTTTCCTCCCCCTAATTTGATCCGAGGCTTTGAGTGACCCACATTAAAGTAGGCCCCTGAGGAACACATCGGACCAAAAGTTCCCGTGGTGACTACATCTACTTCCTGAGCAGCCTTCTTCACGCCCTTTTCTGCAGCATAATCAATAATCTCCTCTGCTGTTAAAACGACAGCCTTCCCTTCCTTAATTTTCCTATTTATTTCTTCAATGGTTTTAGCCATGCTTTACCTCCCTGAATTAGCTCTTGGCTAATAGCTTATGGTTTTGATCTAAGACAAACAGCACATGGCTTTAAACTATCAGCCATATGCCATTAGCTATCAGCTAAACTCTTTTCCCCTTTTGGGGTTACCCATGGTCCATAACATAAGATCACCACCTGCTTCGATTACGGAGTGTAGATTGCGGATTGCGGAATGCAAAAAGACAAGAAAACAAACCATCACTTTTTCCCGCCATTCAATTATTAAAGAATTATTTATTTCGGTTCATTAAACAGCCAGGTGCTGATATAACGTTCTCCAGTATCAGGCAGGATGACAACGATCATCTTCCCTTCGTTTTCCTGTCTTTTTGCTACTTCAATCGCCGCCCAAACCGCTGCACCAGAAGAGATTCCTGCCAACACCCCCTCTTCCTTAGCCAACCTTCTTGCCAATAATCCTGCGTCTTCATCCGATACTTTAATGACCTCATCGACTAAATCCATTCGAAGCACTTCTGGGATAAACCCTGCACCGATCCCCTGTATTTTATGAGGTCCTGGTCTTCCTCCAGAAAGAATGGGGGAATTCTTTGGTTCCACGGCAATGGTTTTGAATTCCGGTTTTTTCTTTTTAATAAATCCAGAGATTCCAGTAATGGTCCCCCCTGTTCCCACCCCTGCCACTAAAAAATCAACTTGCCCATCGGTATCCTCCCAGATTTCCAATGCCGTCGTTTTATTATGGATATCGGGGTTAGCTGAATTCTTAAATTGTTGTGGAATAAAATATCGAGAATCCTTAAAAGACATCTCCTCAGCAGTCTTCACCGCACCTGACATCCCTTCGTTTCCAGGTGTCAGGATCACTTCTGCTCCAAACATCCTGAGAAGATGAATCCTTTCAGCAGACATGGTATCAGGCATCGTTAGAACCAATGGGTAACCTTTGGCCGCGCAGATAAATGCCAAAGCAATCCCTGTATTTCCACTGGTAGGTTCTAAAATAATCGTATCTTTTTTTATCAAGCCTGCCTTCTCAGCCGCCTCAATCATTGAATAACCAATACGGTCTTTCACGCTTCCACAGGGGTTAAAAGATTCGAGTTTCGCGATGACCACTCCCTTACACCCCATGGTGATTCGATTCAATTTTAACAAAGGTGTGTGTCCTATCAAGTCAGAAATGGAGTCTGCTATTTTTACCATTTTATACTCCAGAAAATCCGAAATTCGAATTTCGAAATCCGAAAAAAATTCAAAACTTCAATGTCCAAATTTCTAAACTTTTTGTTTAGGTCATTATGTATTTTTGGAATTCGTGCTTGTTTCGAACTTCGTGTTTCTAATTTAGTATTTCTTCTTTATATCTGGTACATTGGAGGGTTACGTTCCTCTTTCTCTCTTTTTCGATTTACCATATCTTCTAAAGTAACAGAATAAAAGATTTTAGATATTGTTTCAGAAACCTCCTTCCAAATGTCTCGGGTGACACATAAAGGGACTTTCTGACAGACCTTTGAATCATGCAAACATTCAATTAAATCAAGCGGACCTTCTAAGGTTTCAACCACATCATACAAACAGATTTCAGATGGGGATTTAGCTAATGAATACCCACCTCTGGAACCACGAATCGCTTTCACCAAGCCAGCCGTGCGAAGAGGGTTAATAACTTGCTCAAGGTATTTTAGAGAAATATTTTCTTTCCTGGCAATTTCTCTCAATTCAATAGGCCCTTCTCCATAATGAGAGGCAAGTTCTAACATTGCCCTTGCACCATACCTAATTTTTGTAGATATTTTCATAGGTTATAAAATCATACTTTTTCTATAGGAAATAAACCTTATTAACCTAATGCCTGATTGGTTGTCAAGGGGTGAGAATTTTTAGAATAAAGGGTGAATGAGGGAAAAGACGAGGTTTTTTAAGCAACCATTACTTTCAAAACTCTTTTTGTTTTTTCAGTGACCTTTACACGTTCATCGATTCTATAACCAACTATCCAAGCAATCATCTCTCCTGAAATAAGCAGAGGGATTTTATGTCTCTCGAACCTTGGTACTTTATGATCGATAAAGAACTCTTTTAACTTTTGAGTTCCTCTGGCTCCCAATGGATTGAACCGATCACCTGGGCTGAAATTTCTCATCCTCAATGGAAACTGAAGGCTTTCATAATCTATAAAAGCTATATGGGGAGTTTCATCGTAATTTCTAAATTGATCTCGGTCCGTCTCTTCAATAACCACCTCTTTTTCAATCTCTTTAATAAAGGTCCTGCCTGGGAAAATGAGCTCAACTTCGAAAGGTGGAGATGGTTTTGCACCTCCTTTCCCTAATAAAACATTGTTATATCGTTTCTCAATCCAGACTCCATGAGGTAACTCTAAAAAGAAGCTTGGAGAAGATTGCTTCAATGTTTGATAAATTTTATTGACATCTGACCACTCTCCTTCCTCTGTGATCATTCCCCAATGATATATACTCCCCAATATCTTCTTGATCACTCTCCATTGAATAGCTTGATGAAGAGATTGGTATTCTGAGAATTTGAAAGAAAGGGTATCCTCCTCCTCCTTTACGATCTTCTGGTATTCCTCTTCTGCTCCTCTCTCCAAATAATTATTTTCTTCCCTGAGGATGCTCGATGTCCTCAGGAGGGTTTCCTTAAAATTGGGCTGATATTCTTTTTCAATCAATGGAATCAGAGAAAGGCGTATTCTATTCCGAAGGTACTCTCTCTTGAGATTTGATGAATCTAAGAGGAAAGGAATTCTTTTTTCTAAAGCATGGGATTCGATCTCTTCTCTCCATACTTCAAGAAGAGGCCGGATCACTTTCCCCTCCCGAATGGGGAGGATTCCCTTTAAACCTTGCAGGCCAGAACCTCTGATCAATCTTAAGAGGACAGTCTCCACTTGATCATCTGCATTGTGACCTAAAACAATTTTTTGGGCATCATGCTTTTGGAGAAGATCATAAAAGAAGCGGAAACGAATTTTTCTGGCTGCATCTTGCAGAGAGAAGCCCCCCAACTTCTGGAATTCCTTCACATTGAATTCCGCATATTCAAAGGGTAAGCCTAACCGTTCTGACTCCTTGTGAACAAGCTCTGCTTCTCTCTCTGACTCCTCAGGACGGAGTCCGTGATTAACATGTGCTATGATGAGGAAAAGGTCAAACGCTTCACGACAAGCATTTAGTAAATGGAGGAGGACCATTGAATCCACCCCAGCCGAGACACCTACAATCAAACGATCCCCTTTTTTTAATAATTGGTAGTGGTCAACGGTCCTTTTGAATTGGTTGAATAACATACTTCACTCTTACATCTTCTTTTCTCCCAATGGTCCGACTCTGATTTCTACTACGGTCGAACCATACCATTTTTCAACGATCTTGACTGTACAGGTTTTATCAGGTTTTGAGAAATTGAGAAAAGACTCCTTCCCTCTAAAACTGTTCACCAGCTTCCAATTATCCTGCTCCATATGATAGGTAAAGAAATCGGCTAAAGACGGTACATCAAGACGCCATTTAGAAAAAAACAATACACCCGCTTTAAATCTGGGGGTCTCATAAATAAAGGATTTATTGGGCTTATAATTCAATTCACCTGGGACACGGACATCGTCAAAAAAATATTTGCCTACACCCTCCCCTTCTGTCTTTGTCTCTCCCGTCGCCCCTGCTGCCGGTTGACCCTGTTGGCGCTCTCTAACAGTTGTCGCACAGCTGGTCCATATCACCCCTAAAAAGATAATCAACAACAAAGCAATTACCGATTTCTTCTTAAAAATATTTTGAATCATACTTTCCCTCCCTATTTAAATGATAAAAGACTTTTACCATTCTGCAGAAAGAAAAGCAAGAGGAAACAAAAAAGGCCCATTATTTGGGCCTTTAAGAACTCAACAATTTCCATTAAGTCAGATAAGGCTTAATCCGCTGTCCGGTAGTTTGCATATCCTGTCGGAACCGCCTCGTAGAGATTGATATCGATATACCCCAATCGGGGCAGATCTAACTGATCGAAAGGCGTAGGTAACTTGTAATTGTAAGGGTCCTTCACCCCAGATTGAAATGTAAATGGGAATACAACCTCCTTGCTCTCATTTCCAGACTTGTCGAAGACAGAAACTCTCAGGGTAATTTGGGTCCACTCACTGAGGGGAAATGCATATGAGCCAAATGTATTCCATTGGATATATCCTCTAACATGCTTTTGATATTGTGGTTTAACATAGATCCAATCTGTCTGGTAACTGCCCATACCCGGTTGTTCCACAACAGAGGCAATCCTTAGCATATCACCATCAGGGTCTTCCGCTTCAATATAAATTTTCCAGATATATCCATTATATCCTTTATCCACTGCAAAAGAGTGGGTAATAATCGGTGCATTGGTTCCAGGTTTAGATTGTATCCCTTTCGTGTTTGAAGCCATTTGACTCCATCCTTGATAAGGGGAAAAAAAGGAAAAAGCTAATAATAACCCTAAGGTCGCAATGAATTTATTGGCTTTCATATTTCTGCCCTCCTTTCTCTAAGGGAAATTCTAAAAGAATAACTCTTTTATTTTTATGTTTTCCCTTTCTTTAAAATATAATTCTTCAAAATAGAAATATCAAGGGAGGGTAGTCATTGCCAATCTCTTTGCTTCTTCAAAGACTTCCTTAAGGGGAACCTTTTTTTCTAATGCCAATCTTTTACAATCTTCATATTCTGGAGAAAGGTTGACTATTTTCCCCTCCCATTTAGCTAATTTGAAACGTATTTTACCATATTTTGTCTTAAATGTTAGGATTTCCCGATCGGATTTCGCCCTCTCCTCCTCATGCCACCTTAAACCAAGAGTGGTCGTCTCCCTCAAAAGAAATTTTGTAACAGAAGGCAATTTTTCAGAAGGGCAAATGACGGTGAGGAGATGGCCCGGTCGATTCTTCTTCATTAGGATGGGAGTGATAAAAACATCAAGGACTTCCATGGCTAAAAGCTTTTCAATTATATAGTCATAGAACTGAGGGTTCATATCATCAATATTCGTTTCAATGACTTCGACCCTCTCTTTTCCGAAGGTTGATTCCGAAGTCCCGATGATCAACCTCAGAAGATTGGGGTGGGGAAGGTCATCACGACCAGCCCCACACCCGATTCGTTCCACTTTCATCGGGGGTATTGGGCCAAATTCAGAACCCAATGTAGTGAGAATGGCCGCCCCGGTAGGAGTGAGAAGTTCCCTTTCTACCCCTGATGAATAGATAGGTTTTCCTTCCATTAAGGATAATGTAGCAGGTGCAGGAACTGGAAGGATCCCATGTTCGCATTTAACAAATCCTCCCCCCACATTTACCTTTGAGACATATATTTTTTCAATGCCTAATTCTCGAATGCCCCACACTGCTCCCACAATATCAACGATGGAATCCAATCCACCCAATTCATGAAAGTGAACTTCTTCTATTGGGGTTTGATGAATCTTCGCCTCTACAGAAGCAATACGATTGAAAATCTCATTACTCTTCTCCTTTACTTCGGCATCTACACCACTTCCTTCAATAATTCTTCGGATCTCCTTCAAATTGCGATGGGATCTCTTTTCGTTTCTCCCCTCCACAACGACTTGAGTTCCAGAGATCCCCGCTTTTAAGACTTTTTTAGCTTTCAAATGGATGGTCGAGATTCGAATTTTTTTCAGCTCCTCTCTCAATCGTCGAAGGCTCAACCCAGCATCGATTAAGGAGCCGAGAATCATATCCCCACTGGCACCGGAAAAACAATCAAAATAAGCGATCCGCATGGTCTTTTCCTCTTTTTTGTTTTAGACTATTATCAAAGAGAACCAAAATAAAATCAATTGAAATTTCTTTTAAGAGAGAGTTCTGAAAAAGCTCAGAAATTTCTGATTACACAGATTATGACACGATTACAGCGATTATAAGTACATTGAAAATAAATAAAAATCTGTGTAATCTCTTCTTAATCTGTGCAATCAAGAGAGCATATAGTAGTTTTTCTGTGCTCTCTAAGAATTTGTTTGACAATCGAAATGGATTCAGTAAAATTTAATAGGTCTGGCGGTGTAGCTCAGTCGGTCAGAGCATGCGGCTCATATCCGCAGTGTCCGGGGTTCAAATCCCTGCACCGCCACCAATTCTTCCTTTTCTTTGCCTATGCCTATGGGTCTTTCATCAAAGAACAATCCTTCAGGGATGCGGAAGCATCCTTAGCATGAAAATCGATATTGAAAAAATTCAAACATTTCTCTTGGAGATTAGGGCGCGTCACCGTGAAACTGAAGAATTACTCCTGGTTCAATTAGGAAAGGAGAAAATAAATGGGAATCATGAACGGTAAAGTATGCATCATCACCGGCGGGGCAGGCAGCATCGGTCTTGCAAGCGCCTCGCTCCTTTTGCAGGAAGGAGCAAGGGTTATGCTAGTTGGTCGTAATGAAGAGAATTTGGCCCGTGCGGCCAAAACTCTGAAAGCAAGCGCTGATTTTCTGGGAACGACGAAGGCGAACGTAGCTGACACACAAGAGACACAAAAATATATTAATCAGACTGTTGCCAAATGGGGCAAGATCGACGTATTGTTTAGCCATGCGGGCATTAGCGGTGTCGTCAAACCGATCACCGAATATCCTGAGGAGGTCTTCGACGCCGTCATGGCAATCAACATCCGGGGCTCATTCTTGGCCTGCAAATACGGTTTACCTCAAATGAATGATGGCGGCAGTATCATCATCACCTCCAGTATCATGGGCGTAACAGCCGACCCCGGCGTCTGCGCCTACGCGACATCCAAACATGCACTCATTGGGCTCATGCGTACCGTTGCAAAAGAAGCGGCTTCCCGTAAAATCCGCGTCAATGTTCTTGCGCCAGGCCCCATCGACAACTCTTTTCAATCGAAGATTGAGGAACGCCTCACCGAGGTCGTCGGAGAGGATGGCACCGAATTTCTTAACCGTGTTATTCCACTGGGCCGTCATGGCGGAGCCGAGGAAATCGCCCGGTCTGTTCTTTTTCTTGCCTCCGATCAAAGCAGCTTTTCGACCGGCAGCATTTTCATGGCCGACGGTGGAATGAACGTTTAAAATAGAATCGAACTATCGAAAATAGGGCCCAGCCGCGGAAGAATCCTATTTGACGGTTTCGATGAAACCTCCGACATTATATTTGTGCTTGTGGACGTTGCGACATATCCACGAAAACTCCGCTTTGTGCCCTATTCAGGGACACAAGCGGGCCAAATCCCTGCAGCAACACCAATTTCTCTTTAATCAAATCGCACGACTGAAAAACCCATCGCTTTACCACCCATCGCCATAATCTTATCAGCGGTTGCAAGAACATCTGCCTGAATCTCTTTAGCGATCATCAGATGTAACGCATCAAGTGTACGGAGTGGAACATCAGTGAGAACAGATAAAAGGTTGACAGCACCTCCCGCCAAGTTTTTGGTTAAAGGGTGGCATATCAGAAAATTCTGCCGGATATCCTCCTGGAAGGCCGCAAACACCTGTGCTTCCATTTTTGAATCGATATTTCTTTCTCTTCGTCGTCTGGCAAGAAGGCATCGTATTTCCACCACAGTAAGTTCACTAATTTGGACGGGGCCATGTTCTTGAATATATTTCTCAACATCATCGGATCTTGCTTCGTTAAGATACCACTTGGCTAAGGCACTTGTATCAAAGTAGATGATTTCGCTCATCGTAGATCTCTATCCTCCCGGACATACTTTTCGCTTCCTTTTCGCATGAGAGACATTTTTTTTCGAAGATCTCGATGGGATGGAACGGGCCTCTTCTTCCCAACTTGCGTTAATCGAGCGATAGCCACTCCCCGACGAGTAATCATTACTTCTCCTTCATCTTGCAGCAAACGGTCCAGTTGTGACAACGATTGTCGGGCTTCTCGTATGGAAAGTATTTTCATCTCCAAACCTCCTCCTTATGGATCATCGAATATCACTGGAAAGGAATTGTGTATTTGTGCTACATTATGCGTTCAATGTAGCACAAATTTTTATACTTTGCAATCCTCCTTTTAGCCATGTGGTTTCAGCTCATGGCTTTAAGCTAAAGTCTTACTTACCTTTTTATCTCCTCCCATTTTTTCAGGAATTTTTAAAGCTTTTCGTGAACAAATTGTATCTCCCATTGAACAGTTGCTCTGCAAAGGGCACCCTCCGATTCGAATGATGGGTCACCTATTAAAAGGCATCTGGCAAGAGAATAAAGTACTCCGTAGCAAGAAAAAGTGTTATAGTACACTATAATATTTCTATAATGAAGAATATCGATATAAGGAGGTACATAAAATGACAGAATCAAAATATGGGAAACACATTGTGACAGAGTTGAAGACCAAGCGGTTTTCCCCTGAATTCGCTGCCAAATATGCCCAATGGGCGACTCGGATCCTATGGATGGACGATAAGGTGATAGATGGAGCCTTTCAAATGAACTGCTCCTGGTATTTGAGACCACCGGCCACACCAATGCCTGAGGGTGGTGCACATACACATGATTGTGATGAGATCATCGGCTTTTTTGGGAGTAACCCGGAAGACCCCTATACCTTGGGAGGAGAAATAGAATTCTGGTTGGAAGACGAAAAACATATTCTCACGAAAAGCTGCCTTATTTTTGTCCCCAAGGGAATGAAGCACTGCCCCCTGATCGTGAGGCGTGTTGATAGACCTATTTTCCACTTTTCCACCGTGACCAGCGGCCAGTACGAGTTAATTAAAGATAAATAGCTATTTCTTACCTGGACCACACAAGAAAATGTGGGTCAGCTATGAGATGATAACGACTTTTTCCTTGACGGAGATCGCTATTTCGTTTACATTATTATGGCAATGAAAGAATCAAAGACATCGAGCAGCTTTTATTACTATTATTATTATAGTAGCCTGTACCCGGGCATACCTTTGCTTTAGAAAGCAAAAGGCCATGGGTACAAGCCCCATGGCCTTTTTTCATATTGGGCCATGGTGAACTCCATGGCTTTTTTATTGAAGGAGGAAAAATGATTGTCTCTCGCAAGATGCAGAAACTGATTGCCGATCAGGAAGGATGGACCCGCAGGATGTTTGAAGAAGGCATTAAGATTAAAAAGATATTCGGCGTAGAAAACGTCTATGATTTTTCTCTCGGAAATCCTGATACGGAACCTCCAGAAGAACTGCAAAAGGCGCTCGTCGAGACGCTGAGCCACCCTGAGAAGGGGATGCACCGGTACATGACAAACAGCGGCTATGAAACCGTCCGGGAAGAGATCTCAGCATACCTTCGTGAACTCTATGGTTTACCATTTACATTAAACCATGTCTTCATGACAACGGGCTGCGCAGGTGGTCTTAATATCCTTCTCAAAAGCATGCTGACCAGAGGTGATGAAGTGATCGTTCCCTCGCCTTTCTTCTGGGAATTCAAGAATTATATAGAGAATTATGGCGGTAATATCCGCTTTGTACGAACAAAAAAGGATTTTCAGCTCGATATAGAAAAAATTGGAAAAGCCATTACTCGAAAGACAAAGGCTATTCTTTTGAACAGTCCAAATAATCCTACTGGCGCTGTATATACAGAGGAAAGTCTCAGATCACTGGCGGAATTCCTCAACGAAAAGAGAGCCCAGGGACAGGACATCTATGTCATCTCCGACGATGCTTACAAGAAGTTGATATACGATGGGATACGGCTGCCGAACCTTTTTGGATTGTACGATCTTGTCTTTTCCGTCACCTCCCACTCAAAAGACCTTGCTTTAGCAGGGGAGCGTATCGGTTATATTGCGATCTCTCCTCGCATTCAGGAATATGAACTTATGGTTTCAGGACTCATGATATCCATGAGGGCCCTTGGGTTTGTCAATGCTCCAGCCCTTTTCCAGAGAATCGTAGGCAAATTTCAGAAGATTTCAGTGGACATTGGAGAATACGAAAAAAAGCGGGACGTTCTTTACGAAATACTTATGGAAGCGGGATTCGAATGCGTGAAACCAATGGGGGCATTTTATATGTTCCCCAAATCGCCGGTGCCAGATGAACTCGAATTCATTCGAACACTCCAGCAGGAAGAAAGGATTATGGCCGTCCCAGGAAGAGGCTTCGGGAAAAAAGGCTATTTTAGAATAGCATACTGTGTGCCAATGGAAACGATATTAAAAAGCAGAGATGGATTTCTAAGAATCGGGAAACGTTACATGATGAGTTGAAGAGAAGTAAACGGTTTCCCATCTTTCTATTGACACCTTGTTCATTATTGAATAGATTAGAAAAAAAATAGAAAAACAGGAGGGGA
>Ga0256868_10000843_pt1 | contig 17333 bp, 18 predicted proteins | sample RVTome_13_FD_187341 | JGI IMG/M metagenome (GOLD analysis project Ga0256868, IMG submission 187341) | Soil microbial communities from uranium-contaminated site in the Upper Colorado River Basin, Wyoming, United States - RVT92D227 HiSeq ...
ACATCTAAAGCTTTTAAGAGAAGCGGGATTGGTCAAAGGAGAAAAGCGGGGGTATTGGACCCATTACATGGTTGAAAAAAACAAGTTGAACGAGTTGGCCGAACTGCTACGGGAGTTGACTCATCTGCTGCCATGTCTTGAAGGCGTCTGCATCAAAAAACTTAACGACAAAATCAACTGTCACAAGGAGGGAACGAAAATGTGCGACTGCAAATGTCAGTACCCTGAGAAGTTGAAAGGAAAACCCGAGGAATGCACCCCTGAGCAGATCAAGGATTGCCATGGGGACAAAGAGCATCCCTGCAAGGACGAAAAGTCATAAAGTAATTGGATAGCCGTTCGGCCACTCACAGACCAGATTACAAAAGGATAGGGTTACGGATAGGAAGCCCGTTTCGTTTAGGGTCGGACGGTTACGTAAACTTCTATTGATGAGGAACTTTACCGAACGACGATACGGGCATCGTTACCCTTACCGTAACACGATCCCTTTATTTTCTAATTGAATGTGGGGTGACTAAATGAATATTTTGGAAGTTGACCAACTCACCAAAAAATATGGCGATCTGACGGCCGTCGATCGGATCGCCTTCTCCGTTCAGGAACGGGAGATTTTCGGCTTCCTCGGACCGAATGGAGCTGGCAAGACAACAACGATCAATATGCTGATTGGCCTAGCGCATCTCACATCGGGTTCGGCTAAGATTGCAGGATTTGATTGTGAACGGGAAATCAAAAGAGCCCAGCAAATCATGGGGATTGTCCCGGATGAAAGCAATCTTTACGAGGAGTTTGACGGATTTAAAAACCTGTGTTTCTGCGCATCCCTTTACGGGATGCGAAAGGACGAGCGGGAAAAGAAGGCGAGAGAACTCTTGCAGCAGTTTGGGTTGGGGGAGGCGAAAAAGAGGCCCTTCGGAGCTTATTCCAAGGGAATGAAAAGAAAACTGACCATCGCTGCTGGAATTATTCATGATCCCAGGATCCTCTTTCTTGACGAGCCCACGACCGGTATTGACGTGACCAGTGCAAGGCAGATACGCCAGTTGATCCAGAGCTTGAACCAAACGGGAACAACGATTTTTCTTACCACCCACTACATCGAGGAAGCAGAACGGCTATGCAATCGAATTGCCTTTATTGTCGGCGGGAAGATCGTCCGTATCGGACGTCTCGACGAGCTGATGCGCGAGGTCCAGCAAGAAAACGTTGTACAACTGGCCTTTGCGGACAGTGTTTCCAATCTGAAGTCTTCTCTCCAAGAGAACTTTCCCGATGTTGTTATCGAAATCCCTAACAATCAGGCAATTCGCCTCCGGTCTTCCCACCCATTGAATCTGACGCCCTTGATGAGGTTTTTTGAACAGAAAAACCTGCCCGTCTACGAGGCCCGAATCATGCGTCCTTCTCTGGAGGAGGTATTCGTCAAAATCACGGGCATTGAGCTTCAGAAGATGAAACAGGAGAAGGAAGGAAAGGGAAAGCAATGAAATCCTGGATTGCGTTCTGGAACATTCTTATGAAGGATATGAGAAACTACTACCTGAAACCGCCAAACATCAGCTGGGGTATTGTCTTTCCAGTCGCGTGGACGCTCATGTTTTTTCTGAAATCTCAGACGGCTGTGAATGTTCGAGAGCTTCTACCCGGTGTGATGAGTCTATCCATCCTCTTCGGAACGACCTCGATGTTAGCGGTCACCATGACTTTTGAGAGAAGAAGTCGTTCCTTTGAGAGGCTTCTTTTAGCCCCCCTCGACCTGAATTTCTTGATGCTCGCCAAAACGAGCGGGGCTATTCTTTTCGGCCTGTTTAACGCGTTCATTCCGGTGCTATTCGCAGTTTTTCTGGCCGATTTATCCGGCATCCGCTGGCTTCCGGTACTTGGCGCTGTCTTCCTGATTGCCGTTACTTCGACCCTTCTCGGCCTTTTTATCGCGGTGTCGGTTAAAGAGATCTTCGAAGCACAAACATTCTCCAATTTCTTTCGTTTTCCGATGATTTTTTTGTGTGGCCTTTTCATTCCTGTACAAGGGCTGCCCATTTTCTTACGACCTCTCTCTTATATTCTTCCACTCACCTACGGGGCGGACATCCTCAAGTCTTCCATCAGCCAGAACGGTCACCTGGGGTTCACTGTTAATTTTGTGATCCTTCTCGGCTTCGCCGTGGGCTTATTCGCTGTGAGCATCCGAAATGTGAAGCGCAAGTGGATCTACTGACCGAAACACTACGTAAAATGAGTGGCTCAAACGTTATTTCTTATAGATGGCGCGCGGCAGCAGGAGAACCGCCCCCCGGGCAACCTTGTAGTCGTCAACATGCCCGGTGACGGAAAAGCCGGCATCCGCATAGTGGACGTGGAAGCGTTCCTCCGGATGAGAGATCACCCCTTCGAGCGCAACACCGGAATAGAAGCCGAGCAGGAATCCAGCCACGTTGGTCTGATCGAAAACCCTACTCCTTGCATGGCCTTGCGAGTGTGGCCTGACCGTCTCCGTGCTTTGGTCGCTGTGGGCAGCAGAGACTCCGGTCACAACATGCCACAGGACGCGGCTAAAGCTTCCTCTTACGGCAAACGGGAACGCCCGATCGGGGCTCAGTCCCCTGCCTACAGCGGTCTGTAGCACGAACAATTCGAACTCCGCTCGTGTCATGTCGTTCGGAATCGCGAATTCGTCCCAGGTTTCAACCCGGGCCTCGACAAAGAAGACAGCTTCATCCGTCGGTGCGGGGGGCTCGACTGCCCCGTTTGCCGAATGCCCCCGGCTCACCAGGAGCTTTCCGTCCCACAGAAGAATTTCCCCACGCAGGCCTTCCAGAGCTCCCAAGCCGTAAGAGCCCGGCAGTGCAAGAATCTCTCGCAGCTTCACAACGCCCTGTGTGTCGCCGGTTTGGCTCATACGCTCAAAGTTGCCGAACACGCGCAAATCGAACGGCTCTGAGGCAACGGCCCAGAAGGTCCAGAGCGAGAAGAAAAGGGTCAAGAGGGACAAACGTAGATGACTCATGACGCACTCTTTACGTATTGCTCGGTGGCAGGGTCATTTCAAGCCATCGACACCTTGCATTCCTTTGAGTTCATCCTAAACGCTGAAGACTTCTCATCACAGCTGCCGCAATATCTCGGCGGGTTTCATCCTTGCTGTCCGTTTCCCCATAAAATAACTCGCCATGCTGCCCGCAGCAAGAGATAACGCTAATGAAATTGCCGTTAGCCCGGCTGAGATACTCACTGGAAGCCGGACGGTTTGGGCGGCGGCTGCCGCATCCTTGGCGAAGGCAGGCAAAAGATTCAACTCCCAGGGGGTTGATACGGGGATGGAGAGGAAACCCAGAAGATAAGAGAAGAAATATCCCATCACGATTCCCAAGACCCCTCCGAGAAGGGATTGTAAAAAGACCTCACCCATCAGCTGTTTTTGAACGTCTCTTTCGGTCCAACCAACCGCCTTCAGGATGCCAATCTCTCTCGATCGCTCGACAAGGTTGGAAAGCATGGCTTTGACGATCAGAAAAACAGCGCCTCCGAGGGCGATGAGGGACACGATAAAAGAGAATTGGTCAGAAATCTTCGAGACGCCTCCCATCAGTTCAAGGAATGAATCGGAACTGGTCACTGAAACTCCATTGAGCTTCCCAGCAATGCTTGTCTTTACCTGGCTAAGAAGGGATGGGCTTTTCAGGCGAAGATAGACAATGTTCACGCCCATTGAATCTCCACCAACCAAGGTTTGAGCATCAGAAAGAGGCAGATATATGTTCGCCGATGCGATCTGAGACCCTTCTTTAATCTCCAGGAGCCCAACTACGCTGAAGGGGCGACCATTGATCTCCACTGCATCGCCAATTTTTTTGTGTTGGAATTTTGCATAATGTTTTTCGAGAACGACTTCGCCCTCTTTGTTGGGAAAACGCCCCTCCTTGAGCCAATCCTTGACCTTGACCGGCCCCAGACTGGGTTGGGTAAGGTCGACACCCATAATCGTCCTGAAACCGCTTTTATCAAACTCCCAGAGGAGGAGCGAAGAAGCCATCGAATCGACACCTTCAATCGTTTTGAGTTTTTCGAGATCCCCGGAGGGAAGAAGCTGATTGGAAAAAGGCAGGCGTATCCCGCGCATGGATGCGGGCGGCTGGCCCGAATCCACAGCCCGCTTTTCCGGCCGCTGCACAACAATGTCGGCGCCAAGGTTCTTGAAAGGCAGGCTCACCGCCCTCTGATAAGCCGTTGAAACGGCGTTAATGGAAACAAAAAGGGCAATTCCTATACCGATGCCCAGGACATTTACCAGGGTACGGTTATGGTGATGGCGAAGTTCTTTCAACACATAGCTGTAGTTCATGATGTCCTCGCGGTAGAGTCCCGTCTGAGAGGCGGGACAATAGAAATTTTATTTACATTTTCCGGAAGCCCCGCCCAGTGGGCGTGGAGCTTCACTTTTTATTTGTTATTTGATTAAGAGCCTGCCGGAGATCGTCCATAGTCCACTTCCCCTGGAAAGCGGCGGGGCCTGACCCTGTTGGAAAGCCGACAAATTTTATTTCTTTGCCATTTACTGGAATTGCGAACTTGCCGTCCAGCCAGATGACCAGGGGGACATGCTGGGTTACCCCTTTTTTAACCATGAACTGCTCCCCTTCCCTCGTCTCAAAATCATACCAGGAAACGCTGATTTTGTTTCCGTACTGTGAGAAAACATTTTTGATCTGTTCCAGCGAATCCAGAAGAGGACCGTGGTTCATGTAGAGGACTTCAACTTTAACCTCTTTCGCAGCAAAAACTGTAAATGGAGCAGAAGATAGAGCCAGGATTACCAAACAGAATAGAATTATCTTTCTCATGACATGATCTCCCCATCTTTCATTCGGATTAACCGGTTGGCTGTTTTAGCAAGTTCATCTTCATGGGTGACCATTAAAATAGCCACCCCTTCTTCGGTATGCAGTCTGTTCAAAATATCCATAATAGCTTCGCCGGTACTTGAATCGAGGTTGCCAGTGGGTTCGTCAGCAAAGATAATTTTGGGGTTGTTGATCAACGCCCTGGCAATGGCCACCCTCTGCTTCTCCCCTCCTGAGAGGGCCGAAGGCAGGTGCTCGATCCTGTGCCCCAACTCCATCTTTTCAAGCAGCTCCGTTGCACGCCGCCGGCGCTCTTCATTGGTCATCTTTAAGGGGAAAAGAGGAAGGGCCACATTCTCCCATGCTGAGAGGGTCGGGATGAGATTGAAAGACTGAAAAATGAACCCGACATTGTCCCGTCGGAACAAAGCCAGCTCGTCCTCGGATGAAGTGGTAATCTCCCTTCCGTCAAGATTTACCCTTCCTTTGGTAGGCTTTTCCAGTCCTGAGAGAAGGGAGAGAAGGGTTGTCTTGCCGCAGCCCGATTTTCCGACGAGGCAAACAAATTCCCCTGCGTCGATAGTCAGGGAAACCCCCTTCACCACCTCAAGATCACCATATTTCTTGCTTAGATCCGCACCTGATAAAATAGTCGATTTAGTCATGTCTTAATACCTCCGAGGGTTTGATTTTTGAAATATGTCTGCCCAGCAACCCTCCTGTCATTCCTCCTATGATGATTGATAAGAGGATAGCAAAGAAGGCCAGGTTCCAGGGGACATGGACGGGAAGCCGCAGGGTCTTAAATATCTGGTCTCCCCCTCCCGGGAGAAAATGCGGATTGGGACTCATCTCCCACGGGATAGGGATATTGACCTTCATGAAACTTAAACCGAACGAGGCGACAAGGGCTATCAGAAGTCCCAGAATACCTGCCATAAAACATTGGATCACCGACTCTGACATCAGTTGAGAAACAACGTTTCGATTGGTCCAGCCAACTGCCTTGAGAACCCCGATCTCCCTGGCCCGCTCGGCAATGTTTCCTGCCATGGTCTTAAAAGCGATCAGGACGGCTACAATGATTGCGATCAGGGAGGCAGCCAGCGTAAATTTATCCGAAAGGGCAAAGAGGCTGCCGAGAAGCTTCAAGAAGGAGTCCGGCGTAGCCACCGTCGCCTTATTGCCAAGGATGCCTTTCATCTCGGATGCCAGGCCGGTGATCTTTTCCTGGTCTGCCTTAATAAAGAGGAGGTTCACATCGCCCGGTGCATATGGAGAAACAGATTGCAATCCTTTCGACGAAGCGGCCAGATTCTCTGCCTCTATCAGAGGTAGGTACACATTTGCTACGGCGATCTTAGCCGCACGGGACGCATCCACAAAACCCACCACCGGAAATTTCTTATCAGCCACGGATATGGCGTCATTTAACCTGATCCCAAATTGCCGGGCATAGGCCTGCTCAACAAGGGCCTCCTGTTTGCCGTCTTCGAGAAACCTTCCCTCCGTGACGGAAGAACGAAGAAGACTCGGCCCGATTGAATTCTCTTTTTCAATCCCCAGGACGATCCAGGCCCGTTTCGGGTCGAAAACCCAGAGCAGGAGACCTGTGCCTATTCCTCTTACGCCGGGAAGCTTCTGGATCTTCTCTACTTCCTCCTTTCGGATCGTCACGGCTGAACAGGGAAAGACCGCTCCTGCCAGGTCTTTGGGAACATCCCCTGACCGCTGAACCGTTATGTCGGCTCCGATTTCCTGGAGGGGGACATGGGCTGCTTGACGGTAAGCCGATGAGAGAGAGTTGAGGATGACCAGAAGGGCGATTCCGATCGAGAGCCCAAGAATTGACATCAGCGTCCTTCGTTTCTGGTAATAGAGTTCTTTCATCATGTAATGCAGATTCATCACTTACCTCCGCTTGTCGGTGACCATGGACTTTGCGCACTGGTCATGCTCTCGCGCATGAGATCGAAGAAACGTTGTTGTTGGTCGGGGTCGAGGATCTTCTTTAACTCCGTGATATGCGTGATGACTTCCTTTTGAATCTCATCCTGGATACCCGCCATCTCTTTCCGCAGATTTTCTATACTGACGGGATCACTGTCTTTTTGAAGGAGAGTTACGAGAATCTCTTTCTTCTCCTCCATGAGAGCTCCCAATTCCGCAAGTCGCGCATGAAACTTTTGAGCTAGAGGCTCCATCTTTGATAATTGAACCTTTGAAAGGCCGAGGGACTGATAGAGATGCCTATCACCCGGTGACATGGGGCAGGGTGCCAAGGTTTTAGTAGAAGTGCTGAAGTAATAATGGTATCCCATGGAGACCAACACACCTGCGTTGATTGCTAATGACAGAATTAGAACGATTGTAAGCCACTTCGATTTCATCTGGACTCACTCTCCTTATAACTCACCATCCGAAGATATCCGTGTGCCAGCGTGCCAGGGGGAGCCGGATCGAAAGCCTTCCAGGAGTCGAAAAGGGCCTCCTTTGAATAGCTCGTTTGCTGAGGCTGAAACGGCAAGAAATCACACCGGATCAGGATATTTCCGAGATAGGTGCCAGCCAGGATTCCAATAACCAAAAGGATAGAGGCAATGACCGGAGAAGGCATTAGTCGGAAAACCCGCTGGAAGTTTGGCAACAAACCTTGTTGACGTGGTTCCCTAATTTTTCTTGCGATTTGCTGGTAAAACCATTGATCGGGATGGATTTCTTGCAATTCTCCCATGGTTTGCCAGACCTGCTCAAGATTTTCATACTGCTCACGACAAGTCTGGCAGCTTAGCAGGTGCTTGCTGACCTCTTGCTGCTCTCTAGGATTTAGTTCCTTATCCTGGTAAGCTGGAAGTTTCTTTTGGACATTATGGCATCTCATCTTTTATCCATTCGCCCCTCACCCCATCCCTCTCCCCAGCGGGGAGAGGGGAGGGTGAGGGGGGTCTTCGTGTCAAAGAATTGAATGTGTTTATAATATATTAAACAACTCTCGAGCCAAAAACCTGCGGTCATTTTTCATAATTCTTCAATTTTTCTTGAAGGGTTCTTTTTGCCCGGGCAAGCAAAGATTCAACGGCAGAGACCGAGCAGCCAATGATCTGGGCAATCTCTTCATAGGAAAGGTCATCATATCTTTTCAGAACCAAGGCCATTCGCTGATTTTCAGGCAGGGATTGAAGTGCATCGGCGACCTGGCGGCTTCGTTCTTTTGCGAGCAAAAGGTCCTCTGGCGATGGCGAGCCATTGGGAAAGTCCTCTTCCGTCTGGACCTCGCGATCTCCATCGGACCGCAGGAACTGGAGCCATTTCTTGCGACGTGAGGACTTCAGCTCATTAAAACAAAGATTGGCCGTAATACGATAGAGCCAGGTTGTGAATTTGGCTTTCGGCTCATAGCTTTTGGCGGATTGCCAAACCCTGAAAAATACTTCCTGGGCCAGGTCCTTTGCCTGCGTCCTGTCCCCAATGAAACGATAAATGAGATTCAGGACGGAAGCCTGATGGCGATCCACCAGGATTTCAAAGGCATCACCGTCACCTTTGGCAATCCTGGCCATAAGATCTTCGCTTGAAGGTTCTCTATCCATAGTTGTTAATTATTGCTTTACTGGTCTCTTAATTGATGGCTCGCCGAAGAGAAACCCGACCACAAAAGGAGTTGGGAATAAAAATACAAGAGTGCGCGTCACCCAAAGTGAGACAGGCAAGTTAGTTAAAAATAGTACCTCACCCTTAATTCGACTCTGTAGTCATTCTGTTTTTCTCCGAATTCGGTCCTTCTCCCTCCCAATATGCCGATTCCCTTCAACCGGATTTCAAGATTCTCTATCCCTTCATATAACAATTCGGGAGAAAGGGAGAGGCTCCGGTCATTCAGATTCAGGATCGTTGTGATCGCCGGCGTGAAATAAAGAATGTTGAAGGGCTCTTTCTGACTGATGCGGAGATAGAGGTAGTCCTTCGAGGGATTGATTCTTCCATAATTGCCTTCGGTCACACTCGCCGCTTTCTTTAATAGGGAATCGTTCCCATTTAATAGAAACAGGTCGTAACCCCTGTCGATGAAGGTTAAGTAGTCTTTCATTTCAAGGCGGCTGAATCCGGTTCCATTTCGGTAGTACTCAAAAATAAATGTCGTGTCTGAAGCAGTCAGGTAGCGGATTCCGAGGAGGTAACTCTTGGCATCAAATTCTTCTTCAGAAATGTTCCCCTGGCTATCGATGACCCTGCTTTTTTGATTATGGATAAAGGCAAACTCCCCGTGGATTTCGAGATTGGTGGTAATGTTCTTCGAAAAATCCATTCCCACCCGGCTCGTCCTGCTCCTTCCTGTCATGGCCATGAGGTCGATGTCCGTATCATAAAGGAGAAGGTAGAGTTTTCCGGCGAAGTTGAGCCTCTTTACTGTCCCAAAATCGTCGTTGATATCCTTATAAACAGGAAAGATCACCGGAGTGATCGACACCGTTTTAAGAGGACCCTGGAAGCTTTTTATATAATCCGCGGAGGCAGTGATGTAGCCTTCAAGGGCCTGCTCGGGGTCATCCGGATCTTTCGGCCTGCTGACGAAAGCTACCGGATTCCAGGCATACCCTTTGCCCCAGAGCAGGGTCTGCTTTCCGAAGTTGAAACTGAGAGAGGAGGAGGGTTTAAGGGAAAGATATCCTTCGTAGATCATCCTCTTCGTTTCATTGTGCTCCCAGCCGAGATAGGAGTATTGCAAATCGAAATTGGCCTTGACAAAAAGCCGGGCAATCCCTTTTTCGAGACTCCCTTCAAGCCGGAGCCTTCCGTTATACTCTTCGATCGTCTTCCCTTCGTCGCGGTTATAAAATTTCAACTTGTACAGAGAGGCACCCCTATCCAATCCAAAAAGGACCGGCCTCAGTTCCACATAACCGCCGAAATGATAAGGTTTCTTTTCTATCTCGGAGAGATCGAATTTATATTCCTCTTCCGCAAAGGCGAAAGAGCCCAAAGAGAGGGTGAGTATGGCAACATAGGATATGAAAAACCTTTTCATTCTCTAAGCTCCTCCAATGAATGTGGTTACATAGAATATGAGCTCCCCTCCCCCGGAGGGAGGGGAGGTGTGAAAGAATTACTCTGTATTCGTCTCCCCGGTGAAAACCGGGGTCCAGAGTATTTGTAACACCATGAAAACACTGGATTCCGGCTTTCGCCGGAATGACGTGAAACAGCACCAAACCAATTTTTTCACAGCTTCAGGGGATTAAGGGGAGGGGGAAATAAAATCTCTTTAATCACCCTCACACTCTCCCTCCAAGGGAGAGGGGCTATATTGGATTTTCCTCGTTCTGTGGTGATAAATCCATCGTGCATAACCAACTATCTCAAAGACTCGATACTCGGCATGAAGGTCAACGTAAAGACTTCATCCTTGAAATCCTTCTGTTTAATCTTGGCAAAGATCATAATTGACTTGTACCCCTTATAGAGGGGACTTTCCGTCTCGATGACCGAGGGCCTTACAATCCCGCCCCCGAAATCTTTGACTTCTTTGAAATAAAGTGTCTTAATCAGCATCGAAGCCTCGGTCAAACACTCGATCTTCGTAGGTAACTTCCTATTCTTGTCTGCCCACAGATTCAACCGGTCGTAGGCAACCATCTTTGTTTTTGCTTTTAGCTGGAGAAAATATTCATTCCCCTTTTCTTCAACCTTCTCCACGTTGTATTCTGCCGCATAATCCAGACTCAGGATGTCTGCATTGTTAAAAACCCCTCCGATGACGGACTGGAGGCTGGTGATTCGAATCGGCTTCCCTACATTGGGAATATAGAGCCACATGTTATCTCCCAACCGCAAGGTGCTTCTTCCTTTTTCACTCGCCGGAGCAAGAAAGACGCCTGCAAGCTTATCCAGACCTTTCTTGACCGAGAAGAAAGTATATTCCATCTTCCGGCCATTCGGCTCAACATTGATAAGCTTTCGGTACATCTCGTAGGATTCGGGATTGAGATTCCGGTCAATCTGCTTCAATAGCTGGGTGCCATCAATGGCATAGGCCGGAACGGCAATGAACAGAGCAAACAAACAAATCAGAATTTTCTTCATATTTAACCTCTCTTTCCTTGCTATAAGTTTTAGGCTAAAGGCAAAAAGATCATTCGCCCTTTGGTCCTTTTCCTTTAACCTTTCTTTTTTCACCTTCTGCTATACATGTCTCAGGGCTTTAATGGGTTCCATCCGGGACGCCTTCAGGGCAGGCTGTAGGCTGGCCAGTACGGAGATGAGGATGACGATGCCGGATACGATCAGGACATCGACCGGGGCAATCGTCGCTTTTAGAATGAGCCCTTTCTGCCTGCCGAAATCAAAAGAAAGGCCGGAAAGGTTGAGAATCAAAATGATGCCCAGCCCGATGATATTGCCGATGATCACCCCCAGGGCTCCAAGAGAGAAGCCTTCCATCATGAACATGGCCAGGATCTTCCTCGGCAGGGTACCAATGGCGGCGATCGTCCCGATCTCCCTAATCCTTTCATAAACCGCCATGATCATCACGTTCATGATACTGATCAGGACAACGGCGATTAACATGATCTTAATTGAGATCGTCATCACATCAATCATCCGGGCAATGTTGTAAAACGGGCTAATTTTTTCCCAGGGATGGACCTCGTAGATGGGTTTGCCTTTTTGATTGACTTCCTTTTCCAACAGCCCTTCCAGCTTCTCAGTGAAGGCAGCCTCCTTGCTGAAATCTTTCAGGTGGATGGCCACCTCGCTGATCTCCATCTCCTCCATCCTCAAGACCTCCATGGCATCCTCAATGTGGACGTATCCATCCCTTCCCCCGAGACCTTGGGCACTTTCGAGAACCCCAGAGACTTTAAACTTTTTTCCATTGACCGAACTATCTTTATTGGTAGTCACGATGACGATGATATCTCCGGGTTTCACGCCCATCCCAATGGACAGGAGTTCCGGGATCATGATCTCTCCCTTGTTTAGGCTTTTCTCCCCTTTGATGATTCTCGACGGCAGGAGGGGCACGGTTTTGAATTCCTGGTCCGGATATACCCCGTTTAACCTGATGCTGGTCGTCTCCACAAAGGTACTGAACATTCCCCCGAATTTGATCCGCGGAGAGAAAGCTTCGATCTCGGGCTGACTCTTAAGAAGGTTTTCCAATTTTTTGTACGCCTGGAGCCTCAGGTTCATGTTGAGGGGAAGACTGTCAATCGCAGCCATATAGCCCTTTCGGTGGACCTGTAGGTGTCCAAGGGAGGCGTCGGTGACCTGGGCAATCATCATGTTTTTGAAGGAGCCGGATATGGAGATAAATACCAGGACGAAAACGACTCCGATGGTAATGAGAGATGCGGTCAACAAAGTTCTTCTTTTATACCGCGAAAGATTACGGATGGCGATTTTAAATAGATTACCCATTTTTCTTTCCTCCTTTGGCCTGTTTTCCAACCAGTTCTCCATCCTCCAAACTGTAGATAATCTCCGCTTCGCCCACGATCTTCTGGTCGTGGGTGGAGAAGATGAACGTAGTCTGAAACTCATTCCTCATCTTTTTCATCGACTCAAGGACCAGAAATGCAGTCTTATGGTCGAGATTTGCGGTCGGTTCATCGGCCAGGACCAGTTTTGGGTTTGTCACCAGGGCCCTCGCAATGGCCACCCTTTGCTTCTGGCCACCGGAAATCTGGTCCGGATATTTATCTTTCTGCTCGATCATCCCGACTGCCTCCAAAAGTTTAAGAACTCTCTTTTTTCTTTCCCCTCCGGGGATTTTCTGAACCATGAGAAGGGGGTATTCGATGTTTTCAAAAACCGTCAGAACCGGGATCAGGTTAAAATCCTGGAATATAAACCCAATGTTATCCCCCCGGAAGGAGGCGCTTTGATTCCGGTCAAGATGTAGGACATCTGTGCCCGCAACCCTTAAGCTCCCCTCGGTCGGTTTATCGAGGCACCCGATCAAATTGAGAAGGGTCGTCTTTCCGCTTCCGGATGGGCCGACAAAGGAAACAAAGGAAGCGGGTTCGATTTCAAAACTCACCTCTTTCAATGCCCTTATCGCAATCTCCCCTGCCGTGTAGTCTTTGCTTACCTTTGTCGCCACGACACTGTAAATCTTGGTGATATTCTCTGCCACTACAAGTCCCATAATCTCTCCTTTCTTAATGATTAATGTATAAAGGTTTCGCTATCCCCAGATTACCTCGGATTCTTGGGTTCGCTAGTCATCTCCCGAAGCCATTGCTTCACAGCTATATATAATAACACTCGTCTCTTTTTTCAGGGAAGATTTTTCTTAAAAGGCTTTCTATGTTCCTCCGGAGAAAGTGGGTATGAAAAACGCTGAAGATGGTGAAAGGAGGATAGAGGATCACAACAATCTGAAACAGATAGATGAGAGCTTCCGTCTTCTGAAACTGGCTGAAGAGACTGAATACTCCGTAAAATCCAAAGAGAATCGGCATGAGCGTTCCCGCATACTTTCCGATCATCTTGATTTCGTGATTCTTCCGGTTGAAATACCGGATGCCCATATCATCCAAAGTCCAGAGGGTGGACAGAAGCAGAGAGATAAAGATTGTAATCCCTGATACGATCAGGAATCGCCCAAATTGAAAATGCCCTTTGGGAATGAATAGGGAGGCTGAGGCGGTTGTCCCTATAACTATCTGAAGAACCGAAAGAAGCTTGGTTCCAAAGAGAAGTCCGATGCCGATTCCCTGAAAGGGGCGAAAGAGCCAGTGTTTTAGAGGGTGAATTTCAAGATCCTGCTTCTCCTTCATTTGAAGAAAGGAGCTGTTTTTTCTTTGGACTACCTTCCGCAGCCTTCCAAAGAGGGGCAATAACAAATAGAGAGGGAGGCAAAGGAGAAGCGTAATCCGGAAGAACCTTAAGAGCCCTTTGTAGATTGCCTCGGAACCCCTGAGAAAAGCGAAGTCTCCTAAAAAGATGGAGAGGGAAATGGTAAGAATTAAGATCGCAACAGCGTGGCCCATTTCCTTAGACCAGCGACGAAACTTATTTGGAGATGTTAAAGAGACCATTGTCATTATTCTATCCTGTTTACCATTGAATATCCAAGAACAAGGAAGAAGTGGGTTCAAAATGCTCCTCGACGATTTTGAAAACATTGCCCAATTCATGTAAATATCCGCGGCATCTCTCGCATTGAGAGAGGTGTTTCTGAAGCGTGACAACTTTTTTCCTTCCTAATTCCTGATAGGAATAAAGGATCAAAGATTCCTCATATCTTGGGCATGGGTTCATTTTTCTCTCCAATCATCTGGAAATTAAATTCCCTTTTTGTTTTAGTCACCCTGAAGCTCTTTCATTACAGTTTCTCAGGCTGAACCTCGGGAATAGTTCTGCCCTGTCTGAGGTCTTTGCCACAATAGGGGCAGGAGGCTAATTCATCCTTCTTGGGCATCGATGCATCTCTCAAGGCCTGGAAAAAGTATTTAGCGATCAAGATCCCAGCAACAAACAGGATCAACAGCCCGAAGAGAGGGAAGGCAGGCCATGTCCTTGGGCCGAAATAGTGGAATCTCCAGCTAAAGGAGGGATGCAACGGCCAGAAGGGAAAGAAAAAATAATAGATAAATAAGAAAAGAATACCTATCCCTACAAAAAAGAATCCCCAACGCATCACATTTTTCATCGATTGTTCCTCCTTTATAAGCGTATTATTCTATCTACCAACGTGCTCCTCTTCGAGGGCCTCTGCCAATTCCCGCTTCTGTTCCATATCCTATTCCCATTTCCAAGAAACAGTCCTGAGGTAGTCGTTCCAATTGCTCTTTTGTAAATATCGACTTGGCTTGCACCTGGTAAGACAAGGAGAGTTCCTCAAGTCTCGCCTGAAGGGCGGAAATTTTCCTCTGCCGATCAAAGAGAATCTGGGGCCGGACATTCGGGTCCAACAGTAAATGTCTAAGCTCAATCCTTAAAGCGAAGAGCTCCGTCCTTATAGGCATGGCCTCTGCCATGTAACTACGGCGAAGGCTATCGAGCGCCTTTGCCTGCTCTTCGCTAAGGTCCAATGCATAGGGTTTCATAGGCATCCCTTGGCTGTCCATCCTTAAATTCGGCCTGTTCAGTTTAGGAAACGCCTCTTGAGCCTCTGATATGCGGATGATGCAGAATGTTAATAGAAATAGCATGAGTGTAAAGAAAATCCCTCGCTGAAGGGACGGATATCTTCCTTTCCCGTTATTCCTTTGGATATTCTGGTTCCTGCCCCTCCCCGTTCTTGTGAGGACATCCAGCAAAGCAATGAGTTCACCCCATTCGATAGGCTTAGGAAAGAATCCGTTCACACCTTCCTCCTTTGCCTTCAATCTAATCTCATCGCTTGCAAGACCGGTCACTAAGATGGTGGGGATTTCCGGATAGATTCTCCTGGCCTCCTTGATCAACTCAAGCCCATCCATTTCTTGCATCCCGAGGTCGGTGATCAGAATTCCGAAAGACTCCTCTTGTAGCTTGATAACCGCCTCTTCTGCCGTTGCACAGGAAGAAGTCTCGTAATTATGACTTTCAAGAATTTTCTCCATGGCTCCCCTTGAGAAAACATCGTCCTCTACGATTAGAATCTTTTGGGTCTTCATTTTTCTCCCCTTTTCTGAATGGAGAGGGACAGGACGGAGAAATCTCCCCGCCCTGTGTTTAAGGTTACCAGCGGCCAAATGGACCTCTCATGCCCATCGGAGGACCAAAGCCTCTGGGGCCGAAGCCTGCACCAGGGCCAAATCCCGCGCCTTGGCTGAAAGCAGGCAACTGAGCCAGCTGCTCGGGTGTCAGTATCTTCCTGATTTCGAGTCCAAGATTGGTAGCCTTTCCCTGGAGTTGGGTCTGGAGATCAATCATCTCCTTCTGCTTTGCCGAAATCGCTGCCTGGTCAGGATTCGGACTCTGCCAGAGATTCCGGAACTCTTGACCCTTTGCGTAAAGTTCTTTCTGAAGAGGTTCAATCTCTTTCAGAAAGCCATCTCTCAAAGCCTGAATCTGAGCGGATTGCTCAGCCGTTACGTTCGGAATGGGTGGGGAACCGTACGCCGGTCCTCCAAAACCCCGACCGAACCCGGGCCCGAAGCCAGGACCCCAGGCCAGAGCAACAGTAGCCACCAATGCCAGCACTAAAATCAGACCTAAACCGACGATTGTGGTCTTCTTCATGGAAATCACCTCCTTTCTTTGCGATTTTCAGCGTCCCCAGTGTGCGTTTCTTGACCTCTGAGGAGAAAATGGTCGATAGAGTTTCTTACTTGGTTATTTTAGGTAATGATAATGATTTAAATAGATGAGTTACTTTGGGTGGAGATTAACAGCGAAGAGGGACAGAATTGAAGGTTACGTTGGAATGAATGGAGTCAGGATCCAAAACCTGGATATCCAATGTAGGCCTTGATTCCTGATTCAGTGGAGTTAAGTTTAGGTTTACGATGAGCGGATTGTCATGAGAAGCGATGGAATGGAATGGACAGTGATTGCTCCATTGGACTTGCTTGCAGTGAGTGAAAGGCCCCCCGCTCGCTAATTTGTGAGCCATGTTTAAGGGCGTCATCCCAAGAAGAATGGGAATGAGAAGGATTGTAGGAATAAGAATTAGTAATTTATGTCTACCTAACATTGGAACCTCTATGCGTTAAACCTGACCTTGTATATAGCAACTTTAATGCCAGAATCTGAAATATGCTTTGGAGGAGACTGAATGTTCAGGAATCACAAGGAGTTGGTAGATTTTTGGAAGGTTCGAAATCTATTCGAAGAATTAAGTTCTCTCGACAACGATGTCGATCGGAGTTTGCAACCAAATCGCCAATTTTCATTTTAATATCAAGCATCCAAAGTCTTTCGACAAAGCTTTTCACGATCTCGACAAACCTGTCGGAGATCAAAGGAATCCGACAATGTTTATATCCATTGGCTGAAGCATTAGCGTTGGCACTGTGCCCCAGCTACTTTCTACAGGTGTGTCTTGAACGTTGAGAATTCCCCTTGTTGACAATTCTCTACCAATCTTTTTAATATGGACCCATGCGCTTTTGGATACCTCTCCTCGTTCTCTTCCTCTCGGTCCCATCTTTCGCAGGAACCCTGAAAGAATCATCTCTCCAAATATGGAAAGTGGCGGATCGTCGATGGACCGTTCAGGAGGAGCACCGATTTGCTAAATGGGTGGAGAAAAATATCACGGAAGATTTCTTTATCCGTTATAAAATCCCTGTTGACTGTGCAGACGTTCCTTATGCGGTGCGTTGGATCTATGCACGGATCGCCCATCTCCCTGCTGCGGCCACTACCAAGGACGGCAAATTAATCGGCCACTGGTCTACAGAATGGGGGAAAGTACCCACTCATCCGGAGTGGCATAAAGATCTCCGGTTCCGTAAAGCCTTTCTTCACATGCTTTCTGAGACGACCACCCGAACTCTTCCCCTGGATACCTATCCCGTTCGAATTGACCCGGGTTCAATTACCCCTGGAACG
>Ga0256868_10000844_pt1 | contig 17322 bp, 16 predicted proteins | sample RVTome_13_FD_187341 | JGI IMG/M metagenome (GOLD analysis project Ga0256868, IMG submission 187341) | Soil microbial communities from uranium-contaminated site in the Upper Colorado River Basin, Wyoming, United States - RVT92D227 HiSeq ...
AGAATTAGTAGGCACCGATGTAGTCGGAAGGCCGGGTGGTGCGGTTTCTCTTGCTATAGGAATGGCCTCGATCCTTTCAGGCATCCCTGGAATGAAAGGCCTCATGCCTTATTGGTATAACTTTGCCCTGATGTTCGAAGCGTTGTTCATTCTCACCACGGTAGATGCAGGGACAAGGGTCGCAAGATTTCTGCTTCAGGAACTTGGGGGCAAGGTATATAAACCGCTGTCAAAGACGGGGTGGTTGCCAGGCAATCTTGCCGCAAGTTTTTTAGTTGTCTGTGCGTGGTCTTACCTCATCTATTCCGGGAATGTATCATCCATATGGCCGATGTTCGGCGTGGCAAACCAGCTCCTTGCAGCCGTTGCCTTCGGAGTGGGAACAATGGTCATTGTAAAATCCGGAAAAATCAAATATGCCTGGGTAACTTTCATACCAATGGTCTTCATGTTTATAACGACCTTCACAGCCTCGTGGGAACTGATATGGATATTCAGGGACAAGGCGTTACATACTGTATCCCATGCCGAAACCCTCACATTTGAAATAGACGCATTCCTTGTTCTTTTGATGGCTGTACTTGCAATGATAGTCTTGATAGATATGTTATTGAAATTCTATTCATATCTTTCTATGCAGAGGGAGACGGTGAAGAAGATGTAAGGTTATCAATGAAGTGCTATTTTGCCTTGCCCCTGCTGAAAAAAAGATCAGCTTCCCGGTTTGTTGGGTCTATCTCCTGTATTTTCCTATAAATCGTTGTCGCTTTTGAAAAATCGCCTTTACTCTGACACATCTTTGCCTGTAACAGGAGATACTTTATCTGTTCAGCAACAAGTCCTTCCCTGACAAGGATACCGATGATGCCCTCACAGGCATTTATTTCATTCGATGAAATATTCAATATCTTCTTATAGAGTGCTATAGACTTGTTGATCTGATCACGGGATAATTTTTCTGCCGCCTTATAGAAATATTCGATTGCCTTTTTCTTGTCACCCTTCTTGAGGTAAAGGTCCCCGAGTATTTTGCAATCATCCGATGTAAGCTGTTTTTTATTTAATCTTTTTATTAACTCTTTATCATTCAATTGTTTAATTATTTTATCAATGTCATTTGGGTCTCCGAATCTCGATTTCATCCCTTTTTCCCTTCCTTTCATTCAACCATTCTTCGACAAAGACTTTTATCTTATTTTTCATTTCAGGGCGAACTTCCTCAAACGGTTTAAAGGAAATCTTGCTTAATACGGGCTTCAAAATCATATATCCATCCTCTGACCATATAACCCCTATATCTCCAATACTTAAGGACTGGATTTCCTCTTTTATCCACGCCTCCAAATCCTGAAATCCAACTGACGATAATTTTACTACATCAGGATATAATTTATGTATCTCTTCAAAGGACATTCCACTTTTTGCCAACTTTTGAAGTTCAGTCGACATCACTATCTTTGTATATTTGTCAAACGATCCATATTTGACATCCAGGAATTCAACTACTTTTTCCTCAGGCATATCCTGCAGTTTCCTGTTAATGAGATCACTGATAGTGAGAAATTGTTGCAGATAATCAGCCTGCTCGTTATTTAATTTGTATTTCTCCACTATGTCTTTATAATTCTTCATGTCAGTAGATACATTTAAGCTTCTCGCCTTATCATAGAATATTCGTTCGTTGACATAATCATCGAGAACATTGCCGCTCCGCCATAAGGCATCCTTAACACCCAGTTTTTTCAGTACAAAGGAGGAATTTATCATGTAGGCAATCTTTTTCTCACATTCGCCTATCCCCGCCTGTAGTTCTGTCGTCTTCTTTTGCTCCTCTACCAAAAGCAGCTTCAGTTTATCCCGTTCTTCAGTACTTTTTAATAAGTCAGCCTCTGCTATGTTTATTTTCTTTTTGGGTTCCATGAGCTTCTCTCCTGCAACATCTTTTTCCCTTTTGGCATCCTCTCCAGACATGCCGGCTTTTTTAACGTCTGCCTGAGAACTGTTGATTCTCTCGAATTCCCTTTCCGCATATCCGATGAAAGGGCTCTGCGAAAACTGCTTTTTTATATCCAAGAAGACCATTTTTGCCTCTTCAAGGGAATTCAGTTGTACAAGGGCTTTTCCGAGCCAGAACATCACTGCATCTGCAGACGAGCTTTTCGGAAACTCCATGAGGAATGTTCTGAACTCTTCGACTGCCTTTTGCGGCTGATAAGCGAGGTAATGCTCATACCCTCTGTCGAAGAGTTCAAACTCCCGATTTGAGGCATGAACATCGAAGACAGTAAACATTACTAACAGGAATACCGCTGCCTTCAGCTTCATTTTATTATGACCGTAGCTTTTTCCCACAATGTCTTGACCCACTGGTTGAACAGTTGTTCTCTTTTTTGCTCGTATATATCGTTGTACAGTTCTCCCTTTACTTCCTCCAGCGCTCTAAATTTCTCAGGGATTTTTTCTGTAAGCTTTAAAATATATACACCTTCACCACCCCATAAAGGTTCACTCACTTCTCCCTCTTTCAGTGTGAATACCTTCTCATCTAAAGGCGGAACTAATGCTCCCCTTACGAATGTACCGAGCATACCGCCATGACTTTTCAAGGATTCGTCAGAATATTCATCTACGAGTCTGTCGAAATTTTCACCGTCTTTCAACCGGGAAGCTATTTTCAATGCCCTCCTCTTCAGGTCAGTAATCTCGGTAACTGTTGCATCTTCTTCCAGTCTGAGGAAGATTGCCTGTATTCTGACTGTTTCAGGGGTAATCAGAAAATCCCTTTTATTCTCATAATAAAAATCTGCAACTTCCTTTTCCTTTACGATAATCTTGGAATCCACTCCCAGATTGATGAGTCGTGATAGGAGTATTCTTTCTTTCAGCAGCTTTTTGTAATCGCTTATGTTTATAGCCTCTTCTCTGAGAAAATTTTCTAAATCCTCCTGGGAAAGGCCGTTGAGGGATTTAAACTCTTCGATGGACCTGTCAATCTCTGCATCATCTATCTCGATCCCTTTCCTTTTAGCCTCCTTGAGGATAATTTTTTCCTCTATTAATCTCTTGAGCAATTTCCCATCAATCTCTTCTGCATTTCCATTTTCTCCAATACCTTTCACAAACTGCCGATAATCTGCAAAGGTAATTGCTTCATTACCGACTGTGGCAAGTACCCGATCGACTGTCACTCCATAGGAAACATTCGCGCACTGCAGAATGCTTATTATGGCGACAAATACAAAGGTCTTTTTCGAAAAGAGCCTGAATTCATTAAAAAGAGGGCAAGGTAAGGATATGAGAGATGCATATGCAAAATGCATTATGGACATCATGAATGAAATACAGCAAGAAGCTTGTCATAGGTGCTCAGTATATGCTCGGGAATCACTCTGACTTCATCAAATACAGTCATGAAACTCGTATCCCCTGCCCATCTCGGCACCATATGGAGGTGTATGTGTTCTTCCATCCCCGCACCGGCAATCTTACCGATATTAATCCCGATATTAAAGCCTTCCGGCATAAAAGCCTTTCTGATAGACTTGACTGCAAGCTGCGTGACTTTCATGAAATCCAGCAATGTCTCATCGTTCAGGTCATCTAGTGTCGGGGCATGGGTATAGGGTACAACCATGATGTGACCGTTATTATATGGGTAACGGTTCATGATAACAAAATTATGTGAACTCCGGTAAAGAATAAGATTCTCTCTGTCTCTATCCTGTTTGGGGAGCTCACAAAAAATGCACCCGTGCACTTTATCTGATAATATGTACCTCATTCTCCATGGTGCCCAAAGCATCTTCATCGGTTCTCCTCTCCTGACCTTATCCTTTCATTCCCAGTCTTTCGAGCACTTTTTGTGCATCACTCCAGGTAAGCCACTTGTCCTTAGGATTTCTGATAAGATAGGCAGGATGAAATGTCGGCATTAAAGGAATACCCTTATAATCAAAAAAATTCCCCCGTATTGCCGTTATCTTTAATTTTTCATTACCGATCAGGGTAAGGGCTGATATCCGGCCCAAAGATATAATGACCTTGGGATTGATGATTTCTATCTGTTTTTCTACAAAGCCCCTGCAACTTTCTATCTCATCAGTTTCCGGATCGCGATTCATTGGGGGCCTGCATTTCACGATATTGGCGATATAAACTTCCTCTCTCCTGAAGCCCATTTTTTCTATCAGCCTTGTAAGAAGCATCCCTGCATCTCCAACAAACGGTCTCGCCTGTAAATCCTCTTCCCGTCCCGGAGCTTCACCGATAAACATGATCGCTGCATCGGGATTACCTTCACCAACAACGATATTTGTCCTTTTATACCATAGCTTGCATCTCCTGCAATCACCGATCTCTTCCTGCAAAGCTCTTAGAGCTGCCTCTTTGTTCTTTATCTGACTCAGGTCGCAAACCGGCAGCTGACTCCTTTTTTTAAAACGAATCGGGAGGTTTTCGAACCCCAATGCCTGGTAAAATGTAATACTGTGTTTTAAATTCTCTAACAAATTTGTTTTTTTTATCTTTTCACTTTTCACTGTAAATTTCTGTTATCTTTCTCCCCATTTCAGTTTTGTCCTCAAAATCTGGTAATAGTCTCTTTCACAGGGGATAAAGAATCTGGCTTTGAATTCAGATTTTTTTACTTCAACGATGTCATTCTGCCTTAAGGAAAAACCAACCTGGCCGTCGATAGTAAGAAAGACATCCTCATTCCGTGATTTAAGAACTATTTCGATCAGGACATCATCAGGTAAGACAATCGGCCTGTTTGTAAGGGTATGGGGGCATATTGGGGCAAGAATGATACTTTTCAGTGTAGGGTATAGGATTGGTCCACCAGCGGAAAGGGCATATGCTGTAGAGCCGGTGGGGGTAGAGATGATCAAACCGTCCGCCTTGAAGGTCGCAACAAAATTATGGTTAATATAGGTCTCGAGGTCTATTATCCTGGCGAGTGCACCTTTATTTACCACGACATCATTCACAACAACGTATTCTGCAATGCACTCGCTATGCCTGATGACACAAGCTTTAAGCATAATCCGCTCTTCCACGGAACACTCTCCGGCGAGGACCTGCTCAAGAACCTCATAGAGCTCATCCTTGTAAACAGCAGTGAGAAATCCGAGGCCTCCAATATTCACTCCCAGTATCGGAACACCTTTTTCACCCACCAGCCGCGCTACACCCAGCATGGTCCCGTCTCCGCCAAGAACTACGATGATATCTGCCAATGAAGGGATCTGTGAACGGGGTACCCCTTCTATATTCAAAACTGAGGCAGTCTCATTGTCTACATGGGTTTCACACCCTTTTTGCCTGAGCCATGGCAAAAGTTCTTTTAATATCTCTGCAGGCTCTGATTGTCCAGTCTTACAGATTATCCCTATTTTTTTCATCGATACCCTCTATCGTTATCTCTCTTGTATTCTCGCCAGTGTATACCAATGTTACCCTTATCATTTCTTCCGGCAGCATTGTTGCAGCCTTCTCTGCCCATTCTATGACAGATATGCTGTCGCCTCCAATGTATTCCCACAGACCCAGTTCGCTTAACTCATTTTCGTTTTCAATCCTGTACAGATCGATATGAGCAAAGGGAGGGGTTGTATCGTACTCGGAAATTATCGTGAAACTCGCACTCGCAATTTCCCTTGCGTCAATACCCAAAGCACCGGCTATACCCTTTATTATTGTTGTCTTGCCTGCGCCCAATTCACCATAAAGTCCTACAACATCACCTGGCCTCAACAATCTCCCGATACTGAAACCAATCTTTGTCGTCTCATCCGCTCCATTACTGATATATTTTTTCATGCCAAGGGTATTTTTACAATATCCCAATAAATCCTCCTTGACTTCCATTATACTGCTTGCTGTACCTGAAGGAGTGATAACGGTCAGGATTGCAATGAGTACAGTCGCTTGATAACCATATATTTCCCCCTGGGATACCGAGAGACATTGCCTGAATCATATTTGCAGAACCAAGGTCGATAAGGTATTTTTTGTCCTTCCGGATACAATATTCTCCATCGCCAGTAGCTTTGCAAACTGAGTCTTTAACCTCAAAGTCTACCTGATAGCAACTGCCCCTGATACATGGACCAAGGGCTATAATAATATCATCCTGTAATGACTTAAATTTCTTTATCATCACGGCAATAGTTTTTTTCACGATCTGTGCTGCCGTACCCCGCCACCCTGCATGTACAACACCGATGACCGATTTCTTTCTGTCATAAAGAAGAACTGGAACACAGTCTGCAACCTTGACACCAATTAATATACCTCTCCTTCGCGTAACAACTGCATCAGCTATTTTAGGCGTAAAATCATCATCGAGAATCAATACCCCGTCAGTATGTTTCTGTATGGGGAGATATATATTTTCCGTCCTGATGGAAAGGAGTCTACTGATCCTCTCTGCATCAGCACCCACTGATTTCTCTGTAAAAAAAGCCTTTACGGAATCACCGAATATTTTTGGGCAGATTAATGTATTCACCCGAAAAAACTGTACCCTTTCATGTCATTCTGGCTTGCCCAGTCACCTCAGCGACTCGCCCAGGCGGGAATCCTTCTTTAGTCCCCCTTAACAAACTGGAATGCAGGGAGTTGTTACAGAAAGATTCCAGACAAGCTGGAATGACGTTTAGTTCAGATATAATATTCAGCACAAATCAATTTTCAACTCCCTTTGCACTGATTGGACGGTATATGTGTTCAATCACCCCTTAAGAGCAAAAAAAGCATTCGGTATCTTATTTATTATATCCGTTGCTATAAGCGCATGCCGGCCCTTTTCTAATGCAGCGATATCCCCTGCAAGACCTTGCAAATAAACTCCCAATATACTGGCTTGTACTGGTTTTCCGGTCTGGCTTAAAAATCCTGAAATCATCCCTGTAAGTACATCACCTGTACCGCCGGTTGCCATCCCTGGATTACCGGTTGAATTGATAAAGGCCTTTCCGTCCGGTGCAGCAATGATGGTGGGGACACCTTTGAGTACAAGAATGGTTCCGGTCTCTTTTGCAAAGGATATTGAAGCCGTAATCCTGTCTTTCTCTATTTCATCACGCAGGCTTAAGCCTGTGGCTATATCTTTGCTCTTTGCTCTCTGCCCTTTGCTTAGCAGCCTTGCCATCTCGCCGGGATGAGGCGTAAGGATTACAGGCATCCGGGACTTTGCAAAAACCTTGCTATACTGTCTGATTGAATTAATACCGTCCGCATCTATAACCATTGGAGATTCCGAATTTTCTATCAAAATCCTTAAAAGCCTCTCGGTGTCAGCCGTCACACCAATGCCAGGTCCTATGGCAAGAAGGTCAGCCTTCTTACTGAGAAAATCCAGTATCTTTCCCGATCCCTTTGCCGAGATCGTACCGTCACCTTTATCAGGCAGAACCAGTACCATCTCTTCTTTAACACTTGACTGGAAAATATCTGCCAGTGACTCCGGAACCCCCAGCGTCACAAGACCAGCACCTGCCCTTAAACAGGCCTTTGCAGCCATAAGCGCTGCACCAGTCTTTCCCCTGGAACCAGCTACGATGAGTACGTGACCGTAATTGCCCTTATGTGAATAATCCTTTCTCACAGGGATTAGACCGGATACAATATTCTTTTCAAGCAATTCAACATTCAATCTTTCTGGTCTGATCAATTGCCGTGGAAACCCGATGTCCTCTACAAAAAGTCTTCCAGAGAATTCGGCTCCGGGATATAAAAAATGGCCTCTCTTCGGAAGACCAAATGTAACCGTATAATCTGCCTTCACGGCTTCTCCCATTACCTGTCCGTTATCCGAAGAAATACCAGAAGGGATATCTACAGAAATAACAGGCAAATCAGATTTATTGATTAACCTTATAACCTCTGAAAGCGTTCCGGTAATCTTCTTGCTCAATCCTGTACCTAAAATTGCATCCACGATAACAGAATGACGGCTGAAAATAGATGAGTGATGGATAAGAAGCTCTTGCACAGGATGTACCGGCACCCCGAAGTTGATCGCAGCATGATACTGAGACAGCGCATCCCCCTTTAGGACTTCTGGACCTGCAATAAGAAAAACCTTTATATCCCAGCCTTCATTAAACAGATCCCTTGCAACAACAATTCCGTCGCCTCCATTGTTTCCGCTTCCGGAAATCACAATACACTTTCTGGGACTGTATAAATCTTTTATCCTGGAGGCAACTGCATAGCCAGCCCTTTCCATGAGTACAAGGCCGGGAACACCGAATTCTTCAATGGTCTTAGCATCGATCACCCGCATCTCTTCAGTGGTAACTACCTTCATTGTTCTCTCAACCTTTTTTGAGCAATAAAGCTGTGATTAGATAAAAAATGCTCATATAATTGCTGGTCCATCGATTAAAAATAACAATCAGAAAAAGAGCTTGTTCAGTATAAATTATAGCATCATAGCATCGCTTTAAACATAAATCATAACATATTTATCTTTCAGGGTTATTCGTTGTGCTTTTCGGTATTCCTTATTATTAAGCAATTAATAAAAAAAATTGACAAAACACGGGGAAAGTGTTAAAAAAAACCTATGCCGATACCAGCTAAAAAAAGGCAGCGTCTTGGAGAACTCTTTGTAGAACAAGGGGTAATTGATACCAATCAACTGAAGGACGCACTGAGAAGACAGGCTCAAGTCGGAGGAAAACTGGGTTCTATTCTGGTTGAGATGGGTTTCATTACAAACGATAACCTTTTGAACTTCCTCAGTAAACAGCTTGGAATTCCGTCTGCAAATCTTTTCAAAATGGATATATCACCGGAAGTATTGAAAATTATGCCGATCGAGAAATTAAAGTCTATGAAAGTCATGCCGATCAGTTATGACGAAACTTCCATAACCCTTGCTATGGTAAATCCACGTGACATGATATCCATCAGGGATATCGAGTTTTCTCTCGGGAAAAAGGTCATCCCTGTCGTAGTACCGTCTGCACAGATGGAGGCTGCCATTCAGAGCCTTGTATCCCGCCCTGAAACCGGCATCGCCGGCGAGAGTCTTGAAAAGGAGGTACTTAAATCAGAATTAAAAAAAGCCCCACCTTTAATGTCTCTCCTGAAATATCTTGCAACATCACCTGCAACAGATATGCTTCTTACAGCCGGAGTTCCACCCTGCATTAAGCTCAGTAATGATATAAAGAGGGCATCCATGGATTCACTGACACCATTAGATTGCGAGAGGTATGCAAAGGAACTGATGACCGGAAGGGATTGGGAAGAATTTAACAAGAAAGGTGATCACGATCTTGCGGTGACATATCCCGAGATCGGCCGTTTCAGAGTAAATTTGTACAGGCAGAGAAATTCTATTTCAATCACCTTGCGTCATATTATAGACATCATCCAGTCACTGAAAGAACTGAATTTGCCCGAATGGATAAAAGAGTATGCTCTGTTGCCACAGGGGTTGATCCTTATATCCGGTCCCGCAGGTCATGGAAAAACAACAACCCTTGCAGCCATGGTAGATATGATCAACACTAACAGGAGATGCAATATCGTAACGCTAGAGGATCCGATCGAATATCTCCATAAGCACAAGAAAAGTAATGTCAATCAAAGGGAAATCGGGCTGGATACTGAATCCTTCTATGAAGGTTTGAAACACGTATTCAGGCAGGATCCTGATGTCATAATAGTAGGGGAGATGAGGGATGCCGACAGTTTCGCTATTGCCCTTCAGGCAGCGGACACCGGCCATCTTGTAATAACGACTGTTCATGCGAGTACTGCAGCCTCCACAATAGAGCGGATCATCAACATATTTCCTCCTCATCAGCAAGGCCTTATCAGAACCCGAATTGCAGACAACTTGCTGTTTGTCCTCTCACAAAGGCTGGTTCCACTGAAAAAAGGCGACGGAAGGGTTCTCGCCTATGAGAAAATAATAAACAGTTTTGGCGTGAAGAACATCATCAGGGAAAGCAAGACACATCAGATAAAATCACAGATGCTTACCGGTACCGATGAATACACTTCTTTAGAATCTTCTCTCGCAAACCTCTATCTATCCGATTTGATTAAATTTGAAGACGGGCTTCTTTTCGCAGAAAATAAACAGTTCTATAAAGACCTGACAAAAGCCACTTAGCATTGAGAGACATTTCGAAAGCCTCAAAATCCTAATCTCTATCCCCAAACTCCTATTTATGATGTTCACTGTATGGATTTTTTAACGAGAACTACCCACCAGCACGCTGCGAGTCTTCAAATCTGTCATTCCTCCGTCCCCTGTCGGACGGAGGAATGACAAAAGAGACCAAAATTAATGAGGAAACACTAAAACAAAGTTTCGGGGATTGATATGTAAAAATCCTTGTTATTGTTCATTAAAAAATTTTAAAATATAAAACTTGAGAGGAATCCATAGATTGGAACAAGAAAAAAATAAGACATTCATAGACCGCATCTGGGACTTTTTTGCCTCAGTTAAACTTGCCATTATTATTTTCGCTCTCATAGCCCTTACGTCAATCATAGGAACAATCCTGGAACAAAAGGCTGAACCGGCAAAGAACATCGAAATATTGAGCAGGTTATTCGGTGAATCTCTTGCTCCGAATCTGTACAACATCTTTGACAAACTCGGTTTTATGGATATGTATCATTCATGGTGGTTTATGGGTTTGCTGATCCTCTTTTCAGTGAATCTCATCGTCTGCTCTCTCGAAAGACTGCCCAGGATTTGGAGACTCGTAAAGGAGCCAAGCAGCCCCATGACCGAGGAAAAGCTGAAGAAATTTCACATAAACAGAGAGAGTGTTTTGAAGGGGAAACCTGACAAAGTCAAGGATACTGTATCGGGGGCAATCAGGCATGTACGTTTCCATTATACTGAGATACAGGAGGAGAAAGGTTATCAGTTTTATTCCCAGAAGGGGAATTACAGCAGGCTCGGTGTATATCTTACTCATTTCAGTATCCTCGTAATCCTGATAGGAGCGATTATCGGGATACGCCTTGGCTTCAGTGGTTTTCTGAATCTGCCGGAGGGTGAGGTTTCGAATGTTTTATTCTCGGGAACGGATAAGGAAATACCCCTGGGCTTTGAAATTCGATGCGACAATTTTAATGTAGAATTTTATGGGAGATCAGACATGCCCAGGGAATATCAAAGCTGGCTCACCATAATAAAAGACGGCAAGGAGGTACTGAAAAAATCCATAGCAGTCAATGACCCCTTGACATACGACGGGATTACCTTTTATCAGGCAAGTTATGGTCTTGTTCCCAACAGTTTCAACAGGGGAATATTCATATTCAATGTTGTTTCATCTGATGGAAAAAAATCCACTCTCAACCTGAGAATCGGAGACACTTTTCAGATACCGGGGACCAATATAACAGGGAAGATCATTGATTTCAGCCCTGCTTTAAAGATTGATGAACACGGACATGCATTCACCTATGCCAATCAGATGAATAATCCTGCAGCCCTCATTGAATTTTCAGAGTCAGGGAAACATAAATTATCAGGATGGATACTGAGAAGATATCCCGAGACATGGCAGCTGCCTGAAGGTCATCGGGTGGAATTTCTCGATTACTGGGGGGTTGAATTTACAGGACTTCAGGTAAGGAAAGATCCCGGCGTGTGGGTTGTTTATTTCGGGTGTATTGCCATGAGTGTCGGCCTCTTTATCGCATTATTTATGAGCCACCGGAAAATATGGGTCAAGCTGGTCGAGGATAAAAATAATACCAAGGTGATTATCGGAGCGACCTCCAATAAGAACAGGGCTGCTTTTGAGAGAAAGATAGACAAGATAATCTCCATCATCAGCAAAAAACAGGAAGGAGGGAAATAAATGGACAGTTCCCTTTTCTTTGGATTATCAACAATGGCTTACATCCTTGCCATGATGACTTATATCACTTATCTTGCATTTAAGAAACACCAAGTTGGTATCATGGCAACAATAATAACAATTTTTGGATTTGTATCACAAACATTAGCAATCATATTAAGATGGAAGGAATTTGCAGATCTCAGTGGCATGGGTTTTGTAAAGTCAGCTCCGTTGACCAATCTCTATGAATCACTCATCTTTTTTGTCTGGTGCCTGATATTAGGATATTTGATAATCGAATTCAAATTCAAGAACCGATCATTCGGAGCATTTATCACACCTATAGCAGGTCTTGCACTAGCATTTATAGATTTAAGCGGAGTATCAAAGGAGATTCAGCCTCTGGTCCCTGCATTAAAAAGTAACTGGCTGCTTGCCCATGTGACAATGAGTTTTATTGCATACGCAGCGTTTGCACTTTCCTTTAGTACAGGAATCATGTACCTTATCACAACTACTGAAAAAAGAAATGAAGTAGCATACCTGTTCTGGACAATCACATTCGGCATTTTTGTAACCGTTTTAGTTACAATGGGAATCGATCTTTTCACATTCAAGGTTAAAGTAAGGCCGGAAATTTTCGTAAAAAGCTACCTGTTTAAGACATCATTTCTCAATCCATCTTCCGCTGTAAAAATTATAAGCTGGATAATATCAATCGTTACTCTCTTTATAATCTGGAGATATGGCTCGATCCTGAAAAGAATTATAGAGAAATTCAATGTGACTGCTGATATGCTCGATGAAATAACGTATAAGAGCATCGCTGTCGGGTTCCCGATTTTTACCTTGGGAGGTCTGATATTCGGTGCCATTTGGGCTGATCAGGCATGGGGTGTGTACTGGAGCTGGGATCCAAAAGAGACATGGTCATTAATAACATGGTTTATCTACGCCTTTTACCTCCATAGCCGGATGATAAAGGGATGGAGAGGGAGAAAGGTTGCAATCGTTGCTGTAATAGGCTTCATGGCTGTTATATTCACCTACCTGGGAGTAAACCTGTTGCTATCAGGACTGCATGCTTACGGTTCGCAATAGCCTTGAAAACATTCTTCCATTAAGATATAATAAAATTTAAGAAAAACATGGACTTACGGAGGTAACAACTAAAATGAATACTGCAAAAACACTTGTTCTGCTTGTGACATTAACCCTTATTCTTGTCTGGGCAGGAGCTGCCTTAGGCGGCAAACAAGGTATGACCATGGCTTTTATTTTTGCATTGGGAATGAACTTTTTTGCTTACTGGTTCAGCGATAAGATAGTTCTCAAGATGTACAAAGCGAAGGAAGTCACAGAAGCAGAAGCACCTGATCTTTACAGTATTGTAAGGATGCTTTCTCAAAAGGCAGAAATACCCATGCCTAAGGTCTACATCATTGACCAGGAACAGCCGAACGCATTTGCAACAGGCAGGAATCCAAAGCATGCAGCAGTAGCTGTTACGACTGGTATCATGCGCATATTAAGCCGCGAAGAACTTCAGGGCGTCATAGGTCATGAACTTGCACATGTCAAACACAGGGATATCCTCATCAGCACAATCGCTGCAACAATTGCAGGTGCTATCAGTTTCCTCGCACAGATGGCACAATGGGCAATGATTTTCGGCGGGCATAGGGGAGATGACGATGAAGGAGGAAGTCCTGTAGCAGCTTTTGTAATGATGATCGTGGGTCCAATTGCAGCAATGATCATACAGATGGCTATTTCAAGGTCAAGGGAATACGTTGCAGACGAAGGTGGAGCACAGATCGCAGGAAACCCCAGATACCTCGCTGGTGCTCTCAGAAAACTCCACTCTGCATCACAGAAGATTCCTATGAATGCAAATCCGTCAACTGCTCACATGTTTATTGTCAACCCGCTGTCGGGTGGCGGGATCTTAAAACTTTTCAGCACTCATCCGCCGCTTGAAGAACGCATAGCAAGGCTCGAGTCCATGAGCCGGTAACAGCCCAGGCACGGTAATTGGGACTTGACTCTTCTTAGCTTCATTGCCCAAAATATTGCTACCCTATGAAGGCTCTTGTAACAGGAGCTACCGGCTTCATTGGAAGCCATTTATGTGAGGAACTCATCAGGAGAGGGTATGAAGTTTCCTGTCTTTCAAGAGAGACCTCTAACCTCAGGTGGATCGAGAATCTGAATGTCCGGCTCATCAAAGGTGACTGTACAGACAGGGACTCTCTTAACGATGTAATTAGTGGCTTCGATTATATCTTCCATCTTGCCGGATTAACAAAATCGTGCTCGGCAAACGAATTCTTCTGCATTAATGCAAAAGGTACGGAAAACCTGGTAAGTACTATCGTTGAGAATAATCCAAAAATAAAGAGATTTTTATATCTGAGCAGTCTTGCTGCAGCAGGCCCAAGCAAAAATGGAAATCCAGTGCAGGAAGACATCAGTCCTTCACCTGTATCAGATTACGGAAGAAGCAAACTTGAGGGTGAGAAGGCGGTATTGAACTATAATAAAGTCATACCTGTTACCGTATTAAGGCCTCCTGCTGTATATGGGCCGAGAGATAAAGATATGCTTGTACTTTTCAAAATGATCAAAAAAGGTTTTTTCTTTGACCTGGGAAAATGTTATTATTCATTACTGTATGTTGATGATCTTGTTCAGGGTATAATATTATCTGCAGAGAACGAAGAGGCAGAAGGCAAAATATATTTTATCTGTGACAATAAATTTTATACGGGTAAAGAGATAGCGATGGAAATATCCACAGCTCTTGATGTTAAGGCAAGACCGCTGAAAGTCCCGAAAATTGCCATGCCATTCTTTGCTTTCCTGGGAGAAAGAATTAATAAACAGGGAATCATCAACAGAGACAGGATAAAAGATTTCAGACATTCACACTGGGTATGCAGTCCAAAAAAAGCAAGAGAAGAAATCGGCTTTATACCAAAGGTCGGGATAAAGGAAGGGATAAAATGGACGGCGGATTGGTACAGGATTCACAAATGGCTGTAAAAAAATCAACTGACATATTTGAGAAGTGTTACAAATTCGATAAAGCTAAAAACCTGATATCTCACGGCATCTACCCTTTTTTCAGGACAATCGAAAGTGCACAGGACCCCGAAATTACCATGAATGGCCGTAGGATGATCATGGTAGGCTCCAATAACTATCTCGGGCTTACGAACCACCCGAAAGTTAAAGAGGCTGCAATCGAGGCAATAAGGAAATATGGTACCGGATGTGCCGGGTCACGATTTCTTAACGGAACTCTGGATATCCATGTTCAGCTTGAAGAGAAGCTCGGCCGTTTCATGCGGAAAGAGGCCGCCCTGATCTTTTCCACAGGATTCCAGGTCAACTTAGGTGTAATATCAGCCCTCGTGGGTAAAGATGATGTTGTCATCATTGACAAGATGGATCATGCAAGCATCATCGATGGATGCAGACTCTCATTCGGCGAGATAAGGAAGTTCAGGCACAACGACATGGCAGACCTTGAAAGAGTGCTCGGTGAGTATGAATACAGGGATAAACTGATAGTCGTTGACGGTGTTTTCAGCATGGAAGGTGATATTGCACACCTGCCGGATATCGTTGAACTTGCAAAAAAATATGGAGCGAGATTAATGGTTGACGATGCGCATGGGATCGGTGTATTGGGAAAGACAGGTAGAGGTACTGCAGAACATTTCGGCCTTGAAGACAAGGTCGACCTCATCATGGGAACCTACAGTAAATCGCTTGCATCCATCGGAGGTTTTATTTCGGGTTCAGCCGATGTAATTCATTATATAAAGCACTTAGCAAGGTCGTTGATCTTCAGTGCAAGTCCTCCGCCTGCATCCGTTGCTGCTGTAAGCGCAGCAGTTGATATCATTGAAAACGAACCGGAAAGAAGAGAACAGTTATGGAAGAATACGACAAAGATGCTGAACGGGTTCAAGGATCTCGGCTTCAGAACAGGACATAGTCAGACACCGATCATTCCTGTTATTGTTGGCGAAGACGAAAAAGCGTTTCTCATGGGGATGATGCTTCAGGAAGAAGGGGTATTCGCGAATGTGGCTGTTACTCCTGCAGTACCCTCTGGAATGGCCCTCATAAGGACAAGCTATATGGCAACTCATACGGATGAGCAACTCGATGCCGTACTTAATGCATTTGAGAAGGTCGGCAAGAAGTTAGGCCTCATAGGATGATAGAAGTTATTGAGGTTAAATCTCAAAAAGACCTCAGTGACTTTCTAAAATTACCTTTCACACTATATTCAAAAGATCCTTCTTATGTCCCGCCTTTGATCAAGGAGATACAGAAACAGTTTTCTGAGAAAAATCCTTTTTTTCTTCATGCGGCGGTAAGGTATTTCCTTGCAAAGAGGGACGGGAAGCCCGAGGGAAGAATCGTTTCTATCATTAACCGGAGACATATCGAATTTCATAATGAAAAGGCAGGTTTTTTCGGGTTCTTTGAATCTTCAGACAGCCCTGAAGTTGCTTCGGCACTACTTGATAAGGTCGCTGATGTACTGGGAAGAGAAGGAATGGATATCATGAGAGGTCCGTTGAATTTTTCAACGAATGAGGAATGCGGTTTCCTGATAGAAGGATACGACAGCCATCCCATGCTCATGACGCCCTATAATCCTTCGTACTACAATGACCTTATGGAAAGGTACGGCATGACGAAGGCAAAAGACCTTTTTGCCTATATCCTTGACATACCTGAAGACCTTCCGAGAAAAATCCATAGAGTCGCTGACATAGCATCAAAAAATGGAATACATGTGAGACCGATCGACAAGAAGCAATTCAGCAGAGAGATGAACATCTTCAAGGAAGTCTATAATTCAGCATGGGCAAATAACTGGGGATTTATACCGCTTACCGATGAAGAAGTTGCTTATCTCGGGAATAACTTGAAATCCATCGTTGTACCTGATATGACATTGATCGCCGAACAAGACCATGAATCCGTTGGATTCATGGGTTTGCTGCCAGATTTCAATTTTGTTCTGAAGCATTTAAACGGCAGACTCAGTCCTATCGGTATTTTAAAAGCACTCTATTATTCAAATAAAATAACAGACCTCAGACTGCTTCTCCTCGGCATTAAGGCTGAATACAGAAATAAGGGTGTTGATGCCCTCCTCTTTCGAGAGGGTTTCAAGGGGGTTAAAAAAGGCGGTTACAAACGGGTTGAATTCTCATGGATACTTGAAGAAAATATCCCCACACAGAGGCTTGTTGAAATGATAGGAGGAAAGTTATATAAAAAATTCAGGATTTATGAAAAGCGATTATAACAGTTTTCTGGGTCTTCGCGTAAGAGTGTGGATAAAAAGTAAAGTGGTAAGTAAAGTGGTGTAGATTGGCTCTGGACAGTGAAAAATAGGAGTTCAAGATGTGTGAGAAAATTTGGTATGATTACCTGTGGGAAAAAGGGGCTATTCCAA
>Ga0256868_10000845_pt1 | contig 17317 bp, 16 predicted proteins | sample RVTome_13_FD_187341 | JGI IMG/M metagenome (GOLD analysis project Ga0256868, IMG submission 187341) | Soil microbial communities from uranium-contaminated site in the Upper Colorado River Basin, Wyoming, United States - RVT92D227 HiSeq ...
GATAGGCTCTAGGTTATTCAATGACTAATGCCTTATTGACCTAATGACGCAGTAACTTTGTTATTTAGTGTTTTATGAGTCAAAATATTGCAATAAGTATTAGACAGGAGATGACCAATCAATTCTATGCAGTGCTTCGATAAGATCTGTGTCCTCATTCCTGCTTATAACGCCCAAGAAACGCTGGGTTCTGTCTTAAAAAAGACCGAACCTCTCAGGGGCGATATCATTGTGGTCGATGACGGATCTTCCGATGAGACGAAGAGAGTGGCTTTGGAAAGTAGAGCCCAAGTCCTGGAGCATCCCCTCAATCTTGGAAAGGGCGCTGCCCTTCGGACAGGATTCCAATATGTCCTCCAAAGGAACTATGAGGTGGTCATCACTCTGGATGCCGATGGTCAACATGACCCTGCAGAAATCCCAGCCCTTCTTAAAATTTTTCAAAGCGTCAAACCTGATATCCTCATCGCCTCTCGGGCTGCGGAATTTGGGAAGATGACCTTCCTCCGTCGCTTCTGGAATCGTTTGGGGGTGAAGGCCGTCGCACGGCGTTGCCACGCGGATATTACGGATAGTCAATCCGGTTTTCGACTGATTCGGAAAGAAGTGTTAAAAGAAGTCGACCTTTCCACTTCTCGATTCGAGACAGAATTGGAGCTCTTGATTAAGGCTTGCAAAAAAGGGTTCGGTGTGTTATCAGTTCCTATTAATACGCAAAAGGTCGATGGAACGGGTTCCAGCCATTTCAGACCAGTGGTCGATACCTGGATGGTCTGTAGACTTTTTCTTCGAAGTCTGTTTTGGTGAGGAAGAAGATGGATTTTTATCAACGAGCTAAGCGATATTCCATTGAAAAATTCACGACGAGCGCTCTTTCTCTTCTGGCCAACGCCTCCACAGAAAATTTGATTCGTCTGACCTATCTTGCAGAGAAAATTCCTCAAAAGGAATCCTATCGAGAAAAGATTCGATGGATTCGTACTCTTTTCCAGAGCAATCACCCTGGTCTGGCGATTGCGCGAAGAGTGCTCAGCGAGACACACCCCCATCATCGGAAAAAGCTCATCTCCAACTTCATCATTAACCAGCTTCTGGTGGGCACCAACCGGAGAAAGGCCTTTGAGGCAGAGAGGGGATTCTATCCGCCGGATGCCATGTTGATCAGCCCGACGATGCGGTGCAATCTGAATTGCTATGGATGTTATTCAGGGGTCTATTCCCAAGAGGATCTTCCTTATGAGGTGCTGGATCGGTTAATGGGAGAATGCAAAGAGATGGGCATTCATCTGGTCATGATGACGGGTGGAGAACCCTTCTTGAGGCAGGATCTTTTCGACCTCTTCGAAAAGCATGAAGATATGATGTTCCAAGTTTATACCAATGCCACATTGATCGACGAGAAGATGATCGATCGATTTGTGGCTCTGGGAAATGTCGCTCCCGCGATCAGCCTCGAAGGGCTCAGAGAAGAAACCGACGGGAGAAGGGGCCAGGGCCAGTTCGATCGGGCCCTGCAGGTGATGGATGGGCTCAGAGAAGCTGGAATCTTTTTTGCTGTCTCCACGACGCAGACTTCCCGGAATCATGATGTCCTGACGAGCGATGCCTTTGTCGATTTTCTGGTGGAGAAGGGATGCATTCTTCTCTGGAACTTCCATTACGTCCCCATCGGAAGAAACCCCGATCTTTCCCTCATGGTGACTCCTGAACAGAGGTGCAGGGCAAGGGAACGACTCGCCTATTTTCGGGCCACCAAACCCATGCTATTCGTTGACTTCTGGAACGATGGCTGTCTCACCCAGGGATGCATCGCCGCGGGGAGGAAATACTTTCATGTCAATGCCCAAGGAGATGTGGAGCCCTGCATCTTTTGCCATTTTGCCTCTGACAATATCAAAGAGAAGTCTCTCATGGAGGCTCTCAATTCTCCTCTCTTCCGTGAAATCCGATCACACCAGCCTTTCTCGGAGAACTTATTTCGAGCCTGTCCCCTGATCGATCACCCTGAACAGGGGAGAGAGTTTGCCCTTCAGCATGCGAAATACTTTACCCATGAAGGGGCAGAGCAGTTCTTTACGGATTTTGCACAGGCCATCGATAGCTACGCCAAAACCTATGGAGAGGTTGCAGAAGCTGCCTGGAAGGAAAAAGTGGAGGGTCCAAACCCTCAGCCTCTTTCAGAAAGGAAAAAGGTAGTGGGTAGACATGGATGAAGGTAACTTTTCCCCATTTGGGTTCGATGCACATCTTTTGCAAGGCGATCGCGGAGACCGCCGGCATTCCCTATATTGTTCCCCCTGAAACCAGCCGAAAAACTCTGACCCTTGGTGTCCTCCACTCGAATGAGTGTATCTGTCTTCCTTTCAAAGTTATCCTGGGAAATTTCATCGAAGCCCTTCAGATGGGAGCGGATACCATTGTGATGGTGGGCAGTGGCCCTCCCTGTCGTTTGGGACTCTATGACCTTGTCCAGAAAGTCATCCTTGAAGATATGGGCCTCCATTATCGATGGCTGACCATTCCACCTCGGTTGACTTGGCAAGCCATCTGGAAGAATCATGAAGAGACGAAGGAGCTGAGGAAAGAATTAAGCGCGAGAAATATCCTCCTCTTTCCATACGGACTCTGGATGGGATGGAAGAAGATGATGGCCTGCGAGGCATTGGAGCAATTGGCCATGAAGGTCAGGCCCATGGAGATCAAGAAAGGGGAGACTCAGAAGCGATTGAAAAGGGCGCTCTCCTTGGTGGATGAGGCCAAAACTCCGAGAGCCCTTGAGAAAGCAGTTCGGGAAGCCAAAATCCTTCTTCAAGAAATGGAACAGGATCGTTCCCGCATTCCATTTAAAGTGGCGATGGTGGGCGAGCTCTACACGGTGATGGATCCCCATATCAATCGAGGAGTGGAACAAAAATTGGGTGAATTGGGCGTGGAGGTGACCCGCACCTCCTGGTTCTCCACGCATATCCTGAGGAGCCTTCGGAAAAATAAGGCTGATCAAGCTTCAGAACGGGTTCGTTTCTTCGAAGCTTCCAAGGCTTATCTGGGTTACGATGTGGGTGCAGAATGTAATGTCTCCATCGGTGAGGCCATCCTGAGATCCAAAGAAGGATACGATGGGATCGTCCATCTCATGCCATTTGCCTGTATGCCGGAGACCACCGCTTCGGGAATCCTGACCAAAGTCGGGAAGGATTGGAACATCCCTATCCTCACTCTCATTTTAGATGAGCAAGAAATCGAAGGCCGCATTCAGACACTCCTTGAGGCCTTCGTGGAGATGTTGGAATGGAAGAGAAGGGCTGCGTAGGCATTCCCAGGGCCCTGATGTTTTATCGTTACTTTCCCTTCTGGCGCCCCTTCTTTGAAGGGTTGGGTTGGAAGGTGATGGTTTCCGACGGGGCGAGACAAAAGGAGAAGATCATCTATTTCGAAGATAGTTGTCTTCCGATGAAACTTCTGGTCACCCATGCCATGCAATTGAAAGACAAAGTGGATCATCTTTTTATCCCTCGTTTAGTCAGCATTCATCGGACTTATATCATGTGTCCAAAGTTTCGGGGAGCTCCGGATATTGTTCGGCTTGCCACGGGAGAAAACGTTTCCGTCATTGACGAAACCATCGATCTTCGAAAAGGAGGAATGTCCCTCCTTCAGACTTTTCAAAAGATCGGTGAAAAGCTGGGCGCATCAAGGCAGGAGAGCAAAAGGGCCTTTCGAGAGGCGGAGGAGTCTTTCAACGCATTTCAAAGAGACTGGACGAATCGGATCAACCAACTTCCCACAAGACAACTCTTTGAGATGGATATTGCAACCCCTGCACTACGTAGAGTGCAGGGCTGCCCTGAACCTCGTTGGATTCAGGGCGAAAGCCCTGAACCCCACATGGTTCAGGGCGCCACCTCGTCAGTCGAAGTTCGAAGGGAAGAGATTGGATCTCCCCTGCGTGTCGCCTTGATCGGCCATCCTTACAATCTCTTTGACACCGATGTCAACAAAGACCTCCTCACCCTGGCGAAAAGTTTGGGGATGGAGATCATGACTTCCGATTTCCTTTCGGAAAAGGAGATCGATCGGGAAGTTTCTGACCTTTCCAAAGAGATTTACTGGTCGTCCGGAAGAGAGATCGTAGGGTCTCTGTTTCACTTCCTATCCGGTGGAGTGGATGGGGCGGTTTTCCTCACTTCCTTTAAATGCGGCATTGATGCCCTCCTTCAAGAATTCATTAAAAGAAGGTTGAAAGTTCGGGGTGGCTCATCTATCCCCCTTCTCATTCTCTCTTTTGATGAACATACGGGAAGGGAAGGACTGACCACCCGACTGGAGGCGTTCCGGGATGTGATGGAACAGCGAAAGAAATTTTAGAATTGAGGGATTGCGAATTTAGGAATCAGACCATGGTTCAAATTCTTAATTCCTCAATTCCTAAATTCCTGAATCTGAGCGATTTGTCATGGCCAATTACTTAGGCATTGATGTCGGGTCCATTACCACCAAGTTAGTGGTGCTGAGCGAAGACGACCAAGTTTTAGCCAAGTCCTACATCCGCAACAGCGGTCGACCCATTGAAGCGATTCAGCAAGGGATGGAGGAAATCCTGACTCAATTAGGGAGAGCTGTTCCCATTGATGGAGTCGCCACGACCGGTAGCGCCCGACATTTAGCTGCTTATTTGGTAGGGGGCGATCTCATTAAAAATGAGATTACCGCCCATGCCATTGCCGTGATTGACTTTCTCCCTGGGGCAAAAACCATCATCGAGATCGGTGGGCAGGATTCCAAGGTCATCGTGCTGAGAAATGGCGTTGTGGTCGACTTCGCTATGAATACGGTCTGCGCCGCAGGCACAGGATCTTTTTTAGATCAACAAGCCGCCAGGCTCGGGATCTCCATTGAAGCCTTTGGGGATCTCGCTCTCAAGGCCAATCGCCCCGTCCGGATAGCGGGACGATGCACGGTTTTTGCCGAGACCGATATGATTCATAAGCAGCAGATCGGACATTCTGTTGAGGATATCGTGGCTGGCCTCTGTGACTCCCTGGTGAAGAATTATCTGAATAATGTCTGCCGGGGGAAAGAAATCCTCTCTCCCATCGTCTTCCAGGGTGGCGTCGCAGCAAATCGAGGTATCCAAAAAGCGCTCGAAAGAGAAATAGAGGTTTCTCTCGTCATCCCGAGACATTTTGATGTCATGGGTGCCCTGGGCGTTGCTAAATTGGTGAAAAAGGCCAAACTCTCCAAAACCCAATTTAGGGGATTTGACCTTCCCCGGAAATCCTGCTCCACACGGGGATTTGAATGTGGGGAGTGTGAAAATCAATGCGAGGTGATTGAGCTTCTTGTGGACCATCAGGTGGTGGCCTGCTGGGGCGACCTCTGCGAACGCTATCGCCATCCCCAGAAAGCATAGAGCAAAGGGCACAGCCGATAGCGAGGAAAAGCACCAAATTACAAATACCAAGTTCCAAACAAATACCAATAACCAAAATCCAAATTTCTAAACAAAAATGTTTCGGTCATTTGTAATTGGGATTTGGAATTTGGAATTTTTTATTTTAAACGCTATGCGCTCTGTGCTATGCTCTGTGCAAACACGTTAAAAGATTTATCATGCGAATTTTGTTAATCAATCCTGCTCCTACGGGGACTCTCAAAGCAACAGGGGTTCTCTTTCCTCCTCTGGGCCTTCTCTATGTCGCTGCTTATGCGGAAAGGGAAGGGCATCAGGTTGTGGTCAGAGACTTGGCTGTTCGGAGGAAGGGGGAAGATATCGATTTTAAAAAATATGATATGGTCGGTATCTCCACGGATACGACCCGCCATCGTCAGGCCCTCCAATTGGCCAAGAGAGCGAAGGCAAACGGTTGCACGGTGGTGATGGGTGGTCCACACCCCGGCTATGTGGATGAAGAAATCCTTTCGACCCAAAGAGTTGATTTCATCGTCCACGGAGAAGGGGAGGTCACCTTTTCAGAATTGGTCGCTGCTTTAGAGAATAAAAATGGCCAATTCGATTCGATCCAGGGAATTAGTTTCTTTTCAAACGGAAAGCTTGTCCGAACCCCTCCCAGACCCTTCATTGAAAATCTCGACAGTCTTCCCTTTCCTGCCAGGCATCTCGTTCATATGGACGATTATCGAAGAACCAAATTGGGAAGCCGGGACATCACCCCTTTAGTCACCAGTCGTGGATGTCCGTACCAATGTGCTTTCTGCGCTTCCTCTCATTTTTTTGGTACGAAAGTCAGGGCGAGGAGTGTTGGCTCCGTGTTGACCGAACTCGAAGAGATTGATCACCGATATCATTTTAATGCGGTTGCCTTTGTGGATGACACCTTCAACCTTTTTCCGAAGAGGGTGATTGACATTTGCCATGGGATTATCGAAAAGAAACTCGATCTGTGGTGGTGGTGCTTATCCAGGATAGATCTTCTCCTCCGAAATGAAGAAATGGTTAAAGAGATGGTCAGGGCAGGGGCAAAATCGGTTTTCATCGGAGTGGAATCCTCCAATCCAAAGACCCTTGAAGAATTGAAGAAGGGGATTGATGCAGAAAACACAGTTCAAGCCGTCGACCTGCTCAAACGGAATGGCCTGGAGATTCATGCCTCCTATATCCTGGGAGGGCTCGATGATACCGTCAAGACGATTCATGACACCATCCGTTTTGCGAAACGGCTCGATACCAATGTCGCTCAGTTCTCCATTCTAACCCCCTACCCGGGCACCGCGGTTTACGAGCAGGTGAAAGACCGGATCTTCAAGTGGAGATCGCCGTGGTCCTTCTTTGATATGCAGCATTTGGTCTTTAAGCACGACCACCTCTCATTTATCCGAATGGAATGGCTTCTGCTCAAGGCGCACCTTCTCTATTATACCCGATCGAAAAAAGCGATTCAGGATATCTGGCATCACATCAAGAAACATCGTTTGGGTATCCGGATGTTCCTTCGTTTCTTAAAAGACTATTTCGGGGGCTGATATGGAAGAACGTCACCCCCGATCTCTCAATCGGTTTGTATATCTCTTCCTCTTTCAGTTTTGCTCGACGCTCATCCCCCGGTCGATTCAGAGATTCTTCAGCGTGGTCGTGGGAAATCTGTTTTTCTTTCTGATGAGAAAGACGAGAGCCCGTGTCCGAAAGAATATGGAAGGGGTGAGCGGGGGAAGATGGTCAAAGGAAAGAGTGGATGTCTTAACACGGAAAACTTTCCAGAACTATGGACAATACCTTTTGGACTATATGGTGATGCACCGCCTCCGTCCATCCAATAAGGACAGATGGGTCGAAGAAGAGGTGGGAGCGGGTTACATGATGGAAGCCCTTCAAGCGGGAAAAGGAGCCATCTGTATCACGCCTCATCTCGGGAATTGGGAGATCGGGGGATTGCTCTTTTCCTTCAGAGGAGGAAGCCTCAATGTCCTCACCCTCGACGAGAGAGATCTGGATACCCGGTCTTTTCGGGAGGAGATGAGAAGAAGAAGGGGAATAAAGATTCTCTATATCAATCCAAGGGACAAATCTCCGATGGCAATATTGGATGCCGTCAAAGCGCTTCGGCGAAATGAAATCGTGGCGATGTTAGGAGATCGGATCGAATCTCAAAAGACGATGGTCTTCGATTTCTTTGGGAGGAAGACGGCCTTTCCCATTGGGGTGGCCATTCTCGCGATGGCCACGGAAGCCCCGGTTTTACCCGTCTTCGTAGTGATGGAAAGAAATAGGAAGTATCGAGGTATCATTGAACCCCCTATCTATTTTAATCCCTCTTCGAGAGAGGATCGGGAGGCCGTCATTCGTGAGGGGATGAAAAGATTGATCAAAATATTTGAAGTCTATATCGAAAAATATCCAGATCAATGGTATAATTTCTACTCTTATTGGAGTGAATGAGAAAGGGTTCAAGGAGTCAAGGATTCAAGTGGCCAAGTAAATCAAAAGATAAATCTTGAACCCTCGAACCCTTGAATCCTGAGACCCTTTTGAAATGTTTTAGTCAGAAGAGGAGAAAAATGGTTAAACCAAATGATCCGTTGATCGAAAAGATCAAGCAACTCATCATCCAGAGATTGAAACTTGCGGACATGACCCCCGAGATGATTGAGACCGATGCCCCTCTCTTCGGTGAGGGCCTCGGACTGGACTCCATCGATGCCCTTGAGCTCGTCCTGGGCCTGGAGAAAGAGTTTGGAGTCATCATTCCCGATGCAGAGGTGGGGAAGAAAGTCTTTCAATCGGTGAGAACCGTGGCCCAATATGTGGTAGAAAACCAGGGAACCCCATGAGAGCACCAAACGGAAAAACCGCTTTTTGTTTTCCTGGCCAACTTCAAGAGAAGCCGATCTTGGAAGATCATGGTCCCCTGAGGGAAGATCCACATTTTAAAGAGTTATTAGCCAGGGCTTCCAACACGACGAAATTTGACCTTCTCAACTTCTCATTCGGGGGTGAGGGAAAAGAGGAGGATTTCAGCCTGAAGCTGCAGATCTCGACCTACATCCTTTCTATGGTCCACTTCTATCGTCTTCGAGCCGCAGGATGGAATCCGGATATTTTGGCCGAACATAGTATGGGAATCTACGCAGCGTTAGCTGCCTCGGAAGCCATCAGTTTTGAAGATGGCCTCTTCATCACCGAAGCCGTCGGCCGGCTCCTGCAAAGAGAAGGAACGATTCACCCAGGAGGCATGGCCAGCATCATCGGTCTTCCGTTAGAGGAAGTCCAAAAAGTCTGTCAAGATCTCAACGGCTTTCAACTCGCCATTGCCAATTATAACGGCTCGATGCATTTCGTCCTCTCCGGGGAAGAAAAGGGGGTGGAAAAGGCGATATCTCTTGCTCTTTCCAGGAAGGCCGTCTCCGCCACCCGCCTTGCTTTCAATACGGCTCTTCATTCCCCGCTGCTTTATTCTTTAAGGGAAGAGATCATAGAGATCCTCCAAGACATCAAGATTCAACCCCTCAAAGTCCCCGTCCTCAACCATTGGACGATTAAACCCTTGAGAAAAGAGGAGATCAAAGATTTTCTGTCCCAGGAGATTGGGCGACCGGTGTATTGGATTCGATGTGTTGAGACTTTGCTTCAGGAAGGGTTTAGCCAATTCATCGAAGTGGGACATGAAGGAACGCTTACGAAATTGATGCGATGGATTGATCGTGAGGCAGAGGCTTTTTCTGCTGGAGAAAGATTGTTAATACAAACGCATTAATTGTCTTTAGACCCCAAGGGGCCTTCTGCTAAAAAAAATCAAATGCGTTTGTATTAGAAAGGATGTAAGTTGAAATATCACGAGACATCGCTCCAGGTTCGATTTTATGAAGTGGATGCTTATGGGGTGGTTTGGCATGGACATTATGTGGGTTGGTTTGAGGTAGGTCGAAATGACCTGACCCAACGATACCAGATGGGTCCCCTTCAGCTTAAGGAGATGAATCTTTTGGCGCCGGTAGTGGAATTAGATTGCCAATTCAAGCTCCCGGCCAGCTTTGGCGCCTCCCTCATTATCCAGACAACGATGGAGAAGACCGAGGTGGCCAAACTGATCTTTCACTATCTGGTCCTGGATCAAGAAAACAGAAAGGTTCTCGCCACCGGCTCCACGACGCATGTCCTCACCGATCTTAAAGGGAATCTTCTCTACCGGGTTCCCCCGGAGGTGCTCGAAAGAATTGAAGCGATGAGACAATATTTAGAGGTGTAACGAAAAGTTCGGAGTGATGAGTTCGGAGTGTTGAGTTAAGCCTTGAATTCTTAAATCCGAAATCCCCAATCTAAAATCTGAAATTCTATGAAAGTTCTTCTAATCGATCCGCCTCATAGACTCTTTCCGGGCCTTCGGATGTGGGCCCCTTCTTTTGGTCTTCTCCAATTGGGCGCCTATTTAGAAAGAGAAGGGGTTGAGGTTCAAATCATTGATGCGACTGCCCTTGCGAACCCCTGGAAGGATCTTAGCACCTCTGTCTCAGAATCAAAGGCCGACGTCATTGGCATCACCTGCTCTGCGACCTGCCTTTCACCGGAAGCCATTCAGGTCATTCGTCTCTGCCGAAACCTATCACCGCATTCCATCATCGTAGCAGGAGGAAGCCACTTCACCCTGATGGCCGAAACCATCCTTCAGGAGGTGAAGGAATTGGACCACATTATCTTAGGGGAAGGGGAGATCGCCTTTTCTCAATTCCTTCAGGACCTATCCAGAGGTGGGAAAGGGAGAGGAGTGAAAAGCATCGCTTATCGCGAGAATGGGAAAGTCGTTCTCAACGAAAGACAACCTCCCATTCCAAATTTGGACTCCTTTCCTCTTCCGGCCTACCATCTCATTGAAGTGGAGAAAGAGGCATACTACTGGCATGGGATGGGAAGAAGGACTTTTGGTCTCTCCACCAGCCGCGGCTGTGGGGATCGATGCGCTTATTGTTCTGAGACGAGATTCTGGGAAGGGGTCTGGAGGGGACGGAGTGGCAAGAAGATCGTAGAGGAGATTTCCTATCTACACCGTCAATACGGCAAAACCCTCTTTGTCTTCAACGAGAATACCTTTAATTGGAGTCGGAAGCGGGTGGAGGAGTTTCTTGACGAGTTGAGGAAGTCAGGCCTTCGAATCCACTTCTGGTTTCAATCCCGAATCAAGGATATTATCCGGGATGAAGATCTTATCCCTGAGATGAAGCGGCTCGGCCTGTATGAAGTGATGCTGGGAATCGAGAGCATCCAGCCCGATGTGCTCCACCGATACGAAAAACAGCAGTCCAGAGAGATGGCCCAAAAGGCCATTGATATTCTCAGAAAAAATAAGATTATGGTCATGGCCAACATCATGTGCGGAGATTGGAATGACTCCGAAGCGACGATCCGGGAGGTCTTCCAATTTGTTAAGTCTCAGAGCGACTTTTTGGTTCTCACCCTGACCACGCCCCTTCCCGGAACAAAATACTTTGAAGAGGCGGAACGGTTGGGAAGGATTCGGGAGAGGGATTTGGGCAAATATGATTTCATGCACCCTGTCGTGGATACGAAGTTCTTGTCTGCAAAGGAGGTTCATCGTCTTCAGCAAGCCTATCTGAAAAAATATTACACCCAACCGAGGATCCTCCTGGGCGCTTTCTTCAACCCGAATCCTTTCAAACGAATGGCCTACCGGCTCATCCTCCGATATGTTTGGGAGAATGCGACAAAAAGGCCCTGGAAACAACCGAATATGGCCGATAGCTAATAGCCAATAGCTGATAGCTTGAGTTGAAAACGACATGCAACAGACAAAAGGCAAAAATTTAGAATCTTCTTCTCGCCATAAGCCATCAGCCATAGGCCATCAGCCGTCAAAGAAGGTTCTTCTTATCTTTCCCAGAGAAAAAGGGATTAAATTTTCTAATGACACGCTTTACCCTTTCCCGATTTTAGGCCTCACCCTTCTTGCCGCTCTCTTTCCAAAAACCTACGAGATCAAGATTATCAACGAGGTGATTGAGAAGGTCGATTTCAACGCTGAAGTCGATTTAGTCGGGATCACCGGCCTGACCTGCGTCATTAAAAGAGCCTATGAGGTTGCCGATCGATTTCGTGAGAGGGGGGTCAAGGTGATTTTGGGAGGCGTTCACCCCAGCCTGTTGCCCGAAGAGGCCAAGGAACATGCTGACTCCGTCTTCATCGGCGAGGCCGAGGGGATGCTTGAGAAAGTCCTGCAAGACTTTGAGGCTGGGGAACTCAAACCTTATTATAAAAATCGAGAGTGGTCAGATTTGAAGGATATGCCTCTTCCGAGAAGGGACCTTTTGAATAAACGTTACCGGCCGTTTTTCAAAGTCATCGAGACAACACGCGGTTGTCCTAACCGATGCGAATTTTGCTCTGTTCCAATCATCAATGGAAAGCGTTACCGGATCCGTCCCCTTGAAGAAATAGATCGGGAACTATCCGCCATCGTCAAGAAAAAAGGGGAATATCTCTTTTTGTCCGATGACAATGTGACGGCCAAAGAAGACTATGCCTTTGGCCTCTTCGACCTTTTCAAACATTACGGAATCAAGTGGATGGGGTTTACGACCATCAAGATTGCCCTGAATGAAGCGCTTCTCAAAAAGGCTCGAGAGAGCGGCTGTGTGTCCCTCTTTATCGGTTTTGAATCCATTCTTCAGGAGAATCTAAACGGCGTTTCGAAACGATTTGTCGACGCAAAAGAATTGTCGAAATGGGTCAAAACGATCCAACGCCATCAGATTGGTATTCAGGGTGCCTTCATCTTCGGGTTCGATGAAGATGACCCCACGATCTTTAAAAAAACGGTTGAGTTCGTCCAAAAGAATAATATTGAACTTCCCACCTTCTCTGTTCTCACTCCCTTTCCTGGAACCCCTCTTCACAAGAGGCTGGATGAGGAAGGAAGAATCTTCGACCGTAACTGGTCCCGTTATGACATGAGTCACGCGGTCTTCAGACCCAAAAAGATGACGGTCCAAGAACTCCAAGAGGGATACCTCTGGGCCCAAAAATATATCTGTGCCCCTCGATCCATTTTGAAACGACTGCTCTGGGGGCCCAGGAATCACTTCTTTCACTTCTTGATGTCAAACTTCATTCTGCGAGGGGCCCAGATGGAAGTGATTCGAAGGATCAAAGAGAAAGAACTCCCTTATGAAAATTTTCCTCATCTCCGTCAATCGTGAGAGGATGCCTTTTCCTGTCTTTCCTCTCGGGTTGGCTTACATCGCCAAAGCATTAAGAGAAGCAGGCCATCCGATTGAAGTCATGGATCTCTGCTTTTCTCAAGAGGTACCGGTTGATCTCAAGAGCGCCCTTCGTCGCTTTCAACCCGATCTGGTCGGCATCTCTCTGAGAAATCTCGATAATCTTACCTATCCGACCGCCCTCTCTTATCTCAAAGAGGTGGAAGAGGTCATCGGGATTTGTCGCCAATATGGTTCTTCGCAATTGGTCATCGGGGGGTCAGGATATTCTTTAGCTCCCAAAGAGCTTCTTCAACATTTTGATGTCGATTTTGGGATTGTAGGGGAGGGGGAGGAAGTCTTCCTGCAATTAGTGAAGCATCTTGAAAAGGGGGACCCCATCTCTCCATCTCCTCATCTCCTTATTAAGGAGAAGCCTTTTCCTCCTTTGATAGAAGGAGCTCGGGTCTTTCCCATCCAAAGTCCTGATCGAAGTTTTTTCGAAACGCACCGTTATTTAGAAGAAGGGGGGATGGGAAATATTCAGACAAAGCGAGGCTGCCCTTTTTCCTGTATCTACTGCACCTATCCTTTATTAGAAGGGAAAAAGGTCAGGCTGAGAAAGACGACAGAGGTGGTGGACGAAATTCAACAACTCGTGGAAGAAGGGGTGGATTACATCTACTTTGTTGATGACATTTTTAATTATCCACCCGCCGATGCCGAAGCTTTATGCCGTGAGATGGTTCGACAAAAGATCGATGTTAAATGGAGCGCCTTTGTCAACCCGAGTTTTCTGAATGAGACGCTATTGCATTGGATGAAAGAAGCGGGCTGTGTCGGGATCGAGTTTGGAACGGATTCGGGATCTCCCCGGATGCTTGAGTACTATAAGAAATCATTCACCCAGGAGGATATCATCCAATCCTCAAAAATTTGTTCAACATTGATGGTGAATCAATGCCACTATCTCCTGTTCGGGGGGCCGGGCGAAGATGAGGAAACAATTGAAGAGTCCTTCCATTTGATGGATCAACTCGATCCCACAGCGGTCATTGCCATGTTGGGAATCCGAATCTATCCAAGGACGGAATTGGAGCGGATTGCCCTTTCTCAGGGGGTCATCCGTCAGGACTCCAATCTCATCTATCCCCATTTTTATATCTCTCCAGCATTGGGAGGGAAGCTGAACAAAATAATTCAGGAGAAGGCCCTTGCGAGAAAGCGGTGGATCGTCCCCGGATTAGAGATCAACATCACTCAAAATCTGATAGAGCAGATACGAAGATTTCGAATCCGAGGACCGTTGTGGGAACTGGTAGGAAGAATGAAAAGACCGAGAATAAGACCCTTAAGTGAACTAAAGTGACTAAAGTAATAAAGTGCCTAAAGTGACCAGAATTAACTTTAGTTCACTTTAGCTCACTTGACACTTTAGTCACTTGAATTACTTAATGTGCTGAAATTTGGAAATAAGGCAATGCTTAATTTCGGAGGATGAAGATGCTATTAGAAGACAAGGTGGCCATTGTGACCGGGGGAACGAAAGGGATCGGAAAGGCGATTTGCCTCCTCTTCGCCGAGCAAGGGGCAAAGGTCGTTGCTAATTTCTCAAAGGATGTGAATGCCGCAGAAGGTCTGAAGAAAGAAGCCCAATCCAGAGGGCTAAGCCTCGGTCTGTTTAAAGCGGATGTCACGCAGTTCGACCAGGTGAAAGAAATGGTGGAAGAGACCTTTGCCCAATACGGAAAGATTGATATTTTGGTAAACAATGTGGGCCTCGTCCGGGATAACTTTCTCATGCTGATGAGTGATGAGGATTGGGAATCTCTCCTCAGGACAAATCTGACCAGTCTTTTCCATTGTTGCAGAATCGTGATTCGAAAAATGATTCCCCAGAGAAAGGGGAAAATCATCAATATCTCTTCCATCAGCGGGGTGATGGGCACTCCCGGCCAGGTCAACTATGCGGCAACCAAAGGAGGGATGATCAGCTTCACCAAATCGCTTGCTCGAGAATTAGGTTCTTTCAACATCCATGTGAATGCAGTGGCTCCGGGCTTGATCGAGTCGGAAGTGGTGTCCAGGATGCCCAAGGAGAAAGTCGAGGCGATCATCAAATCCTCCAGCCTCGGAAGGATAGGCAAGCCGGACGAGGTGGCAAGGGCCGTCCTCTTTCTTGCATCGGAACATTCAGACTACATCACCGGACAAACCATTATTGTGGATGGAGGAATTGTTTGACCCGTTGGACCCTCTCGAGCCACTTATCCTATTGCCGGAACGGCGGCAGGCCCCTTGATAATCGCTGATTTTTTCCACCTTCCCGAAAAGTAATAGGTAAGACTGACGATCATGGTCGCTAAAAAGCTTAATGCAATGGCAATCCATATCCCTGTGATTCCAAGGCTGGTTTTTGACAGCCACCATGAAACCGGCACCCTGACTAACCATAATGAAAGCAATGAAAAAGCCATGGTGATCATGGTATGACCTGCCCCATTGATCACACCGTTTGAAATAAACATCACAGCAAAAAATAGGTAGCTCGAACCCACAATTCGCAGATAAGTCATTCCTATCTCCATGACTTTTGCATCATTTCCAAGACCGAACAGGGTCAGTATTAATTTTGAAAAGAAGACCACAATCAGCGATATGAAAATGGTGATGGAAGAGGTCATGACAACGCCCGATTTAAATATCTCTTTTACTCTCTCGGGTTTTCCGGCCCCAAGGTTTTGTCCAGTCAGCGCGGCAACCGCCATGCTCATTGACACGGCAGGCATAATCACAATCATGTCCACCCTACCAACCGCTCCGAAGGCATTCGTCGCTGCACTGCCAAAGGAGTTGACGAAAGTGGTGACAAACATAGCGCCGATAGAAACCAGTGATTGCTGAATGATGGATGGAACACCAATCTTGAAAACCAAAAAGGTTATGTGCCTGTCGAAGATAACTTCTCTGAGGTGGAATGCTACCAGATGGTTTTTCCAGTTCAGGTAAGTAAAACCTAAACTTAGTGCGGCGACCTGCGATATCAATGTCGCATAGGCGGCTCCGTTCAGACCAAGACGGGGGAAGGGACCGAAACCTCCGATTAAAAATGGATCAAGGATTGCATTGAGCCCTACCCCCATAGCCATAAATATCAGGGGAGTCACAGTATCGCCTATTCCCCTGAGGATGGAACTGATGAGAAATCCCATATACGTCAGGATGAAACTTAGCAACATGATTCTAAGGTAGCTTGATGCCATGGCAAAGTTTTCGGGGGGTGTTTTCATAAGTCCCAAAAGAAAATTGCGCGAAAGGATGCATGCAAAAGTCAAAATGACTCCAACGATCAGCGGTAATGAAAATGAATTGTTGACAACCTTTTTCACCATCTCATAATCTCTTGCCCCATAGTACTGCGAAACGAGTATCGTCGTTGCCAGGGTGATGCCCATGGCAAATCCGATGAGGATGAAAAGGATAGGGAAACTGATCCCTACCGCCCCGACCGCATTTTCGCCAACTAAATGTCCAACCCAAATAATATTGATGAGGCTGTAACCGATTTGTATCAAGTTCCCTAAAAGCATAGGGATTGAGAAGGCCAATAGGTGCCCGGGAATACTCCCTTTGGAAAAATCTTTTCCGAATTCCTTGTCCATGTCTTCTCCCTGTCTATCTGGCTAATTTAATATATTGCCGTATTAATTTCCAATAAACGATTCGCCATTATCTTCCCACGCCGTCGCCAAAGCGGCCTGCCTGCACGAAGTCCCTCACCGCGATTACGAGACAATCTCCCAGGGGGGAGGAGGCAAAAAGTTAGAAAAAATTCTCAGACCTTATGTACGGGAGTCTAATATTGTGTTCTTGGCGGGAAGAAACACGAAGGGAAAAAGGCATTGACTCCTTGAACGGTCCCTCTGAACTCTTAATTCAAAATTTTTCTTAGCTTATTTTGTGAAATTATTGATGATGGCCCTTCCGGAGTACTTTCCCTTCTCAAGCTCCTCAAATATTTGATTGATTTCTGAGAGGTTCGCAACCCTGCTGACGTGAGTCTTCACTTTACCCTCTGCCGCCAACTGAACTAATTCCCTCATATCCTCAACGGTCCCCACGGCCGAAGACAGGATGAGCGGGTCCTTCCGTAGCAACTCCAATGGGCTTATCAATATGCCTCCTTCGCTTGCGGGTGGCATTCCTACCGAGACAAATACTCCTGCCTGCCTCAATAACTTTAACCCAAGCTCAAAGCCGGCTAATTTGGGTGAAAATACGATACTGGCGTGTACCCCCCAAACCTCTCCTTAACAAATTTGACTGCTTCATTTACATCCACCGCATCATCAGCGCCCAACTTCTTCACGAATTCTGTTTTTTCTTGGCCCACGTCAACACCGATCACTTTATACCCGAATGCCTTGGCAATCTGAACCGCATAGTGACCAAGACCACCCGCCGCGCCAACAATGGCTACCGGCTTTCCCGGTGAGATGTCGAACTTAATCAGTTTTTTGACAGCGCCATAGGCTGTTAATCCTCCACACGCCAAGGAAACTTCGTTATCACTTACTTCCTCGGGCAGCTTTACCAATGATTTTGCCCATACCGAAATGTACTCAGCATGGGTACCAATGACGACCTTGGCCTC
>Ga0256868_10000848_pt1 | contig 17294 bp, 19 predicted proteins | sample RVTome_13_FD_187341 | JGI IMG/M metagenome (GOLD analysis project Ga0256868, IMG submission 187341) | Soil microbial communities from uranium-contaminated site in the Upper Colorado River Basin, Wyoming, United States - RVT92D227 HiSeq ...
TAACTTTCCTGGTGATCTTGACGAAATAGTTCCTAAAGGTTATCAAATCTATTAGGAAGAAAGTATTTCTAAGAAGAATCCCCGAAATTGATCTTGACAAGTTTGGAAGGATTTGGTCTATGAAAAGGAGGGGTAGAGATAGGGTTAAAGGAGAAAGGGCGGATGGATCATAAGAATTGCTTTGGCTCATTAAAGGAAACGAGCCTCGATGGCCGAACCGTGACCCAATCAAGGCCCGAGTGTCGCAATTGCGGCGAGATTCGTGACTGTTTGCGTTATACCAAACAGCTCGCTGATGAGAAGAAGGAAAAAGATGAACTGAGAAAGCAGAATCTGATTGCTCAAATCATTGACCACTCTCACGTCCTCTCGAATGAATTGGGTTCTTGCTTGTTAAAGTTTTTGAGTAGAATTTATAGTTCATCACTCGGAGCAGTTCTTTTTAAAAATCTTTTTTTATTTTTTGAAATCCCCCGAAAAGCCCTGTCTTCTAACCTGTCCATTCCGATCTCCCGGACCATGATGGATCTGCTTCGGGGAGAAAAAGACGGAACTGTGCCCACTCCTAATCCCTACCCTCCCCCCCAACCAAAGGGGCACGAAGAAGGATTCACACTCAGGATCATTTTGTTTCAGGGGTCTTTCCCCAACAATCCAGAGGCAAATATGGGAATGATCGCCCACGAGGTGGCCCGCGCATTTGCTTCCGATGATCTTGCAATCAAACAGATTCTTCAGCTCCTTTCCGATGCTGAGGTCAACCAATTCAAAAAATTGGATCTCGAGGCTCGAACAAGATGGTTGATTGAGAAATTTGGTTTTCTGGATGAATTCGAGGCTTTAAAAAAAGAATTTGCCACCCCGAAATAAATAAAGCATCAAAGAAATTCCTTATTTTTTAGATGGCTCCCTTCCTTTGGCTATTTCTTTGCTCGAAGAAGCTCCTCTTGCCGATAACCTTAAATCAGATTGCTTCCTTGAGATGGTCTTTTCTCCTTCTGAAGCAGGAGTACATACCAGCACATTTCTCTCGTCTCTCTCGAAAGCGCACTTTTCTTCGAGAATAGCCCTCAGCTTTTTCCGAGCCCTGTGAAGCCTTACTTTCACATTCTCAATGGTTACTCCTAACGTATCAGCAATTTCCTGTTGGTTGAAATCCATGGTGTCAAAAAGGATGAGAACCACTCGTAGAGGTTCAGGAAGCAGGTGAATATAGTTCTGGACACATTCTCCCATCTGGCGTTGTTCCAATTCTTTTTGAATATCCGGTCCTTTTTGAATCAATGCTTCTTTAAAATCTTCCATCTCCTCCTGGTCAATCCTTTCTTCTTTACGTGATCTCTTCGACTGGCGGAAATGGTCTTGGCAGAGATTGTAGGCGATGCGAAATATCCAGGAAGATAATTTGGAGGGATCTTTTAGGTTTTTTAAATTTGTTTGAATTCTTAAAAACGTATCCTGGATGAGGTCATCCGCCACCCATTCATCCTTAACAAGGGACAGGATAAACTTCCTAACCCTGGCATAGTACTGATCATAGATATCCCAAAATTCCATTTTTGAATCCTATTGAAATCATCCGCAGCACGATTTACTGGCCTGCTTATCGCAGGGTAAGGCATATTCTTTTCCCTCACCCATGAGACCATTGATACAATTCTTGATGGCCATATGGGCCCCTTTTTTGACCTGGCTGGCAAGGTCAACGGCTTCCTGAATCTCCTCGGAAGTAAGGCCCACCGCTTTGGCCTTTCCGAAATAATACTCAAAGCAGGGGATACAGTTTGCTGCAGTGGCTGATCCCAAACATATCAAAACTTTTGTCCTCTCGTCCATGGTCAAATCCTCCTTTTTTTACATATAAGACGAAAAAGACCCCCGAAAGGTTACATCCTTTTGTATTCTTATCCTTGAAGTTAATGGAATTTTAGTTTTATTGTATAAGAGCATTCTTTTCCTAAAACCATCATACACTTTTCCAAGGGAGGATCAAGTTCATGTTCTAATCCCTGGGCGTCAATCCAGCCTTGCACCCTTGCAAGAATTCCGCATTCGTATTGATCTTTGATCCCTGCCCTGACGATGTTTTCATAGGCAAAACATCTTTTCATATGCATCTCATACGATTGATCATCAAGGGTCTTGATTTCATATTCGACAAGACCAGAACCATAGAGTGCAAAGGCTGCCTTGTTGAAAGTAAGGTATTCTTCTAAATCTTTCGGGGGCGATAAGGCCAAAGTTTTCATGAACCGCTTCATTTCCACTTGGCCTAATTCCCGGCACACCATTTGATTCAATCGGTTAGCCGCATCGATGCCAAAATGCTGTGTGACTGTCATAAACCACCTGGCATCGTGTGACATCCAACCTTTTATCAGAAGGTCTTTCTCCATTTCAAAGGATAAACTATTCGGCATGGAATTCCTCCTCTTTTACATGTAGAGGTGAGGCTATGGGTTGTTACTAAATATTAGGCCCTGCGCACCCGGCACGAAATATAACGATGCAGCGGCGTGGCTGCCAGACGATCCCGATTCTTTCCTGGAGCCAGCTGGTTAACATTGGTCCCGTGTGTCTCTCCGCCGTGCACGAGCCCGAAGCCGTGAGGAATAATCACCTGGCCCGGGAATGAACTATCTGTCACCTCCGCTTCAATTCTGACGGATCCTGCTTCGGTCTCAACAAGGACCAAATCGCCATCCCTAATCCCCAAATTCTCTGCGTCCTTGGAATTTATCCGCATGGTGCAGGGTCGTCTTCCTTCATTCCACGCAGGGTCACGCATAATTGTATTGGCTACCATCTCCATGTGGTTTCCGGCTATCAGAACCATGGGATACTCTTTGTTCACCAGTTGGGTCTCCTCGGCTGTAGGGGTTACCTCTTTTAACCATGATTCCATCTCGGGAAAATGGATGTGGATTTTTTTATCAGGGGTCTTCAAAACTGAAAGGTTGTTTTCCGAATCTACTACTCCAATCTTAACGCCTCCTGGTGTGTTCAGAATCTCTCTAAATATTTCTTCTCCTGTGAGAGGACTCAACTTGTAACCGGCGCGAACAACATCCTCTTTGTGCATCATTGGGAACCGCGCCAGCAGTCCCCAGAGCGCAGACAGATTTTTTGACCCCAATTCTTCCCCGAGGGTCTTTGCCAAAATGTAAGGTAACCAAGGCTCAACCTTAGGATTAGCATGAATGTATTCCATAAGCGCAAGGCCGAAACCTAGTCGGTCCTTGGCTAGTTCTCGAAGCCTGGATGGGTAATCCGGAATCATTCCCAACTTTTGAGCAAGCTCCACGAAAATGGTTGCTTCTTCTACCTGCTCTCCATCTGGCTGCACCACAGGACGGCGCATATCGAAGTAGTAATTAGGATACCCCCATTGGAAAAATGTGCCGTCCCATTTTTCATAGCCCGACCTGGCTGGTAGGACATAATGGGATAGAACAGCCGTTTCGCTCATGGCCACCTCGATGGTTACCAGAAGATCCAGCTTTGCGAAAGCCTTCTCATAGGCCCTTGTGTCAGCGTAAGAACGCAAGGGATTTGAGCCGCTGACGATCAATGCCCGGATGCGCTGTGGGTGATCGTTATCGATCTCTTCCGGCAACACGTTGGGTGGAAACACCCCCATGATCAAAGGAATATTTGTCATGACGGTTCTCCATGTCCTTGGGTCTTCTTCCGGCGTATGGGATCCCATTGGCATCAGATGACCCAAAAAGACATTTCCGCCTTTGGCCCCAATACGCCCTGTCAACGTAAGCAAGATCAATTCTAAATAGGAATTAAGAGTGCTGTGCCGTCCCATCAGGATACCAAGGTCACTGCGCATAGCCGTTTTTCGGGTGGCAAAGAGCCGAGTGAATTTCCGAACAACACTTGAATCCAATCCGCAAACGCGACAATTTTCCTCAACATCGACATCATCAAACCAATTTCGAATAGCTTCGAAGCCACTGACTTTGGTTGCCAGATAATCTTTGGCTACAAGCCCCTCGGTTAACAAGATCTTGATCATCGCCTTAAACAATAGAGTATCGGTCCCCGGTCTGAGCTGTAAATGAATGTCAGCTAATTTGGCTGTTTCCGACACTCTCGGATCGACTACGGCCATTAAAAACTCTGACTCTTTTTTCTTATTACGAAGGACCACTGGGGCATTGGGTATATCGTGGCTTACCATTGGATTGGCTCCCCAGAAGACAAGGAAGTCCGAACCGTTGATGTCGGGAAAGGAATGCATATACTGGCGGCCAAATCCCTTACCACTCACCCAGAAAAAACCAGTAAGTTCTTGAGCTAGAGGGCTGTAATGATTTTTTGACCCCAACGCATTTAAAAATCGTACACCGAAGGCGGCTTCAAAATGACAACCCTGGCCACCTCCTCCCATATAGGCTAAGGAACGAGGCCCGTGGGTTTGGACGATCTCCCTAAGCCTATCTGCAATTTCACCCAGAGCCTGATCCCAGGAGATGCGTTCAAATCGATCCCCAACACGCTTAAGAGGAAACCTCAGCCTTTCTGGGTTATTTTGAAAGTAAGCAATGTTCGCTCCTTTTCTACAAAGATAACCCTGTGATCGAGGATTATCCTTTTCAGCCCTGACCTTTACGATCTTGGTGCCCTCGGTGATAACTTCAAGGCCGCAGTTGTTAAAACACAACACACAAGATGTCTTTTGCCATTCGGTCATGATCCGCTCCTTTTTATGAGATCAATTTATTTACTGATTTTATCACGGTCTTCTGCACTCAGTTCCATAACGATGTGTCCCCAGCCACCACATTGCACTCCTACATCAAAGCAACCTGCCCTTCTGAACCGCATCTCGTTCGGATCAACTCCTACATAGAACAGCTCATTTGACGCAAAAATGAGTTGGGCAATTGAATTCAAAGCATAGATGCAAATTCTCTTTGGACAAAGATGGGTGAGAAGGTTTCCGGCTCCGTCAAAATAGAGTTTGTCCCCAACCTTGTGCTGACTATTACATCCCTTGGATTCCACTACTTTGATCACAATGGTCTTATTCATCAGGGCAGGTGCTTTGGCGAGAACATCCTCGTTCCTTGGATTTTCTCTGAATTTCTTCATCTCTTCATCATTGTAACCTAAGTGCTGTTGGACAGTTTTCCATGTTCTTTCATCTAACTTCATATATTCCCTCCTTTTGAAAAGTCAGCTACTCTTGGATGAGGTTTATCAGTTCCTTCTCTGATCCACCGGGAATACTCACGTATTATTTCCATCAATCTCTTAAGAACCCTCCATTTTAAAACCAACCCACTTCCCACTTGCACCAGACATCGTTGGGATGTTTATCAGGGGGGCAAAAAATGCACTTAAATTTAAGACCCTAATTGAGTGTAGGGGCAAAACCTTCAAAGTATGCTGAACCCATTGATTTGCAAGGCAACTCATTTAGACCTTTTTTGATCCTGGCCTTTTGAGGAAGACAATTCGTCACAGAAAGATAACATCTACCATTGTCAATTTCTGCTTGGGGTCCAACGCTCACCCACATGGGGCTTAATAGAACGATCTTGCAAACATCTTCTAATATTGAAACAGATTCCATTCCTAAGAATCTCTTCATATGATTCGCTTCAAGGGCACCGAACTGGCGCCAAACCCCTTCATCGAGTTTCATCGTTGTATCAACACCCATTATTTTTTCTGCCCCCACAAACCATAAACCATCAATGGTGAGCATTAGTTGGGCTGACAGCTTAAACAATTCAATCAGTTTTTCTTTGGATATTGTTTCAAATGCCTCCTTCTCAGACCATCTAAGCATTAATACCGCCTCCTTTAATTTATTATGAATCTTCTTGCTCAATTATATCGCATCTTCGTAACTATCAAACTAATTATTTTTTAGCTTATTAAGCAATCCCCATTGCAATATCTACAGCTTTCAGACCTTTGGAGATAATTTAGGTCTTGATCTCTGATGCTAAAATTTTTATCTTCCGTAGCACCTCCTTTGACTTTATTGAAGGTGTTTCTAAGTGGATGGAGGGCTGACCTAAGGATCGGCAGCCTTATCAAAACATCTTATCCCATGCTTTTCAAGGTGCCAGTATAAGCATCTTTCCGGCCAGGTGCGACATACCTCCATTGGTTTACCTGAAACGACGGATACCACCAAAGGATTTTCCCTATATTTCCCCAAAATCTCAATGGCTTCTTGTTTCGTCACATACTTAGCCTTTCCTGCCTCTACCATGGCTTCGGCTAATTCATCAAGAAAAATAGCCTCAGTTAAAGGAGTCTCCTTGTGTAGCTCTCTGCAAAAACGCTCGCCTGAAGCACATTTCCATGCCTTTCGAATCAGATCTGATGCTTGCTCGTCCTTCATTCGTTTTGGATTACGTTTCCGAATCTCTTCCAGGATCCTTTCACCGAGTTTTGACCCTGCCAACGGACCTTTAAAGGACTCGATGAGTTTAAAAGCTTCCTTTACTTGATTAAGTAATTTCCCCGTTTTGTAGTCCATGACGTCTGCCATGGCTAACTTTCTGTGTATAGGGATGGATGTTTTATATACTGGTTCTTTAAGCTGGAAGATATTCTTTAATTCGGATACCTCATCATGTCCTTTCTTATCACGCCTTCTGTGACATTTGGTGGAAAAGAATTCATTCAGGTTCAGCAAAGGGGACTCAGTCGTCCTTTGCTCAATCTCATCAAAAAGGACTCTCATTTCTCTGAACATAAGCCACATGTCAAGGCGTCTTTTCTTGTCAGCCTGCTTATATTCCTCCATCAGTCCTCTAAAACGTTGCATAACTTATCTCCCCCTTTTCAACCGTATCAACCATTTGCCATCCTTTTTAGGAAGAAAGACCAAGACATCCCTTTCGAAGGAGTGATAGATTGTTAGAATATTTTCCTTTGTACTCTTCGCGTAAGGATGTAGATCCCGTTCGAACGGCCAAATGTTTCCGTTCAATCTCTTGGAAACCTCCCCTCAGATCAGGAAACTGTAAGAACAAATGTAACCTCTTACTCATATCAGCCTCTCCATATTGTATTAATATATCTATCTCTTGTTCCACGGTCATTTCTCTCTCCTCTCTATCAACCTTTTCATATTTCGATAAATATCGTAATAATAAGACAAACACTTTTTACTTGTTCATCAGCCTATACTTCCTTCATCCCTTTCGGCTTTCGTTTTATTAACCACGGGCCATGCTCTACTTCCCTTGGGGTTTTACTATTAAGACGGACAAACCCTGAAAAAGGGTACAGCTGATATCTATTAATTATCTTGGTCACCCTTTAGATATTGAACCACCATCCTAATGGAACTCTCACTGAAAGAAGAGGCTCTTTCGCTCTGGGAAAATAGAAAGCATGCTCTTAATGAATTTTGATCCCAGAGAAGGTTGTTTCTTTAGGATTAAAGCAGAATTCGAATCAAAAAGCATCGCCCATATGGGGGATAGGTATTTTGAGGTCAGATTAGCTTGTGGCGGGTTGCAAGAACAGCTGCCTGGGTTCGGTCATCGACACCAAGTTTGTTGAATATGTGAATGACATGGCTTTTTGCGGTGTGAGGACTTATGGAGAGTTGCTCAGAGATCTCGTTGTTGGTAAACCCTTCGGTCACGAGACGGAGCACCTCTATTTCCCGATCTGTTAGACCAAATGTCGCATCGAAGTGTCCGCCATCAGAGAGAACTCGGTTTTTTTCTTGAGTAAGGACCATTAAGGATCTGGAGAGGTACTCTGCATATCGCTTCTGTCTTTCAAGCTTCAATTTTTTTTCTGTAATGTCAATAATGATAGTAAGAGCGGCATCGATTTTCCGGTTTTCTCCGTAGACGGGGTAGGTCCTGACTTCTCCCCACTTGCGGGAGCCGTCAGGGAAGTCCAGCCAGGACTCCTTGATGTGGGACCTGCCGGACTCGAATACTGCTTGAGCTACACAATCCTCACAGGGTGCTTTTCTTCTGAAAAACACCTGATAGCATATCCTGCCAATCACGTCGTCCCTATTGAGCTGGTGAATAGCAGCTCTCGCCCTATTGGCCCACAGGACGCGAAAATTCCTATCAATAACGGCTAACGGATCCCTGATGCTGGTGAGGATAGGTGAATCAAACTGTTTTAGTATATTGTCCATATATATGATCCAACTTAACTATATTCAGTGGCATTAACCTTACAAGAAAGATACTGACCTCCATCAACGCCTGCAAAATATACTGCCAATGTCACCCCGGATTAGGCTGCCTTGTTTGCTCGAATGGATTCCAGGGTTTCGATGAAGGCGTCGATCTTATTTCTTGTATCCACCTCTGAATAGGAGGTGATATCGATAATATCGCTTTCCAGAATGAGGGAGGGAAGTTCTCGGTAAACCTTCTCCTTCTTTCCATCCCTCTCCATCATAAACACAGGGATGGGTTTGTATATTTCAGCCAGTTGGTGCAACTGCCAGATGAGGCCTACATGCCAAGATCGACATGAAAAGGCTTCATGCATGACCACCCCATCGATCTTGTATTCTTCAATCCGGTTGATTAGCCGTTCCACATCAGGCTCTGATCCCGGTCGTTTCTTGGCTTTGTCATACCAGAAGGTCCAGTATCCGAGCCATCTCCATGCCAGGCGTTCGATGGGATCCTTGGTCTCAGGGATATCCATCTCATTGAGAGGAGCGACCATTCGATAGGTGGTTTCAACAGGGAAGGAAGCTCCCTTGCTGTTGAAATAATTGAAATCGTTCAGGGCATACCAGGCGGGCAATCCTCCTCCCCACATGAGCCTATATTTTTCGTTCTCAACCTCTCCCTCTCCCTTTGCGATCTTTTCCTCCAGTTCCCTCTTCAGGTTCACAAAGAAATCATAAGCCTCCTGGGTGGCCATCATGTAGTTTAAAGGCACCATGGTATTCATGGCATCACCTGTCCCCATGGGGGAAGGGACAGCCTTGCGGAGGGAATACGTTTCATCGATCAGGTTCCAGGTCCGATCGCTTAGATCAACTAACTCGCTTAACCGATTGTAATCCATCTTCTTTTTAGTCTGTTCCTCGAGGAAAGTCACCAGTCCACGCAATTGTTTGACTATATATTTGTGATAGTACTCCCATACATCCCGGTGATCACGGTCCCTTTGAAACAAGGGATAGGGAAGGTCAATATTGTAGATCGGGACGTCTGGCATAAATTGTTGAGATGCCTGGTACCACTTAGATCTCGGGTCACAGATAATTTGTCCGCTGGATATCATGAAGTCAGGCCTCGTCTGTCCGCCCCATGGAGAATTGGGAGGCATTTCACCCAATTCTTCCCTCCATTGCTCAAAACCGATCCCACACAGGGCATAGGTGCACAAAGAGCGGGAAAGCCCTAATGATTCTGCTCTTTGGAGGAATCGTTCCGCATCTCTCTTTGCTCCGCAGACACCAGCATATTGCTCTGTCCAAATAGGTAGCACATCCATGGCTAGAAAGATCTCTTCATGATGGCAGACGATAAAGGTATAGGCTATTTTCTGTTTTCCCTCTGTCCGTGCTTGGAGAGTTCGAGTAATGAATTCCCTGCTCATGTGGCTAATAGAAGCAGCAGCCTGGGTTGCTGTTTTCCTCTTTTGTGGTTTTGCTTCTTTTTGTTCCTCATTAATCATTTCTCCCTCCAGTATTTTAGTTAAGTTCTCGCTTCCACAAATTTATCAGGCTGCTGAAAAAGTCATCTTTTCCGGGTTGCTCAAAAAGGGCCAGATGCAAGGCCCCCGAAATCCTGAGGAGTGAGGCGTACTTGGTTGTACGCCGCAACGATGAAGGATGAGGGAAACGCAGCAGATGGCCATTTTTGAGCAACCTGTTATTTAATCCATTCCCTGATTTCACGTATAAGGGCAGACAGAGACGCATTGAATACATCGATACATGGAGTGGTCATCCACTGCCGTGACATGATTGATCATCTGAGCGTCTTCGGAACCGAAGTTGCCGGCCTTCATTAAATTTGAAAAGATAGGGCTTCTCATTGAATACTTGATGCAGGCGACTCTATCCACCTTCCCTCTTTTATCAATGGCCTTAACCGGACACTGTTTTTGGCAAATGAAACAATCTTCAGGACATCCTCTCCCATCCCTCTTAGGCCAGGCCATTGCGGGTAAGGATGCTGTGGTAACAATCCCACCCAGTAACAACTTGGGGCCGTATTTGGAACTAAAGAGCAATCCATTTTTGCCCACCTTTCCAATACCAGCTGATTCAGCCATCTTGACGAGGCTCACATAGCCCCAGAAATCACCCTTCCCTTTGATGTCATAAGGAAAGCAGGTGTAGATCGGCACCGCTACTTCACCCTTTTCTTCGATGATGCTACAAGCCCGCATCAAAACCGCATCGATATTCCGGTAATAAATACTTGCAGCCCTCCAGTACATCCATTCTGACCTCTCCTCAGATTTAAATATTCCTTTGGGGACAGGCACCCCCAGGCAGAGGATGCTCTCCGCGGAAACAAGCATATCCGATGGCCTGTAACCTGAAGGCTCCTTTTCGAAGGAAGATGCTTTGGCAATGCCGAATACAGGGATATTATTTCTGGCAAACAAATTTTTTATCTCTTCGATGATCTTTGTCATACATGTCCTCCTTATCAAAATCTATTAAATGCTCCAATCAATACTTTCTTGAAATCCTCAATCTCGCCCTTTGAATATCCTTCTTTGATTTGCTCGTTCAACTTTTTAACGATGGGCAAAGCCTTTTTAGCCACCTTATTTCCTTTTTCAGTGAGATAAACTAAGTAAACACGCCGGTCATTAGGGTGGTCGGAGCGTTTCACGTAGCCCGATTTTTCCAATCGGTCTATCAAGCCCGTGACAGTTGGATTCTCCAGCATTAATCCCTGACTGATCTGAGTGAGGCTCGAACCATCATTCTTTTGAAGAAAAAAGAGAAGCATGACCTGGATTGGGGTTACTTCTACGCCGCTCTCTGAAAAGGCTTTTTGAAGGTTTATGATAAGTTTTTGACATACCTTGGAAATTAAGAAGATAAACCGATCTTCTATAGCCATAAGTGTCCCCTTTAGATATATATTTATATGCTAATATTTAGCATACTAAATAATTTTGTCAAGAAAATAATTCAGGTAGAATAAACCTACACTTTGACAGGAAGGAAGTATTATGGTTAAAGCAGTTTTTTAACGTAAAGCTGGTCGAGCGGGCTTCTTGGGACACTCATCATATCTCTTCTCACATGGGTGTAGACAAACGAAAATATCCTCCCTTTATTTACAAATAAGTATGATTGAGTGTGTATTGAGATTATGATATGGTGAGAGCAGAAAATTGCAATAAACAGGTATTCCGTATATTAATTGTTAGCCCATAAGATAAAGATATGAACATGAAAAACAAAGAGAGATTTCAAAAGCAATTCCGCCAACGGTATTTATTGCGGTATCACATGGGGGTAATCCTCCTTGCCACTGGATTTTCAGGAGTTCTCATCTCAAAACTTCTTTTGGTACTGCATGTCGATAACTTCGTCCTCAGGTATGCCCTTGCGGTTATACTCTCCTATCTCGTTTTCTTCTTATGCATCAGGCTTTGGCTTCTGTACGTATCTCCCAAAAGGACGGCCAAGTCCAATTTGACCGATTGGCTTGATTTCCCGACTCTTTCTGGTGGGTCTACCGGCGAAGGCGTCTCGGCTCTTCATGGCGGTGGAGGCAAGTTCCTTGGAGCAGGAGCATCAGGTTCCTTTGACGCACATTCGTCGATTGCCACCGAGACATCTGTGTCGACAATTGCAGAGGGGGCATCTGGTGGCATAAGCGGAGTTGGCGACGTTGTTAGTGGGGCGGCAGACGCGGTAGGGGACGAAGGCGGAATAATTGGTATCGTAGTCCTTGCTGTCTTAGCGGCCATAGTCGCTGTCATTTTAGGCGGTGCAATGTATGTTATTCTTGAGGCCCCTGCCATTTTGTCTGAGGCAGCCCTCGAAGGATTGCTGGCTGCATCTCTCGTAAAAAAAACTCGGTTAATTGATGGCGAAAACTGGATGGGCAGTGTTTTAAAGGCAACCTGGAAACCGTTCATCGTCACACTTGCTTTCGCCATTCTCGCTGGGGTGATCTTGTGTGCACATTTTCCAGAGGCACATCGCATTTCAGATATTTTGAAGAGGGGCTAACGAGTAGGTGCATCGGATGTGGCAGAACGGCGGGCCACGCCGGTGACCATGATGTTATAAAAACTTTTCTTACCATGGCAAAAACTTGAATATAAAAACAGGTTTAAAAATTGTATTCGGCGTTGGTATTGTTACAGGAATTATTGCCCTGATTATGATCATCATCGGGAATTGGGGAGCTTTTTTCGGTACTTTTATTATAAGTCTGGGTTTTATTGGGCTTGGTTGGGCCGGTTATCGTTTGCTCTTACCCGATAAAAATAGAAGACAGCTACAAGGAATAAGTCTTGTGATCGGGATTATTTTTGGTGGTTCCGGTTTGTTGATGCTAATCGGAAGTCTTTTATTGTTTGCTGATGGAGATTTAACAGGTGGAATAGGTCTATTAATTTTTGGGCTTGTTTTTTGTACTGCAGCGTATATAGGTTCGCGTGTTTTCTCTATTCCCAAAGGTAAAAAGGAAATCCTGATTGGTAAGGGAATACAAACCATTCATGGTGTATTAGGTCAGTCAGGACAGCTCACGGGTGGGAGTTATATTTATGTTGACCAGGAGATACCGAATGCTGAAATTGAAAGAATGCAAAAAAACTGGGCGGAGAAACCATGGACTCAGCGGGATGATTGGGCTGAAGGGAAAGTTATTCAGGAAGGTGCAGGTAACATGCGTCTCCTCATTGTCTTCACCGTCCTCTGGAATATCATCGCCTGGAGTATTGCTGCATTTGGAATATCGAGCGAATGGAACACATCAGACATACCATGGTTTATACTTATTTTCCCAACAATTGGAATCGCTTTTGTGATCATGACTGTCCGAACATGGATCCGCAAACGGAAATTTGGCATCAGTATTTTATATTGTAAAACTATTCCGGCTTATCTAGGCGATCGGTTACAGGGCACTGTCCAGACTGGCGTACCCATTAAAAATCAAACCGAAAAAGAGTTCTTCATTCGACTTATTTGTATACGACGCACCTCTTTCCTCGATCAAGAAGGTAAGCAGCGCGTTTCAGAAGAAAATCTTTGGAGTCAAAAACAAACAGGTTTTGGCAGCATTTCCGAAAAACTCCCTACTTTCCAGGTTTCTGTTAATGTTGACATCCCTAATGACCTGCCTCCCACTGAATTATATCCTGAAGATGATCGAACACTATGGCGCCTGGAAATCTCATCTATGGTTAAAGGTGTAGATTATGCCGCTCAATTTGAAGTACCAATATATAATAGGAATTAAGCAAAATGTTATTCGTTGGGTATGACCAAATTAACATACTAAAAATTAAAATTAGGTGTAATAAATGATTAACAAAGGCCTTAGAGAGCCAGCTAATGTAACAAAAACCACCTTCTCAGGTAAGTATAAAATTAATTTACATACTAATTTCTAACCATAGGTTCAACATCGAATGAAAAAATGTAACGTTTTTTCATCGAGTTAACCTCATGTTAGTATCGGGACGGTACTGAAGTCACTAGTAATTGATTTGAGATATTAAATGGAAAATCCAAATAAAAGTGTGGGCATTCTTGCAATGGCAGCCACAGCGTTCCTCTGGAGCATTGCTGGATTGTTTATAAAAGTAATCGATTGGAATCCCATTGCGATAGCAGGGATGCGTAGTCTCATCGCATCAATCGTTATTTTCGGCTATTTAAAACACCCCAAGATCCACTTTTCATTTCCCCAGGTTGCCGCGGCTATAGCCAATGCGGCTACAATGCTTCTGTTTGTCTCGGCCAATAAAACGACTACTGCAGCCAATGCGATTATACTTCAATATTTCGCACCGGTTTTGACCGTCTTTATAGGTGCTATTTTGCTGAAGGAGCGCACACGTGTAGAACATTTTACGGCATTGCCTCTTGTAATGGCAGGCATTGTCTTTATGTTTTTTGACGAACTCAGCTATGGAAAATTGTTTGGCAATGTCCTTGCAATCATGTCAGCTATAACGTTTAGTTTCTATTTTGTGTTCATGCGCATGCAAAAAGACGGCTCGCCGCTTGAATCGATCCTTTTGTCACATTGGCTCACGGCCGGGATTTGTATCATTATATCACTCTTCCTTCCAGTGCCGCATATAACACTGAAATCGCTCGTTGCAATCGCGGTGCTGGGAATTGTCCAGATCGGTTTGTCAGCGATTTTATTTTCCATTGCCATTAAACACATTTCTGCGGTTCAAGGAAACCTTATCGCAGTCATCGAGCCGGTATTTAATCCAGTATGGGTTTTCTTCGCAATAGGAGAAGCCCCAGGGATACATGCGATGATAGGCGGCGGAATTATTGTGTTGGCAGTAACAATAACTTCCATTATAAACGCACGTCGTAAGGAGTAACTTCCAACTTCAAACAATTTATCAGACTGTGTTAAAAGTACATGAAAGAAGTTCATGAGAGTTTTAAAACGTTATCTATAATTGGAGAAGCGCATGAAAGCAAATAAGGTGGACCATATCTGCATTGCGGTCAAGAATCTGGACGCGGCCCGAAAAACCTGGGAGCCCGTGTTGGGCAAATCAGAGCCTGATGATCCCTATATGGATGAGTCTGAAAAGATTCGCGTGGCACGGTACTGGATCGGTGAGGTGGGTTTTGAACTGATGGGGTCGACGACACCTGATGGACCGGTTGCTGAATGGATTAAGAAAAATGGCGAAGGTGTCATGCTGATCAGTTTTAATGTGGACAACACCCGTGAGGCTATCGCCGAGCTCCAGGGCAAAGACTACCCATTTATTCCCGATCATAAGGGAGAAGTTGCGAGACCTTTTCGTGATTCTGAATTTGCATTCATCCATCCCAAAAAACTCAATGGTGTTTTAACCGAATTGATCGATTACAAATGGGATGAATTAAAAGAAAAGTAGTGAGCCGATAGCCATTTCCCTATCCGGGGATCGCCCGGGCGATGGTCACCAGCTGGCGCTGGCCTTCAGTGATATTCGCCCTGCGTTCCCTGAGATCTGTCCGCTGAAAAGGCGTTAACCAGATCGTCAGTGGCGTTGTTTTAAACATGGATAAGAGGTCGGACCAAGCAGACCTATTGACATGACAGTAACATAGGGGTCAGCCATTGACAAAGGACAAAGAGAATAGCATAAATGACCGCCCAAATGGATGCAGCCAATCACCTATAAATCCGGCGAGGAGGAGGTTAACTTAATGAAGGAAGTAGTCATAACAGCAGCAGTACGGACACCCATTGGAGCTTACTGCGGAGCAATGCGGGAAGTGCCGGTAGAGAAGCTGGCGGCCACTGTCCTTAACGAGGCAGTCAAGCTTTCTAATGTTAAGCCTGAAGAAGTCGACGATGTAGTTTTATCCCAGGCTTACGCCGGAGGTGAATCGCCCAATCTCGCACGTCTGGCTTTACTGAAGGCAGGCTGGCCGGTTGAAGTTCCCGGTATCACTGTTGATCGGCGTTGCTGTGGTGGAGTAGCATCATTGTGGACCGCGACAATGGAAATACAGTCTGAATATGCAGAGATTGTCGTCTCCGCAGGAGCAGATAGCATGAGCCGCGTAGAATTTTACATTCCAGGAGAATACCTCAAGTGGGGGATTGGAGGTAAAACAGATCCCAAATGGGGATTTTTCCCAAGGCAGCATGGTAGCATGAATTTGTGGGGTATTCCCTTTTATGACAGGATCCAGCGTGGCCGGCCAATGCACCAACCTATCGACCGTTTTGGCGAACTCAATTCCATGATGACCTGGGCAGAAACAGCTGCTAAGAAGGAAAATATTACCCGTGTAGAAGCAGATAACTGGTCGATTTGTTCCCATCAAAAAGCCATTGCCGCCATTGATTCGGGAAAGTTTAAGGAGGAGATTGTCCCTGTAGCAGTTCCTGGTAAAGGTGGGGAAGTTCTATTTGATACAGACGAGACCCCTCGTCGCGATACATCGTTAGAGCAACTTGCTAAATTAAAACCCGTTTACCCCAATGGCGTATGCACTGCGGGCAACTCGTCAAGTGAAAACGATGGTGCAGCAGCTATCGTTCTTATGATACCTGAAAAAGCAAACCAGCATGGAGTCAAACCGCTGGTTTATATCAAATCATTCGGTATAGCTGGGGCTGATCCTACCCTCACCTATCCAGCAGTACCTATCGCAGTGAGCAAAGCTCTTAAGAGGGCTAATCTCACCATTGACCAAATCGGCCTTATCGAGATTCAAGAAGCCTTTGCTGTCCAAACCTTAGCCGATGCTAAACTTATGGGTCTTAAGAGCGAAGACCTTGAAACTAAAGTGAATGTAAATGGTTCAGGGATATCTCTTGGTCATCCTATTGGGGCAACGGGTGTCATGAGGTTAGTGACCCTGGTGCATGAGATGGTCAGAAGAAATATAAAATATGGCTTACTTACCATATGTGGCGGTGGCGGTCTTGGTATATGCGCCATAGTAGAGCGAAGATAGCATGTCCCCATTTTTTTGAAGAGGATTTAGAGAAGGAATAGTAAACTAATCGGGTAAGGAACGGTGTTTAGCCCTTTAACGTAAACCTCCACTTGCAAAACATATCTTTTGGGTGAGGATCAGGTGGAGCAAAAAGACAATCTATTTGGATACGTTCATCGATCTCCCGGACAAAGTTTGCAAACTCACCCCGGTGCATCTCTTTGCATACGAACTCTTCCAACCCTCTTTTGAGACGGGCTTCTTGAGTAGGACAATTAGGAACAGTGATGATCACTTCGTCTTTCTTCTCTTCGATCTGATAGCCCACCAGGATGGTCCAAGGGAAATATCTTAGGGCTTTAACAAACCCCTTGAGCCCTTTTTCTTTCACTCCAAATCGTTGGATAAGATCTTTTGCAGCCATTCCGCCAGCACGGCCCCATACCTGTTCGTTGAGCCGTTCTGCCGTGGGTTGATCGAACTTCTCAGCCACATATATAAACCAGAAGGCGTCTATGACTCGGTAATGCCAGAGTAAAAATTGAATATAATTCTTAAGCTCTGAGGCCTTCATTTTTTCGAAAATTTTGGTATCCATTTTCTTTCTCCTAAAAAATAACGTGCCCGTGTCCGTGGCTCGTGTCCGTAATCCTACCTATCTCCCCCACCCCATGCACCATGTAAGGTA
>Ga0256868_10000850_pt1 | contig 17290 bp, 17 predicted proteins | sample RVTome_13_FD_187341 | JGI IMG/M metagenome (GOLD analysis project Ga0256868, IMG submission 187341) | Soil microbial communities from uranium-contaminated site in the Upper Colorado River Basin, Wyoming, United States - RVT92D227 HiSeq ...
AAGTGCCCCTTAGGGCATTTTGGCTAACGTGTGCGGCACAAAATAAGCCTGAAAAGTTTATGAATAATGCTTTTGTGCCGTTGTTATCTGATTTGTGTGCCGGCCTTTGAATTTTTTTAACTTCCCGTATTTTTCCGTGAGTTCTTTAAGGAATACTTCACGATTTTCCAAGTAGTGCTTACTCAATTCGGTGCGTACTTTTCTTTGGAACTTCACGGCATCAAACGTCTTTTTCATTGACAACCTCCCTTGGGCTCCTGATTTCCAGCATTAGATAACCAAACATAAGATTGACAGCATTAAAAGCACGAATACGGTTGAGATTGACGATCTGCTGAAAGTTCCAGCTTACCAACACGTCTACCCTTTCCACAGATGCGATTGCGATATGTTGGGCATCGGCTACATTCTTCCTGCCTACCACACCATTCTTAAGATAATGTGAAGCTAACTGTTCTGCTTCGTCTGAGAGAAAGACACTCTCAACGCTTCCTTCAGGAAGAGATAAAAGAATGTCTTTTACATTCTTTGGCGCACCCTCCAATTCACGGCGAGTAAGATCTGAGACAACGGCTACTTTAATACCTGCACGGAACTCATCAAAGAGCTTTAAAACATCGGGGACAGTCCCGATTCTACGACTCCGCTTTGCTCCGTCCGTAAATCTGGGACAGTCCCCTTCTTATGACGCATCCTTTACCATGTTAAAGACCCTAAGAACACAAGGTTAAGGTTTCAGAGTCTTTTTTCTAACGGGGTAAATTAGACAAAAAAACCCATTCCTTTTTTAGAAATGGGGTGTCAATTCATCTTCAGACCATATGCCCACCCTATGAATGGTGAAAGGGTTTAAGGATGTAATACATGGCCTCTGTTTTGATAGGAAATTACTAAAAGATAATAGAGAAGTCAATTTAAAAAATCCAGCATTCAGAGAATCCGGGAGTCAGAAGTCAGGATTCTAAGCAATTGGTCCTATTTTCTTTTGCCTTTTAATATTTCCCAGAATTCTCTTGGAGTAATGATTGGTATCGAGCGAAATTCTTTTAAGGTCAGAAGGTCCGAATCACCGGTGATGATATAATCAGGTTCGGCTAACTCGGAAAGACCAAGAATCTTGATATCCTCTGGATCTCGACAAATTGCTTTGTCCAATCTTTTATAGGAACTTATGATGCAAAATTCCTTAAGGTATTCAATAATTCTCTGAACTTTATCCTTAGGCATTTTTAATTTTTTTTGTAAATTATTTTGAAGTTCTGATAAAATATGTTCACTGATAATGATTTCATGTTTGTCCAAGCACAGCTCAAAAACTGCATTGGCCAATCCTCTACCTGCAAATGCTGCCAAAATAACATTCGTATCGAGTATCACTCTCATGATACTTCTTTGTAGACATCCTCATCCGTAAGGATGCCCTGGGCCTCTGCAAAAGGGAGAACCATATTTCGGAGTTTACGAAATCGATAGATGGCTGTATATCTCCGTAAAGATTCCCTCACCAAATCACTTATGGGTTTCCCTTCGGCTCTACTTATCTCTTGTAATTCCTCTCTTAATTCGTCTGGAATTCGTATGGTTAGGGTTTGATTCATAGTTTACCTCCTATGTGATACAACGTAACACATCTATATAAAATAGTCAATCTATCCTTTTAGAGGGGAGGGCGGATTATGTGAGTTTTGACAAGTCGACTACCTTTAAGAAGAATCTGTTGAAATCGATTTTCTTGACATACAGATTGTACATATTTTATTATGTATTTGATAGAAATATCAAGGAGAAGTAAACCCCGTTAGAAAGGATGGGACTTTATATGGCAGGGTTTTCTAACGGGGTAAAAGGAGATGTAAATGGGGAAAACGACTGTTTTTATTGATGATATCTTAATAAATGATGCTCTTAAGGTTACAAATTTGAAGACAAAAAAAGAGGTTATCGAAGCTGGGCTCAGAGAGTTAGTCAGAAAAAGAAACCGGGAACTGTTAAGACAAGAACTTGGGTCGTTTGATATAGACCTATCCCTTGAAGAGTTGAAAAAACGAAGGGCCGAAAGATAATATGGTGCTTATCGACACGTCTGCATGGTTATTTGCCTTAAAAAAAGACTTTCACCCTGCAATAAAAAAGAGAATTGAAGAACTCCTGTTAGAAAGTGATGTGGCCATCAATGGAATGATCGAACTTGAGCTGTTGGGCGGAGCCAGGTCAGAAAAGGAATATAACAGACTGAAGAACAGGCTTGAAGCCCTCTATTATGTGGAAGCGGACAGACCGCTTTGGTATCTTGCCTCAAAATTTGCATTTGACTTAAAGAGAAAGGGGATGAGTATTCCTTATCCTGATATTTTTATCGCTGCCTCTGCTTTGAAAGAGGGAGCTGTTCTCATTCACGCCGATTCACATTTTGATCTCATCGCAGAGCATACAGATTTGAAAGTGGAAAGCCTTGTCTCACTGATCACGCAGGGATGATATTCAGTGTATCATCATCGAGTTCGATTCCTCAAGCTAAGTGAGTTTTGAGAAGTCCGCAATCCTTAAGAAGAGCTGACCGATTCCATCCAACAGTGCAAGCCTATTATCCCGAATCGCCTCATCTTCCACCATCACCATGACCTGATCAAAGAAATCGTCAATCGGTCTCTTCATTTGGGTCATCTCAAGAAGTGCAGATTCGTAGGTCCTTTTATTTAAATGAAGTTCAATTTTATTTTTTGCCTTGAGGAAAGATTGATAAAGGTTCTGCTCTCCAGGTTCAGAAAAAAGGGATTGGATAATCTCCTTTTTGGAGGAATAACCTTTTAAGATATTCATTGCCCTTTTGAAACCGATCACGATCGACTCAAAATCCTTCCATTCCCTTGCTCGTTTCAGAGCATCGATTCGACCCTGAACATCGAGCAATTCATCAAATGAGATAGAGAGCACAGCTTCTACCACATCGAATGGATATCCTTTGTCCAGGAGAAAGTTTTGATAACGGACCCGGAAGAATTCCAAAACCTCTTTCTCTACTTCGGAGAAAGGACGCTCCATCTTTTCTTTCAAAAGGTTCTCACTCTTTTCAATCAATTGACTCAACGAAAGTGAATATTTTTTCTCAAGGATGATCCTGATGATCCCCAGCGCCTGACGCCTCAACCCAAAGGGATCGGCTGTTCCAGTCGGAACGAGACCAATTCCAAAAGAACCCACAATGGTATCCATTTTGTCGGCGATGCTGACAATATCTCCAATGGGGCTGGAAGGTAGTCGATCTCCTGCAAAACTGGGAAGGTAGTGCTCATAGATCGCTTCGGCAACTTCCGCCTTTTCTCCTGAAAGACGGGCATACTCCCTACCCACGATCCCTTGAAGTTTCGGAAATTCACCCACCATTCCAGTCACTAAATCCGCCTTACATAATAGGGAGGCCCTTTCGACTGATTCTCGGAGTTTTGGATCGATTCGTTCACTAATGAATAAAGCCAATTGTTTAAAACGGATCATCTTTTCATAGGAGGTCCCAAGTTTCGCCTGAAAGACCACCTTCTTCAACTGTTCCCCCCTCTTCTCAAGGGGGATCTTCAGATCTTCTTGAAAAAAGTAAGTGGCATCAGAAAGTCTTGCCTTGAGGACTCTCTCATTTCCTTTCACCACCACCTTCTGATCCTTTGGGGCGATATTGCTGATGCAGACAAAATGGGAAAGCAATCTCCCATACTCATCGATCACGGGGAAATACCTTTGATGCTCCTTCATCGAGTGAATAAGGATCTCTCTGGGAAGGGAGAGGAATTCTTTGTCAAAGGTTCCAGCCAGGGCAACGGGATACTCCACCAGGAAATTAACCTCATTGAGAAGTTCTTCGTCTTTGAGAATCCTTCCAGAAACGGAAACTGCTTCTCGAACCATCTCCTCTTCAATTCTCTTTCTTCGTTCCACCGGATCAACAATGACGAAGGCTTTTCTCATCTTATGAAGATAAGAGTCAAAATCGTTCACCTGAATAGGACCGGAATGCATGAATCGATGGCCATAGGTGACATTTCCGCTTTGGATATCCCCTATCTCAAAAGGGATCACCACCCCTCCAAAGAGGGCCAAGACCCAGTGAATGGGTCTGGCGAATCGAATGGGAACTTCTGCCCATCTCATCGACTTCTGGAACGGAATGGAAAGGATCAATTTGGGAAGAATAGAGGGAAGAATTTCAAGGGTGGGTTTCCCAGGCTCCTCTCTCACGGCACAGACATATTCCCCTTTCTCTGTTTGAATCACTTTCAGAGATTCAACAGAAACCGATTGGCTCTTGGCAAAACCAATGGCTGCTTTGGTAGGGTTCCCTTTCGAATCGAAGGCGGACTGCTTCGAAGGTCCCACCTTCTTCATCTCCTCATCCCTCTGTTTCTCTGAAACGGATTCAATGACAAGGACGAGCCGTCTTGGGGTTCCGAGGGTCTTCACCCCATCGAAACCGATCCGGTTCGCCTCCAGTTCTTTTCGTGCGAGTCTCTCAAAATCGATCAAGGCTTGTGGGATGAAGCCAGCCGGAATCTCCTCCGTCCCAATCTCTAAAAGCAATTCTTTCATGAAAAACTCCAGGTGTTAGTTTACAACGTCAGTATCAGTCAGGCACTGAATAGCAGGCAGTATGCAGAAGGCAGTCGGCAGAAGAGAAACAAAAAAAGTTTTTATCCGCCTACTGCTTACTGCTTTCTGCCTTCTGCCTGAATAACGGAAACCCCATCTCTTCTCTCTGCTTGAGATAACCCTCGGCACATAATCTCGCTAATGTCCGCACTCTCAATATGTACCCCACTCTCTCCGTGACACTGATCGCACCTCGCGCATCGAGAAGGTTGAAGATATGAGAGGTTTTTAAGGTGTAATCGTAAGCGGGAAGGATTAGCCCCTCCTCTGCCATTCTCTTCGCCTCTTTTTCATACATCTCGAAAAGCCGAAAGAGCATCTCCACATCGGCCTCTTCGAAATTATACTTTGAAAATTCCACCTCCCCTCGGTGATGGATATCTCCATATTTCACCCCTTTGGTCCATTCCAGATCGAAGACATTATCCACGCCCTGTAAATACATAGCGATCCTTTCAATACCATAGGTGATCTCCACAGGAATGGGATTGAGTTCGATTCCACCAGCCTGCTGGAAATAGGTAAATTGTGTGATTTCCATTCCGTCCAGCCAGACCTCCCAACCTAAACCCCATGCACCGAGTGTGGGAGATTCCCAATCGTCTTCGACGAACCGGATATCATGGTCAAGAGGATCGATACCGAAGGACTTCAAACTATTGAGATAGATTTCCTGAATGTCGTGAGGGGAGGGTTTAATGATGACCTGGTATTGGTAATAGTGCTGAAGGCGATTGGGGTTCTCGCCATATCGACCATCGGTTGGACGGCGAGAAGGTTCAACATAAGCCACTTTCCACGGTTCAGGACCTAAAACCCTGAGAAAGGTCGCAGGATTGAAAGTTCCAGCACCCACCTCGATATCGTAAGGCTGTTGAATCACACATCCCTGATCCGCCCAAAATCGCTCAAGGGAAAAGATCAACTCCTGAAAATTCATCGCTTTTCCTCTATCACTTTCATCCCCTTTCTGTCAACCCCGATCAAATCCCCCCTACCCCCCTTTACTAAAGGGGAGGGATTATTCATGGTTAGTTAAATGAACTCCCCTCAATACCTTCAACGACTTCAATTCCTTCCCTAATTGATAAGTAATAAATTTTGGTAGAAGCTCTCGACTTTCTGACAAGGCCTGAAAGGTGAACTTGAATCTGTGAATCTTTTCCAATTCCATTTGGGAGATCCGCTCGATTAATCGGGCCGTCCCTAAGGAGAGGGGAATGAGATTGTTCAACGCATTCGAACACTGTTTACAGATCAGAGCTCCTTTCTCAGGGGAAAAAAAGACGGATGAGATCTCCTTTAAATCGTCCCAATCTCTCTTGCATAAACTACATCTTCTCATATTGGGCCTATAGCCGAATAGAGAGAGCATCCGAATTTCGAACATCCTCAACTGTTCCTCTTGCGCCTCCATTGCTTCAAGTGTTAACAAGAAGGAGAGAAGGAGGTCGAAGGCCTCACCGTTCGTCTCTCGCTCTCCAGCCATCTCGTTCACCAACTCCAAATAATAGTTACCGTAAAAGATCTTTTTGAGATCTTCCCTAATTTTCGGAAAAGTATGAAGGATATCGCAATTCTCGGCCCTTACCAGGCCCATCCCCTCCCGGTCAAAAAACATGAGACGGATATGGGAAAATAAGTCGAGTGCATTCTGGAATCGCTTCTTGCTTCTCCTCGCTCCCTTCGCAATCCCTTTAATCTTTCCAAAATCTTGGGTGAAAAAGGTAACGATCTTATCCGACTCCCCGTAATGAAGGGAGCGAATCACAATGGCATTCGTTGTATAGAGAGGCATAAATTGACCGTTAGATCGTTTGGTTCGTTATGATCGTTTCCACCGTTCGGTCCGTTATGACCGTTTGGATCGTTAAATTCGTTAATACCGTTATGATCGTTAGATCGTTTGGAACGTTAAAACCGTTCTTATTGCTAACGAACTAAACGTTCTCAACGATCAAAACGATCTAACCATTATTTCGATTGAACCCCTTTTCCTGGTGGCGGGGAGGGTTCCTGCATTTTCAGCACCTCTGCCCCTGGGGGAATGGTAAAGTGGAAGAAGGAGTTGGGGAAGCCCACATTCGTCTTAATATCGATGAAACGGGTTCGTGTCACATTTCCCAACCCATCAAAGACATCAGCTTGAACGACGTAATAGGTCTTTTTATCGACGGTTAAGGTCAATTTCGATAATACTGCATCGGGTTCTTTCGGGGCCAACTCTAAGACAAAGTTTTCCTCCTTTTGGGAGACGGATTCGTTAAAATTGAGGAGTTTGAAGTCCCGGCTCAAGTCCCCCTCTCCAGCCAAGAAGGCCAGGGGGGTCTTCTCTTTGATAACTTTTGAAACATCAGAGACAAAGACTTGATTCTCCTCGGGTTGATAGTACCAGAGGGTGAGGCCATTGGAAATGAGCTGCTGGTTGGGAATCCGATAGTCCCACCGCATCATTCCTTTCTTCTTAAAAAAGACCTTCCCTTCTCCTCTTTGAGGCCTTTTCATCACTTTTCCAATATATTCCTGTAAAAAACTGGCCTCTATATCATTCGTATTCTCATATCGTTTCTGAACCTCTTCCAGAACCGATTGGCCGGTTACTCCAAAGAGGAGTGGCGTACAGAGCAGACCGAGTAGAATCAGGGCTATACCGCTAATCAAAGAAATTGTTTTCACAGTGACCTCCCACGTCCGCAATTCCTTAATTTGGGGATTCAGGAATTTAGGAATTTTTAATCCCCCAATTCCTCAATCCATGAATTCATAATGACTTACTCAATTTTTTTAATCAGAACCTCTCTTTGCTTGACCCCGTCGGAAGGCCCCACCACTCCCTCCCCCTCCATCTTTTCGATGATGCGGGCCGCTCGATTATAACCGATCCGAAATCGTCTTTGAATGAGAGAGATGGAAGCTTGTCCGGTCTCGGCCACGAAAGCCACAGCCTCATCATATTTTTCGTCATACTCCTCCTCTCCTGTGGCCTCTTTCTCCTTCTTCACTTCCAAGAGAATAGAAGAATCGTAGGAAGGTTTCCCCTGTTTCTTCAAAAATTCGACGATCCGTTTAATCTCTGGGCTTGAGACGAATGCGCCGTGAATGCGTATCAGCTTCGAACTGCCAGGAGGGAGGAAGAGCATATCTCCGGCTCCCAGGAGATGTTCTGCTCCGATGGTATCCAAAATGGTTCGAGAATCGACTTTTGAAGTGACCTGAAAGGAGATCCGTGCAGGAAAGTTTGCCTTGATAATCCCTGTGAGTACATCGACAGAAGGCCGCTGGGTCGCTAATAAGAGATGAATGCCGACGGCTCTTGCCATCTGGGCAAGCCGTGTGATGGATTCCTCAACCTCTCTCGATGAGATCATCATCAGGTCGGCCAACTCATCGATCACCACAATGATATAAGGAATCCACTCCATAGGCGCAGAGGTTTCTTCTCCTTCCCCCTCTAAGATATCGCCTTTCCGTTTATAGACCTTACCTTTCTCCTTCAGTTCCCTCTCCACCTTCTGATGATAATGCTCAATATTCCTCACACTCTTTTCAGCTAAAACAGTATACCTCCGCTCCATCTCACCCACCAACCAACTGAGGGCAATGGCAGCCTTCTTTGGGTTGGTGACGACAGGGAGAAGTAAATGTGGGATCCCTTCATAATCGGAGAGTTCCAGCATCTTAGGGTCGATCATGAGGAATCGCACCTCGTCTGAAGTTGCTTTGAAGAGAATGCTGCAGATCATCGAATTGATGGAGACGCTCTTCCCAGACCCTGTTGATCCAGCAACCAAAAGGTGGGGCATTCTGGCAAGATCGACGATAAAGGGCTCTCCCGAGATATCCTTTCCAAGGCCGAACGAGAGTTTCGATTTGGAGACTCGAAATGGATCAGAGTCGATGATCTCTTTGAGGAAGACTGTCTCCCTGTGGGTGTTGGGGACTTCGATCCCCACCACAGCCTTGCCAGGGATAGGGGCGACGATTCGAACCGAGAGGGCACTTAAGGCCAGCGCCAAGTCATCTGCCAAGTTAACAATACGACTGACCTTTACTCCAGGAGCCGGTTCAAATTCGTAGACGGTGATGACCGGACCTGGCCTGACTTCAACTACCCTGCCTTCCACACCATAATCTAAAAGTTTCTTCTCCAAGATGCGAGAGTTCATAATCAGACTGTCCCGATCGATCTTCTGTCTCTTCTCCACATCGGCCTCGAGCAGAGAGATAGGGGGCAGTTGAAAAGTCTTTTTAGACTCTAAAAATTCGAAGGCCACCTGTTCAATAATCTCCTCTTTTTTTGTGGGGGGCGGCGCCTTCTCGACAACCATCGGAGGTGTGGTCTCTTGCGCCTCTTCTTTTTCCTGTTTTCGCTTCACCAACTTTTTTGCCCTCTCAGCACGTTCTCTTCTAACCATTTTGAGCGTACCGATTTTCTCCCCAAGCCGCCTCACCAGATTCACGAGATTTCGGATGACGGAGATGAAGGAAAGCCCTGTTCCCAGAATAAAAGAGAGGATCAAAATCACCAGTAAAAGGATGGTTGCCCCTGGAGGATTAAAATATCGGACAAGGCTTCTTGAGAGAATTTCCCCGAGAAACCCTCCTGCCAAAATATCATGAGGGAAGAAACGGATAGGTTTCAACCATAAACCGAAGAGAGAGGAAGTGGCCAAGAGGATCGCAAACCAACCCACCAATTTGAAAGAGAGGTGTTTTACCTGCCAATGAAAAATGAAACTACAGGCATAGAGACCTAAGAGGAGCGGAATCAGAAAAGAGGGAAATCCAAATCCTTGGAAGAGAAGGCTGGAAATGTAGGCACCTACAATTCCCATCCAATTATGAATACCCTTCACCTTGGGGGAGGCGTAGGAAAAGAAAGAGGGGTCCATTTGGGAATAGGAAACTAAACTCAGAAAGAGGAAGATTCCCAGGGCGACTAACAGGATTCCTACGATTTCATTCCACAACCACTCTTTAATGGAATCTTCTCTCATGGTCCTTCCTCACTTGACTTTCCAGAGATCAACTTAAAATTTTTGGAGATGGTTTTGCTCACCTTCTCCATTAAAGACTTCCGGTCTTTCATAGAATAATTTTGGATCTCAATGGGATGGTCTATCCGGATCCGTATCTCTCCTGAGGCCGATGTAAATTTCTCCTTTGGCATGACCTCTCGGCTTCCAGAGATCGAAATAGGGATGATGGGAACTTTCGACTTAATGGCCAGGGTGAACCCACCTTTTTTAAAAGGCTGGATCGAACCGTCCGGACTCCTGGACCCTTCAGGAAAAATGAGTAACGACATCCCTTCTCGAATCTTTCGGGCAGCCTCGTTCATGGCCTCAACGGTCTCCCGGGTTCCTTCCCGATCGACGCTGACATAGCCTGCAGCAGCCATTACCCAACCGAAAAAGGGAACGGAGAAAAGCTCCTTCTTGGCCAACCACTTGAACTGAAATGGGAGGTGGCTTAAGAGGGCAAAGATATCATAACTCCCTTGATGGTTTGACATAATGATATAGGGACCTTCTCCCTTCAAATGTTCTATCCCTTCCACCCTCACCTTCACTCGATTGGCCAGGAGGGCTACTTTACCCCAGAGCCTTCCGTAACGATGGATCACCTTTCCCCTTCGATCGAATGGGGAGGTAAGGATGACAAGGGAACCCAAGACCAATAGGGAGATCGCAATACAAAACCAGACGAAAATCGTTCGGATCATCGCAAAATCTCAAATAGGAATATTGGAATACTGGAATGATGGAATATTGGTTTAATGCTCCAAATAGTCCAAGATCGAATATTTCCGGCCATCATTCCACCTTTCCATAATTCCATTATTCCATATAATTAGATTCTCTTCTCCAGTTCAGTGAGGATAGCCTTGACCTCATCTTTGATCTTTTCGTCAATATCATAGGGAGACTTTCCTTCCCGGTCAGCCTGAAGAACCTTGGGGTTGAAACTCATATGGCCCAAAACAGGAAAGTCAGAAAGGTCCTCCTCGATGATCTGTCTGTCCTGGTCAGAGTTTACCTTGTTTCCAACGATCATCATATTTTTAATGCGCAAATCCTCACCCAATTTTTTGATCTGTTTGGCCGTGTTGATTGCTCTCTGCCCTGGTTCTACGACGATGATCAGAGCATCCACATATCCTGTGCTTCCCCTTCCTAAATGCTCCAAACCTGCCTCCATGTCAATGATGAGTGCTTCCTCCCGCTGAACCAGAAGATGGCGAATCAGGTTCTTCAGAAGTACGTTTTCTGGGCAGAAGCAGCCTCCGCCTCCTTGTGGGATACATCCCAATAAGAGAAGTTTTACTCCCTGATAGGTCACTCCCATCTCATCGGGCAGATCATCTACTTTGGGGTTGAGCTTGAACATGGAGCCAAAGGTCCCCTTTTTAGAACCAGTCCTCTCCTCAATCAGAGAGGTCATTGAAGCAATGGGTGAGAGTTTGGCCAGGGCTTCCTTAGGAAGGCCGATTGCAGAAGCTAAGTTCGAATCCGGGTCCGCATCGATCGCAAGAACTTTCCTGCCCTGATCGGCCAAAATCCGGGCCATCACCCCTGCAAGCGTCGTCTTTCCTACGCCACCCTTACCCGAAATACCAATCTTCATAGGATTTTTTCCCCAACATAGATATAAAGGGGGCGACGGTTAATCAAAATTCGGAATTCGGATTGCGGATTTCGGATTTTTTATTCTGCACTCCGCATTCCCTGGCTTCGCTCTGCGAAGCAGGGCAGGTTGCATTCCGCAATTGGATTGCCCCTTGAATCCTATTATTTTATTTATCATATCCAAAAAAAGATGAAATGTCTATTGGCAGATGCGGCAACTCCTTGACCTCCCTCCTTATCACTCGTCAATGAAAGGATAGTGTTCACTATCGGAATTTGACAAAGGGATAGCTATCATCGATAATGAAAGACCTTAAATTAAGGAACACCGATGAAGATGAATAAGAAGGCGTTAGCTATTCTCAGTATCGGCCATCTCATCACAGATATCAATCAAGGAGCCCTCCCAGCTCTTCTTCCATACTTCAAAGAGGCTTTTAACCTTTCCTACACGATGGCAGGCGTAATCCTTCTGTCTGCTAATCTAACCTCTTCGATTATCCAGCCTGCATTGGGACACCTCTCCGATAGACGACCAATTGGATGGTTTCTCCCCTTGGCTCCTTTCATCGCCTGTTTGGGATTATCCCTCACCGGATTCATTTCCAATTACTCTCTCCTACTCCTATGTGTAATTTTGAGTGGCTTCGGGATTGCAAGTTTCCATCCGGAAGGATTCAAGACAGCCTACTTTTTCACTGGCGATAAAAAGGCAACAGGCATGTCGATTTTCTCGGTTGGCGGAAACTTAGGAATTGCTGTTGGTCCAATCTTGGCCCTTACACTTGTTACCTTCTTTGGCCCCAAGGGAACTCTGGGCATGATCATGCCGGGAATTCTAATCGCTATCGTCTTGCTCTTTAACATGTCAATGCTTACCGCTCCTGTTGAGTTTGCTCACAAGGCGGCGAAAAAAGAGGTGAAAACACCTCTTTCCAAAAACCAAAAAATCTCGTTCCTTCTTCTCGTCAGCATCGCCACTGTGAGAGCATGGATCCAAGCCGGGCTGGTCACTTATATCCCTTTCTATTACATCAATTATTTAAAAGGAAATCCCATTTATGCGGGGAAACTCGTTTCAACCTTCCTTATGGCAGGTGTTTTGGGAGCACTCATCGGTGCCCCGTTAGCGGATCGGTGGGGTCACAAAAAATTCCTGTTGATTACCTTAATATTGTCTTTCCCTCTTCTTCTCCTTTTCTATCGTAGCAGCGGTCTAATGGCTTTCGTCTTTTTGGGGATTGCAGGAATGGTGCTAATCTCCACATTCGGCCTCACAACCGTTATGGGCCAAGCACTCCTCCCTCAACATCTGGGAATGGCCTCGGGAATGATGGTCGGGTTCACCATTAGTGCAGGAGGGATCGGAGTTACCTTACTCGGACCGATCGCAGATCACTGGGGGGTGCCAATGGCAATAAAGGCGGTCTTCGTGTTGCCCTTAGTTGCCTTTGGTCTCGCTTTGTTGGTAAAATATCCTCTCGAAAAAACAACTCGATAGGTGAGCGATGAGCACAATTTTAGTTACCGGTGGCGCAGGATTTATAGGTTCTCATCTTTGTGAGCATCTTTTAAGAGAAGGACACCATGTGATCTGCTTCGACAACTTTGACAGCTTTTATGACCCCCATATAAAAATCAAAAATGTGGAGGGGATAAGAAAAATATTTCCAGACCCATTCGAACTCTTCACAGGGGATATTCGAAACCACGACCATCTCGCAGAGGCCTTCAAGAAAAATCGGATTGACTTAATCATTCACTTAGCTGCCCAGGCCGGAGTAAGGCCCTCGATTACGCAACCTCTCATCTACCAGGATGTAAACATCAGGGGGACGATCGTCCTTCTGGAAGTCTGCAAAGAGTACGGAGTAAAAGACTTTATTTTCGCCTCCTCCTCCTCGGTTTATGGAGAAAATCAAAGGGTTCCGTTTTCAGAGGATGATCTCGATATCCAGCCCATATCACCTTATGGAGCCACTAAACGGGCCGGGGAACTCCTCTGCTATTCTTATCATCATCTGCATGGGATGAATATTGCCTGTCTACGAATCTTCACAGCCTATGGCCCGAGACAGAGGCCCGAGATGGCGATCCATAAATTTACCCGTTTGATCGATCGGGGTGAAAAAATTTCGATTTACGGAGATGGCTCTTCCCGGAGGGATTACACCTATATCGATGACCTGATCGAAGGGATGCTGGCTGTCATCCATCACAACAGAGGTTTTGAGATCTACAATCTCGGAGAATCCCAAACCACCTCTCTAAAGGAGTTGATCGGATTGATTGAGGAAGCTCTGGGTAAGAAGGCGAATGTCGAAATGGTGGAACTTCAGCCCGGAGATGTTTCTATCACGTACGCCAATATTACCAAGGCGAAGCAAAGGTTGGGGTATCATCCCAAAATCGATATAAAGAAGGGAATTAAACGATTTGTGAAATGGTATAAAATAGGCAATAGGGAATAGGCTATAGGCAATCAGCTATTAGCCATCAACTTCTGCTTTCTGCCTTCTGCTTTCCGCCTACTACTTTCTGCTTTCTGCCTACTGCCTTCTGCCTACTGCCTTCTGCTTTCTGCCTTCTATTCTTTTTTGGTTTCTCTGATAGATGATCTTCAACCCTTCCAGTGTCAAAAATTCGTTAACCTCTTCAATCGTCTCTGATTCACCAGCGATCAGACTTGCCAGTCCTCCTGTGGCAATGACTTTGGGTTTCGATTTCATCTCCTTTTTCATTCGTCTGACGATCTCATCGACCAACCCTACGTATCCGAAAAAAATCCCGGACTGCATGCTTTGAGTCGTATCCTTTCCAATGACTCGTTTAGGTTTGACAATCTCTACCCGGGGCAGTTTAGAGGTCCGCTGAAATAGGGCCTCTGAGGAGATCCCAATGCCGGGGGCAATTGCACCTCCCATATATTCCCCTTTAGATGAGACATAATCAAAGGTGGTCGCTGTCCCAAAGTCGACGACAATCATGCACCTTTTATATCGCTCGAAGGCGGCTACAGCATTGACGATACGATCTGCTCCAACCTCTGAGGGATTATCATACAAGATGTCCATTCCGATCTCGATATCCGGCCCAACGATCAGAGGTTTGACATGAAAGTATTTATTTGCCATTCCCTCTAACATGTCCAAGACCGGAGGAACGACAGAGGAGATGATCATCCCTCGAAAATCTTCAATATTGATCTTATCGAACAAGAAGAGATCCCGAAAGAGGATCCCCCATTCATCGGCAGTTTTCTCCCTTTCCGTTACAATCCGCCAATGATCGACCAAGACCTCCCTGTCGTAGACTCCCAAGACCGTATTCGTATTACCCACATCGATGACAAGCAGCATAAGAACCTCCTCCCCCCAGCGTAGCTGGGGGAAATCCCAAATCCCAACATCCAAATTCCAAACAAATTTTACATGACCAAATGGTCACCCTCGAACAACGAAAATTTGTAACCCCCCCTCACCCCCCTTTAGAAAAGGGGGGATGGGAGGATTTGAAAGCTATTTTCCATGCAATTCAAATTTTCAAATGACCCAATCTAATGACTTCATGCTTTCGTCGCATTTCACTTTGAGCTTTGAGCCTTGAACTTTGAACTCTTATATTCAACATCACCTGCAACAATTCTTTTTTGTTTCCCATCCTTCGTTTCTAAAATCAAAGCCCCATCTGAATCGACATCGACCGCAACACCGCTTAGGGTCTCCCCAAAGGAAGTAACTTTGACTCGTTTCCCTTCGATTTTGGCCCTGTCTCTCCATGCTTCCAGAACAGTAGCTCCACCCTCCTTCAAGAAGATCGCATACCACCTTTCCAACTCCTCTAAAAGGGATTGGAGGAAGGCCTTTCTCGAAATCGTCTGTCCCATCTCTCTCTTTAAGGAGGTGGCCACGCTCCGAATCTCTTCGGAAAACATCTTTCCATCCATATTGAGGTTAACGCCAATGCCCAGGATCACGAAATGGATGCGATCCATCTCCGAATGGATCTCATTCAGAAGCCCAGCCACTTTTCGACCTCTCAGAAGAATATCATTGGGCCACTTGATCAGTGGGAGAAGGCCGGAATACCTCTGGATGGCATTCGCTGTAGCCACAGCTGCCATCAGGGTGACGAGGGAGGCTTGATGTGGAGGGATTTGAGGCCGGAGGATGACGGAAAGATAAAGGTTTAAAAAAGAGGGAGAGAACCAATGCCTTCCCAGTCTTCCTCTTCCCTTCACCTGTGATTCAGCAATGACCACTTCTCCTTCCTCAGCACCCTCGAGAGCTAATTGATAGGCCTTTGAATTCGTCGAATCGATGGAGTGGTAGTAGTGGATCATCTTACCCATCCATTTCGTCGTGAGGAGGGGCTTAACTTCCGATGGGGTGAGGAGGTCTGGGGACCGAATTAAACGATACCCTGATCGTGTCGAAGCCTCGATCTCATAACCTAAGGTCCTCAAGCGTTTCACCCTCTTCCAGACAGCCGTTCGGGTTACCTTCAATCGGCGGCTGATCTCCTCTCCCGAAAGAAAGGCTGAAGGGTGTTCTCTCAAAAGTTGGAGGATTTCCTCGTCCATCCAATTATCCTTCAAGCCTAAAGGCTTGAGTTACATCCGCCGGAAGACTCATGTAACTCAGGGCTTTAGCCCTGAACTATTATTATGAAATCACTTTGTCGTAATTGGAGAATTGCATTGAGAAGGTCCCCCGACCCTGGGTAAGGGATCTCAAATCTGTTGAATAACCGAACATTCGGGTCAAAGGAGAGAGGGCTCTGATCAGAGTAACCTTCCCTTTTGAGGTGATCGCCTCCACTGAACTCTTTCTGGCCTTCAAATCACCGACCACTTCACCCATGAACTCCTCCGGAGTGATGATGTTGACTTCCATCATCGGTTCCAATAATACTGGTTGGGCCTTTCGGCAACCTTCTCTCAATGCATTCGATGAGGCGATCTTCAGAGCGAGTGGGGATGGATGATTAGGATCCACATTCGCTTTTAAGAATGTGATGCGAAGATCCGTCAATGGGTAGCCCATGATCACCCCTGCTGTGGAAGCGTCCCTGATCCCCTCTTCGATAGAGAGAAGCCCTTCCGGAGGGAGGGTTCCCTCCGGGGCCTCAGAATAAAACTCGATTCCCTTCCCCCGTCCATTGGGTGAAATCCGTAAAAAAACCTCTGCAAAAAGCTTTATCTCTTCCATCTCTCTCATAAATTTGGCCGAGGCCTCCGCCTCTTTCTCAACTGTCTCTCGATAGACGACCTGAGGTTTCCCTACATTCACCGCAAGATGATATTCTGAAAGGAGCCGATTGACCAACACATCCAGATGCAATTCACCCATCCCGGAGATAATGGTCTGGCCAGTATCCTCGTCTAACTTGACATGAAAGGTGGGATCTTCCTCGCTTAACTTTTCCAGAGATTCGGTGAGTTTCTCCTGATCTCGATTGGTCCTGGGTTCCACCGCCATCGACATCACAGGTTTATAAAAATCAATGGGCTCGAGGAGAATCGGATGGCCACGGTCGCAGAGGGTGTCGCCTGTGGTAGTCTCTTTCAACCCCATGACAGCCACAATCTCTCCGGTCTTCGCCTCTTCCACCCGATTGCGTTGATGGGCATGCATCTGAAAGATTCTCGAGATCTTCTCTCCTTTCCTCAAACGGGGGTTATAGACTTCTTTCCCTACCTTGAGTACGCCAGAATAAATCCGGATATAGACCAATTTCCTCCCTTCATCCATCATCACTTTGAAGGCTAAAGCAGCAAGAGACTCTTCGTCCTTCGCCATCCTTCTTGCCTTATCTCCTGTCACAGGATCTGTCCCCTCAACCGGTGGGACATCCAATGGAGAAGGAAGGTAGTCCACAATGGCATCGATCAGGGGCTGAATTCCCTGGTTTCTCAATGCTGCGCCACATAAGACCGGAACAGCTTTCATCGAGATCGTGCCCTTTCTCAGGGCTGCTTTCATTTCAGATTCAGAAATCTCTTCTCCATTGAGATACTTCTC